>Ga0123355_10002176_pt1 | contig 27643 bp, 23 predicted proteins | sample TergutEmb28metaG_3_FD_89872 | JGI IMG/M metagenome (GOLD analysis project Ga0123355, IMG submission 89872) | Embiratermes neotenicus P1 segment gut microbial communities from Petit-Saut dam, French Guiana - Emb289 P1 | ecosystem: Host-associated > Arthropoda: Insects > Digestive system > Gut ... | reverse complement strand
TGCGTTGGCGTAATGCGCCAACGCAAAGGGGCACCCCTTTGGATTCTTTAGTCAATCTTACCATGGTTAATTATGGCCGTCAATCATATTGTGACAAAATTTGATGAATTTTTTGCAGTATGAAGTTAAACACATGTTAAAATCGTGTAACACCATACGTTTTTATCACGATTGCTATCAATCAATGCTGTAGTATAATTTAAAATACCGCCCGATTATGCGGACGGCATCATAATTTCATAACTATTGTAATTTCAATCAGTATAAGTTTAGTAATCAAGGCACCTTGAAAACAAGTGGGGCATTAGCTTCGGAAATTCTTCCTGATACATTATTCGCTCATGTTCTGTCATGTTCATACCTCATCGTAATACTCAATGGCACAATCATGTTAAAGCTGCAATGAAAATGGGCATTGCACGTTAAGGTGTAAATTATTCAAAATATCATTGATAAAACACACCTGTCGAGTTATACTTTTCATGGTTTAGGTTACAATTAAATGAAAATCAACACAAATAATTGAGGTAGGTGAATCAAAGTAATATGGTTCGAGGAGTCTTGGGACGATTATCTTTATTGACAAACCCAGGACAAAAAAATCATTAAACGAGGGGGAAAAGCATGATCATTGAAGTTGTGCCGGCCGAGAAAACGCAAAAATCTGTGCTTCGTCAACTAATGGAATTATACAATTATGATTTTTCGGAATACACAAATGAGGATGTTGATGAACATGGATTATATGGCTATTCATATTTAGACCATTTTTGGACAGAGGAAGCAAGATATCCGTTTTTTATTAAAGTTGATAGTTGCTTTGCTGGATTTGTTTTAGTTGGCACATTTTGCAGGTATACCAATAATAAAGCTTACTCCATCGCAGAATTTTTTGTCCTGAAAAAATATCGTAAGATGAATATAGGAAAAACCGCTGCAAAACATGTATTTGATTTGTTCAAGGGTGAATGGGAAGTCCGTGTTCTTCATGCAAATAAACCTGCATTACCTTTTTGGCATAAAGTTATAAACGAATATACAAATGGAAGTTTCACACTTCATTCAATGCCGATATCTGATTGGGATGGGATTGGATATACCTTTAACAACAAATAACAAACATTTTCTTTATGTATGATACATAAACACGAATCTTAGAAACGTGGTTTTTATTAGGAGTATGGTGCTATTAATACAAATCGCAAGGGACTGAGGGTATGAAAATATTAGTAATAGATGGCATGGGTGGCGGCATTGGCAAAGCGATAGTAGAACATATACGGAGCGAGTATTCAAACATTGAGATTACAGCCGTTGGGACAAACACAATTGCTACATCCGCGATGCTTAAAGCCGGTGCGACAAACGCCGCAACCGGGGAAAATGCGCTTATATACAACTGCGACAAAGCTGAATGTATCATAGGCGTTATTGGTATAGCTATCGCCAATTCAATGCATGGCGAAATAAGCCCCAAGATGGCGGAAGCGGTATCATCAAGTTCAGCACACATAATACTTGTTCCAAATAACAAATGTGGTGTTACTATACTTGGGTTAGCCGAAAAGCCAATCCAAGCATATGTGAATGAAATTAATAGGACTCTAAAAAATTTGTTTTGACAAACATTGTCTGTTTGATATATAGTATTTTTTGATGGCATACTATGAAGGTATGCAAACTTACAGAAAATCAATGATTAAATTTGAGAATTAATGCCAAGAGGTATTATGCGTCGCTGAAGCCACGCAGGTACTTTTTGGCATTTTTGTTGTTGGGATTAAAGACGCTAATGTGGATAAGCAAAAAGGTCGTTGTTATAGACTAATAGAATGGAAGGTGATTAGTATTAAACTGGAACAATTTTTCAAGGAAAACCCTAAGGTAGCCATTGGATTTTCGGGGGGGGTGGATTCATCCTATTTGTTATTTGCGGGACTTAGATATGGTGCAGATATACAGGCTTACTATGTAAAAGCCGCTTTTCAGCCACAATTTGAATTTGAGGAAGCAAAGAAGCTGGCAAACCTAATCGGTGCAAAGATGAAAGTGTTGGAACTTGATGTTCTTAGCAATGAAGTAGTGCTTTCAAACCCGTCTGACCGATGCTATCATTGCAAATTGGCGATATTCGGCTCTTTGGTGGCACAGGCGAAAGCTGATGGTTATCCCCTTATAATAGACGGGACAAATGCCTCTGATGACGCTTCTGACCGCCCCGGAATGAAAGCCTTAGAGGAAATGTCGGTGCGTTCGCCATTGCGAGAGTGCAACCTTACAAAAGATGATATTCGTAAGCTCTCAAAAGAAGCTGGGTTATTTACATGGGACAAACCATCCTACGCTTGCCTTGCAACACGCATACCAACAGGATGTGCCATTACAGGGGAACTTTTGCAAAAAGTCGAAAAAGCAGAAGACGCACTGTTTTCCTTTGGGTTTTCTGACTTTAGGGTGCGCGTATTCAATGGCGCGGCACGGTTGCAATTCCCGCCAAAACAAATAATTGAAGCATTAGAAAAAAGAGAACAAGTATTGGAAGCGTTAAAACCATATTTTCCTATAATATTACTTGATATGGAGGTAAGATGATTATGAAAAACCTTGGAGCAATGGAAATTCTTAACGGTGTTAAAAGCGGAGAACTTTCCCCGGAAGATGCGTTACTAAAACTGCGCTTACAGCCCTATGAAGATTTAGGGTATGCCAGAGTTGACCACCACCGCGAACTGCGGCAAGGAATAGCCGAGGTAATATACGGCGAAGGCAAGACAGCTGAACAAATAACAGGTATTGCCTCTGCCATGTTGAGCAAAAACCAAAAAACCATTTTAATTACCCGAATGTCATCAGCATTGGCAGAAGCTGTGGGCAAAAACCATGTTTTGAAATACCACGAACTGGCGCGTGTTGGAATAATCGGTGATATGCCGGAACCAAACGGAATAGGAACTGTTGTTGTTGCCACAGGCGGCACTACCGATTTGCCTGTGGCAGAAGAAGCGGCTCTTACCGCTGAAGCGTTAGGTAATGAGGTCGTTCGTTTGTATGATGTTGGTGTTGCCGGATTGCACAGACTGCTTTCAAAATTGGACGTAATAATGAAAGCGCGTGTTATCGTTGCCGTTGCCGGAATGGAGGGTGCTTTGCCCAGCGTTATAGGTGGGTTGGTAGACTGCCCCGTTATCGCAGTACCTGCAAGCATTGGCTATGGTGCTTCCTTCGGAGGGCTATCAGCACTTTTGACGATGCTAAACTCCTGTGCAAGCGGTGTTTGTGTTGTGAATATTGATAACGGTTTTGGCGGTGGATATCTCGCCAGCATGATTAATCACAAAAGGGGTGCTGAATAAAATGAAAATACTCTATTTTGAATGTAATATGGGTGCGGCCGGTGATATGCTGATGGCGGCATTGCTTGAATTGCATAATAATCCAAGTGAGCTATTGAAGAAGTTAAATAACATTGGCATACCAAAAGTAAATGTGACATCCGCTCCAGCGGTAAAACATGGCATAACCGGGACTCATGTAAAAGTGCTTGTAAATGGTGTGGAAGAAAGCTCAGATATGCATGGGCATTCACATAGTCATGGACACGAACATGGCGAACACAAGCACCATGACCACAGTCATGAACATTCCCATGGACATGGAGAACATAGCCATTCCCACAGCGGTTATCACCATATTGAGCATCTAATAGGGCATTTGGATGTTTCAAGTGAGGTCAAGAAAAACGCGCTTGGAATATATAAACTGATTGCTGAAGCCGAAAGCCATGCACATGGGGTTCCCGTTAATCAAATCCATTTCCATGAAGTTGGGGAAATGGATGCTGTTGCCGATATTGTCGGCGTTTGTATGCTGATAGAAGAACTTGCACCGGATATAATTTTATCCTCTCCTGTTCATGTAGGCAGTGGGCAAGTGCGTTGCGCTCATGGAATTTTACCTGTTCCCGCTCCCGCAACAGCGCATATTTTAAGAGATGCTCCCACTTATGGCGGTAACATAAAAGGGGAATTATGCACACCCACAGGCGCGGCAATCCTTAAACACTTTGCAAATGAGTTTGGTTCAATGCCCATTATGAAAGTATCAAAAATTGGGTATGGAATGGGCAAAAAAGATTTTGAACATGCTAACTGTGTCCGTGCTTTTGTAGGCGAAACCACCGATAGCAAAGATGAAGTTGTCGAACTGATGTGCAATTTAGACGATATGACACCCGAAGCCGTGGCTTTTACACAACAGCTCTTATTTGAAGAAGGCGCGTTGGATGTTTATACCATGCCTATAGGCATGAAAAAAGGCCGAACTGGTGTTTTATTTACTTGTATGTGTAAGCATGATTTAAGGGATAAAATGATTAACCTTTTGTTTAAGCATACAACCACCCTCGGTATACGTGAAAATATCAGTCGAAGATATATGTTATCTCGGAAATCTGAAGAAGTGCAAACTCAATATGGCTCTGTAAGAGTAAAAATAGCACAAGGGTACGACATAACGAAATCAAAGCCAGAATATGAGGATATTGCTAAAATCGCAATTGAAAACGCGCTAACTCTTGCAGATGTTATAAGTGAAATACCACAGAAGTAAATGTCTTTCTCATTAAGCATACTGAATATCTATGCAGAACAACCGTCATTGCAAGCAGAGCGAAGCAATCCAAACTTGGATTGCTTCGTCGCTTTGCTCTTCGCAATGACAATGTGATGCTTATGCTTTCTTCTTAGTCATAAACACGACCATCACAACTGCCATAAATAGCATAGCCGTACCTACTGTCATTATCCAGATACTCATCCCGACGCCACCGGTCATAGGTAGCTCTATGTCCTGCCGATTGCCTACATAGAAATACCCATCCAGATACTCAAAATTAGGAATCACAGTGCCGATAGGGGTTATGGTAAACCCGCCTGGTGCCGCGTTATTTGTCGTGATGCGCCATTGGCCAAAGGGGGTTTGATACCCATGTGGTGCTAGGGTTTCAACCAAGTGATATGTGCCACCTGGTGACAATCCCATGGTGATAGGCGTGGCAAGAAGTCCGGAGCTACTTATATTGTTATACACAACAACCCAATTAGGCCCGGCAACCGCAACATCAGGCGGTGTTCCCACTCCCATAAAGCGGAACAGAGTAAAGTACGCACCAGGTAGTAGATATGGCTCTATATCGTCGATATCCACGAAGGTAGTATTTCCGATTACATCCTGATTGGCCTTGTGGAACCTAAACGGTACAGAAGCCTGACGGCGGAAGTTGATATCGTAGTTATTTATCGGATGATTATGGATACTCTGGGTACCACTTTGTGCCAGTCCCGGTATTCCTGTCCATGCATGTGCGTTGGTGGGTGGTGTAAAAGCACCCATTGCAGCTGTGTTGCCACTGAATGTGACGGTATTATCAATATCCAGGTTGTTATAGGCAGTCGCTTGGGTCAATATGAATACATAATATTGATGCCGCTCGGTAAAGATACCTCCACCCATAGAGTGAGCGTGGTTATTGGTAATTGACACTTCTTCGGCTTCAAGAGTGCCACCTGTTGTTACATATATGCCGCCGCCGCTGCCATGCCATGGCCCGGTCACACCAGCAACATATCCCCCTGCTACGGTGCTTGCGGTGTTGTTATTGATTAATCCGCCTTCAACTTCACCGATGCCATCCAGGAAGACACCGCCCCCTCTACGGGCAGTATTGTTGATGATATTGCCGCCCTCCATAACAAAGGTACTGACACCTGGGAAATGGTACCCACCGCCTACGGCAGCACCTACATTGGCTACCCAAACTCCGCCGCCATCATCAAGGTTATTCCTCAATGTATGATTGGTGATGGTACCACCCTCCATAATAGCCGTGGCATTACCTGCGACACCAAGACCGCCGCCGCCCATATTGCCGCCCATTGGGTTGCCGGGAGTGCCCCCTCTTATTATATTGCTGGTAATTAAGCCGCTTTCCATAATAAACAATCCGCGGTTATATGCCAAAACGCCTGCACCTACCGTACCTGAGTTACCACTGATGGTGCCTCCGTCCATTATGAAAGTTGCATAATGACGAACGGCAACACCGCCGCCGCCAGAAGTTCTGCAATAATTATTGGTAATAGAGCCGCCGGTCATGAGCATTTCTGATTCACCCATTACGGTTACACCTGCGCCGCTCCATGCGGGATTTGAGTTGTTGTTTATAGTGCCGCCTTCCATTTCAAAGCGAGCATTTTCTCCAGCAACTAGTACTCCGCCCCCGCTGACTATACTTGGCAGCACACCAGTACCTGTGCCTGGGGTAGCATTGCCCTGTATCAACCCTGCCCGTAGAATGAATATGACATCATCGTCATCGTCATCAACTACAGCAACACCGCCGCCGCCTTGGGATGCATGGTTTCCAAGGATGGAACCGGTCGTTGTTATGGTAGAGCCGCTTACCACTGCGGTTCCTTGTTCCATGACAAATGTCGCTCCGCTTGACAGGTATACACCTGCACCTCGCACCGCTCTATTGGCTTGGGCAGAAATGGTTATATCAGAACTTGCATTGGGGTTGGTGATAAAGCTGGTTCCTCCGCCGATTGTGCCACCGACCATAGTAAACTCGGCATAAGGAGAGACAAATACCCCACCGCCGTTGCGGCCGGCTATATTGTTTCGAATAGTTGTATTATGTGTTTGATTAAAATTAACGCCGTCATACAGGAATATCCCCGCGCCATCTTCGGACACTGTATTGTATGCTACAAGCCCGCCGTAGGTAAGATCAAAGGTAGACGCAAAATGGACAGGGTCATTGTTAGAGTCAAGGAAATAACCTCCACCAACAAAGACTCCCCCACCGCGAGTAGCTTCGTTTTCATTGATAGTCCAAGTGCCGTGAGTTACTAGATGTCCCGGGACAAATACCAATGTCCCATTATCATCAACGTAAATACCGCCGCCAACATATATTCCGCCGCCATCTTCTGCGGCGTCGTTGCCGACAAACTGCACAATGCTGGTATTATCTTCTGTATGCCAGTGGCCTGTCATCCAACGCACACCACCGCCGCTGTTTTCAGCTGTATTATCATTAACATGTATTGAATTAGGGCCTTCAAAGCTCAATATTCCCGACGCGGTTATGAATATTCCACCGCCATCTCCGTCAAACTCGTCTCCATCGAATGGGTCAGTATAATGATAGTCAGTATCAAGGGTCGCTGTGTTACCGCTAATCGTACCGCCAAAAATTGTTGCGAATGAGTGAGTACCCGGTACATATCCACCAAAATTTTCGTCCCATGTTTGTATACGTCCGCCATGAGCCAAATACAAGCCACCTCCAACCCTTGCAGTGTTGCCATCAATTGTCCCATTATGCATATAAAATCTAGCCATACAACAGACATTCACACCGCCACCTGCACCGTGACGGTTAGCAATTGCAAAAGGAGCTTGCGGCGGGTTGCCACCAGGGAACAAATGCGAACCTGGACCGGCTCCGGCAATATTATCGGCAATTAGACCATAATGCATGTTAAAAACACCGCGATCCTGTAGCCAAACCCCGCCGGCGTGACCACCTGTGTTTTCAATAATATCACCGCCATGCATGTTGAATACAACAAGATTGTTCATAAGATGAACACCACCGCCACCGCCATTGGGGGCATGATTGTCACGAATTGTACCACCCTGCATGTTAAAGAGACTGCCGCTTGTTAGAGCGTTTCCAAAATACGTTCCGGATACATTAACGCCGCCACCGTTTGCAAAAACCGATGTGATGCTATTAAGGCTAGATCCGGCAACATTTTCCTCTATTGTGCCGCTAATCATAGTAAAAGCGGAACCACCTATTATATTTACTCCGCCGCCATCATTATGAGAGAGATTCTCGCTTATTGTGGCCCCATTAAGGGTGAGATGCGTATACCGACCAGTTGTAGTTATGCCACCACCAGTCCCAGCATTTACTGCTGTACCAAAGGCGGTGTTTTCACTTATTAACCAATTGCTGCCAAGAATAAGGGTCGGGCTTGCGCCTAGCACACTGTTCCTTGACATATGAACCCCACCGCCTGAGCCAGATGTACCTGTGGCATGGTTGTTGATAATGTTGACCGGCACAATATTTTTTACGGCAGGCCAATGCACATTGCCGTTCATGACCAAGCCGCCGCCCAGCTGAGTTGCGGTGTTGCCGGCTATGTTTAATGCACCAGTGCTACCGGCACCGATATTCCATGTTCCTCCAGACCAGTGCACACCGCCACCTTGGCTTGATGCATTGAAATTGGCATTGTTATTAGTGATATTAACAGCCCCGGTATTATTGGAGGCAAAATTCCATGTACCTTGGGAAAGATGTACCCCTCCACCTAGCCGCGCGCTGTTTCCATTAATATTCTTAGCCGCGGCACCGGACATAAACAGGGTTGCTGTAGATGAACCAAAATGTATTCCCCCACCCAGGCCATCTGCAACCAGACTTCCCGTTGCCGAGTTGCCAAGAATACTCCCGGCTTGCATATTCATTGTGCCTTCAAGATGCACCCCACCACCACGTAGCGCAGTATTGCCCAATGCGGCACTGGTATGGCCAATAGTCACTGTGGTGGTGTTTGTCTGTAAGGTTGAGCCACTTTCTACAAATATGCCGCCCCCACTTTGTGTTGCGGTATTATCAAAGATATTGGTCGTACCGGTGAGGATAAGAGTAGAACCTCCGTCTATCATTATCCCAGCACCGTTAATCGCCGTATTCCCGTTTACCTCTAAATCATTGCCCAGTGCCGCAGCGGTGGATCTGTTGAAGTAAATCCCGCCCCCGTTACCTGAGGCGATGTTATTTCGTATACTTACATTAGAAGATACAGACAAGTTACCCTGTCCCCAATGGATACCCGCTCCATTGACAGATCTATTGTTATCTATAACCTTGACTCCTGTACCTGTCATTCCAAAGTTAGCCGTTGTCGCACCCATGTACACACCACCACCATTTATGGAAGCGACATTACCAAGGATATTGCCGGCAGACATATTAAAGGTACCACGTAAAAAAACCCCGGCTCCTCTTTGAGCAGTGTTGCCCAATGTATGATTGGCATTACCGATTATGGCCGTGGTACTATTCATTACCAAAGTACCTGTAGGAGCTATATACACACCGCCACCATATCGCGTGGCTGCGTTGTTATATACATTCATGCTATCGGTTATAGGCATTGGCCCGGTACCACCAATCCATACGCCTCCTCCGTCTTGTGCATCGTTATTTCTTATATTAATGGGGCCTGTGGCTGGTGCTACAGTCAAGGACCCATGTAGCCAATATACCCCGCCGCCGAGTCTGGCTGTATTATTTTCGATATTCACTATACCACTACCGGAAAAATTGAGATTGGCGGTGAAGTCGGCCACACGGACGCCGCCACCTAAGCCTGTACCCGCAGCAAGGGTACCGGTGGCTTCGTTTCCGACAATATTTCCGGCCTCTAAGGTAAGACCACCAACAGTGTTGATTCCGCCGCCGTCAGGGGCAGAATTGCCTCGGATATTACCCACGGTATTGACGATATTGCCGCCGCCAAGGTCTACTGTTCCAGGCCTCATAGCGAAGTCCGCAAGTGGGCCTACAAACATACCGCCGCCGCTGATACCGGCGGTATTGCCATGACCGTCTTCAGAGCCGCCAATGGTACCTCCATACATAATGATGCTGGGGACATCTTCTGTCGTTTGCCCTGTTACATATATGCCACCGCCATATTGATAGGCGTGATTACTCATAATAATAGTACTCTCCGGGGTGCCTCGCATCTCAAGACGCACCTGGGCAGGCAACATTACCCCGCCGCCACGTTGTGCTCTGTTGGGGGCCGGTACAAGACTACCCCCTTCCCGCCTTCCCCCTATTACACCACCATTGAAAACAAAGGTGCCATTGAAGGCTGGATACACACCGCCTCCGCCTTGGTTTGTAGCTGTTCCCAAGGCTCGGTTGTGGTAGATTGCACCGCCAAACATATAAAAGATTCTGTCATCCGCAGGAGCATAAACACCGCCACCAGATGCATAGGTAGTGTTTCCAAGGGCAGGATTAGAATGACCTATCGAGCCACCATGCATATACAAACGATTGGCGGTGTCAAGCTGCCATACGCCTAAATGGAAGCCACCCCCACCGCCTTCTATAAAAAGGGTACCTGTCCCCAACGCAGTATTGTCATAGACATGCGTACCATCACGCATATTGATTATGGTATTACAACACATACCGATACCGCCGCCGCCAGCACCCGCTGTGTTGCCGCTGATTATCGCGTCATACAAATTAATATTTACCCTTTGCATAATGAAATTTTCATTTCTTCCATCAGCCCAAATACCACCCCCATGACCTGTTGAGTGATTATCAATTACTCTACCCTGTTCAATCGTAAGATTAGCACCATATCCCAGCCCAATGCCTCCACCTGGAAAGGGGTATGCGCTTACTGCAAAGCCATCTTGACGAGGATGAAAGGCGCGATTATTGGATATGGTTGCACGGGGATGATCCATAACAAGAGAGCTACGGCGATAGGGTAGCAAATTGGCTCCGGTAACGACAATGCCCCCCGAAATCGCTGTATCGTTATCATAAACCCAATCTTCACACCTTGATAAGGTTACATCCATCAATACCAGATGGCCGGTATTGGCTGGGTTATTGATACCAGAGTGATGATCTGGGTGATAAATAGAATTTCTTCCAACCCTAAAATGCCTATCACTACGATAGCGGGTATCACCTGCGGAGATGGGTTCTATATACTGATTACGGTTCCAGACCTGGTTATCATTATTGGCACTTTGAAGAATGATTTTTCTTCCGTAATCAATAATAATTGTCGGCACTGGGTCCGAATTGTCAGACTCATAAATATTGCCGGGAAAATCAAGATAAATTGTCCGATATCCAAAGGCCGTCATTCCATTGACGGGACCGTTTATCCAATCCTGAATGTCATGGGGGCTGGTTACTGTCACAGAGGTATATAGGTTAATGGGTGCTATGCTAACATAACCTCCGGTACCAAAAATTTGATTTGGGTACATTCTAAGAATTGCTCGTTGTTCGTCGCTCAAATGGCAATAACAGGGTCTGAAGCATGAACAGTCGTTATATCGTGAATAAATATTATCCAATTCCGTTATAAATTCATCTAAATCGAATTCAAAATTGGGCAAGTTACCAGAGCCGTTGGTCTCGGGATAATTGTTCTCTTCATAGTAATCAGGCGCAACATGAATATATCCGCCTTCGTTATTGTAATTGGAATGATATGGCGGGTAATACTCATCTTCGAAATAAGATGACTGAGCATATCCACTTTCGTATTCGTAATAGTGATGTTGAGCTATGTAGTCGCTGGCGTATCCGATAAATCCATCGTCCCCATCCATCCCGAGAACAATAATCACTGAGATAATTGCAATTGTTATAATCACCGCAAAGACACGTTTTTTCATACAATCCTCCTTAGTTGTGGTATGAAAGTATGTATATCATTAATAAGCTAAACAAGGCAGAATGCCTGTTCCTCAGGCATAGGGTAACAAAAACCATTGATTTATATGCAATTATCTCAGGCATAACAGTTAACAATGTTAGTAATTAGATGACATAATATGGCGTAGCGATACGAATGTCCATCGAACATCCAAAATGTGTAACATTACAGATATATTACATTAAATAAAGGGGCCGCCATTTGTTGGCAGCCCCATTCGTTACATAAGCTTATTCTACTTCATAGCCCTCTGGCCAACTCGCCTTGTAGGCGTAGTCTTTGTAGGGTCTTCTTTAGGAAGCGGCTTTAGCTGATTACCGTAGTCATATCCGTTATTATCAGTTGGGTCGTTGGCAGTGTCTTCGTTGATATCGTGGATATTGTTATAGTCATCGGTATCGCTGATAGCCTCGTTCATGGAGCTTGGTTGTACGGGAGCCGGTGTTATTGCAGGCTCGGGTTGCAGGTTTGGAGTTATACGATTGCTTCTTGTTGGTGCGTCGGTAGGCTCAGGTATAGCCGGCGTTTCGTCGGTGTTGGTTTTGTTACGTTTAAAGAAGGCATAGTCCCCTTCTTCTGAAGCACTGGCATATACTGCTGGGTTTATCCTATCGGCTAAAGCATCGTTATTGGCAAAACTTCTGTCTTGGATATTGCGGAAGGTGTTATCTTGGCTATAAATCTCGTTGCCGTTTATTACATTATCCATACGGGTTACGTTAGCATCATTCGTATAGTGAATCCCGGTGTTAACATGGTTACGGCTTACTCGTGCTTCGTTACGGGTATTGCGTACAACATTGCTGTTTCTCCTGGTTCTAGGCGTAGACCTTGTAGGGTTTTCGCTATTGTGAACCAGTGGAGTAACAACAGGATTATGGTTCATATTGATATTATCAAGACCGATGATATCATTCCTATGGTTTACATCATTGCGGGTTGCATTGGCTCTGCGTACTTGGCGATTGCTATGAGTTGGAGTATTGCGAGTGCTGCGTACTGGTGTGGTACGGCGGTAATCCCTAACCGGTGTGGTGTTGCGATTAACTGCAGGTTTTGGTGATGTTGCTGCTACTTTTGGCGCAACATGAGTTCTTGGTGCAGTAGTTGCCTTACGTGTTGTTGTGGTAGCTTTTGGTGTTGGTGTTGCGGCCTTATGTGTTGCTGTTGTTGCTTTACGCGTTGGTGTTACTGTTGTTGCTTTACGCGTTGGTGTTACTGCCTTTGGTGCTGTGGCTGTTGACTTAGGGGCTACTGCTGTAGCTGTCCTTGTTGCTCTTGTAGTCGAACGGGTTGGTGTTGTAGCCCTGGGTACTGGGGTGTTTCTTACCACTCGGTTATTGACAGTATTGTGAGCACCTGGTGCAATATAGTTATTGGAATGAGTGCCTGCACGCATACCTAAATCATATCCGCCAAACTCGTCAAAGCTATGAGCCGGAGCCATTGGTTGATACCCAAAGGTATGCCCTACTCTACCCCGGTTATGAGTGGTGCTATGGTTTGGTACATGACGGGTGACTCCGTCTATATTTCTGCTGTGGTGACGGGTAGCAGTATTATGCCTGGTTGCTGCTGTATTGCGGGTTCTAAGCCCCCGGCTATAATGCCTTGCGCTACGGGTTGGCCTGTGAGCTCTGCGAGCTGCAGATGAACGTGTGGTGGTATAGGTATCGGTTCTGCGATTAACGGCGTCAACTACACGCTGCCCGTTTCTGTTACCCTGATTGGTTTCCGGAATATTGCTGGAACAGCCTGTAAAGGCAATCATACCAGCAACCATACCGGTTACAAGAATCCTTCTCCAGTTTTTCATATATTCTCCCCCTAAAATTTTTCAAATGGGGCTCCGCCCCAAACCCCGCCGCTCCGCTGGGCAAAGCCCAACTACGCTTCCTCTGCTTCGTTACGGGCCGCGCTTTGCGCGGGGATTTATTTTCACTTGAAAAGCAAAAAATCGCGAGACAATTTTCATCGTCCTGCGATTCTAGTTTAAGCAGATATATTTTTTTGATACTGTGTTACCGCTGGTACGGCAACAAGTTATTTACAGACTCTCTCCAAAATCCTCTCGAAACTTACGTATCAAGGCATTTGGCCAATTTCCTTTTGGCTTCAGCCTTCCAAAGAAAAAGCGCAATACCTTTGGTTCATCTTCAAATTCTAGGCCGCCGATTAAACTTCGATTTTCATATAGCCATGTAAGCCTGTCTGCTACATACTTTACCTGGGAAAGGGTAAATACCCGCTTTGGAAACGCCAGGCGTACCAACTCCATTTTTGACACAGCTTCCGTGCCATCCGGATTTCGCTGTTCGCTAAGTGTCCCTCGCTCCATACCCCGCACACCTGCCGCTAAGTACAGTGCCGCCGCAAGTGCTCCCGCCGGATACTCATCTTGAGAAAGATGAGAACAAAATTGCCGCGCATCTACATGACAACCAAGACCGCCAGGCGGTGTTACGACAGGGATGCCTTTTTTTATCAGCTCATTGCATAAAACCTCAACAAAAATGGGAGTCTGGTTGATAATATCCATATCCAGGGACTCCCTAAGTCCGATGGACATAGCCTCCATCTCCCGGACAGACATCCCGCCATATGTTAAAAATCCTTCATATAACGGAATCATCTCTCGCATTTGCAGAAACATACCCCTATCCGAGGTCAAAATGCCGCCCCCTCGGGCCGCACCTAGCTTTCTGGCAGAAAAATAAATCACATCCATTAGGGAGCCTATTTCTCGAGTAATTTCTATTACATCTGTATCTTTGTATTCTGCCTCTCGTACCTTAATAAAATACAGATTATCCGAAAGCAAACTGGCATCAAATACCAAAGGTATACCGGCCCTGCGGCAAATCTTTGAAGCCTGACGCATATTTTCCATGGAAACGGGCTGCCCACCTATTAGATTGGTACCCGCCTCAATCCGGATAAAACTGATTTTTTCCTTCCCGAGCCTTGCAATGGCTTCTTCCAACTTGGAGATATCCATATTTCCTTTGAAGGGCAAATCGCTATTAATATGAAGGCCTTCATCTATGATAATTTCTTCAACCGTGCCGCCCATTGCGTAAATATGGGCTTTGCTGGTGGTAAAGTGATAGTTCATGACCGCAACGGAATCGGGCTTGACCAACAACCGAGCCAGAATATGTTCACATGCCCGACCCTGGTGAGCGGGAAGAAAATACTCCATCCCAAACATATCCTTAAGTACAGCTTCCAAGCGGTAATATGTTTCGCTTCCTGCATAGCTGTCATCAGCTTGAAGCATAGAGGCATATTGATTTTCGCTCATGGCGTTTACGCCGCTGTCTGTCAGCATATCAAGGAAAATGTCTTTATTTTGCAAGAGAAATGTGTTGTAGCCGGCAATTTGTATGCGCTGAGCGCGTTCTTCCACAGGCAATAGATACACCCGCTGCACCATGCGGACTTTATGCATTTCTAATGGGACTTGCTCACCTGAATAAAATTTGATTTCGGACATGTAATTCACCTTTCCTTTGACTTCATGTGGTGCGACTTCGCCGTAGTTTTGCGGGGTGCGCGCACTTTTACAAGTCATTATTATACTATAATTTCAGCCAATCCAGTCGTTTTTTTGCACAAGCAAGAGACTTGGCATCCTTGACTTGTGAAATATATTTGTTTATTTTCTCCCTTTCATGGCACATAAATTCTGAAAAATTCTCCCCGGTTTTTTCAATCAAAAATTTTCCAAGAAAATATTCCCGCTCGTTCCAAGAGTATTCGCCACCATTATACTCTGCCGACATCACCACATAGAAATGATTATTTTCCCGCACCAATGTCTCATCCAATATTTCAAACCCGGCGACATGCAAGTTTTTACGTAAAAGCGGGATATCGTGCTGGGGTTGTAATATTAATTTCCCTTGCTGTGCTTGTTCCATTCCTTCAGATATAATTCCCCAAATCCGCATTCCACCCATACCGGCAATGACAATGCAGTCAGCCTCGCCGGGCGTCAGCGGTAAAAGACCATTGCCCAGTCGGGTTTCGATTTTTCCGTAAAGTCCTGCTCCTTGGATATTTTTTTCGGCAATAGCCAGCGGCCCCGGATGAAGATCACAGGCAATGGCTTTTTCGCAAAGGCCCTGCTGTATGACCGCAATGGGCAAATAAGCATGGTCTGTGCCAATATCCCCAAGTATTGTGCCTTTGGGGATAAACGCCGCCACTGCTTGCAATCTGGGTGATAAAATAATTTTTGGTTCCATGTATACCTCTTGGATACTTCTCTGTAAAAAAGCCCGTCACCTGAATCGCAGAGTGACGGACTTTTGATGATTTTGGAAAAAGCGGTCTTGGTTTTTTTACATAATTTTGCGATTATCTTGTTGTTTCCGTGACCGTATTCGTTATTTTGCAGATTTTACTCAGCAGTAAAAGCCATTAATGCCATATGGCGTGCGCGTTTTACATTCATAGTCATTGCGCGCTGATGCTTGGCACAGTTTCCTGTTACACGTCTGGGCAAAATCTTGCCTCTTTCTGATACAAACTTGCGCAGTTTCCCGATTTCTTTATAGTCAATGGCTGTAATTTTATCGGCACAGAAAGTACAAACGCGCTTTTTACGGCGTCCGCGTCTTTTTTGAATCATAGGACTAACTCCCTTCCTACATACTATGAGGGTTACGCTCCCCTGGCGAAGCCAGGAGAGCGTACTATATCTTGGTATTAAAACGGCAAATCATCATCATCAATACTTTGAGTTATTGCAGAAAAACCTTCCGGCGGCTCATAGGATGGCGGGCCGGATTGACGGTTGTCTTGTGGTGCGCTATAGCTGTCTGATTGACCGTATCCGCCGCTTTGGTTGCCGGTTCTGGCTTCGTATGCGGCTCTGCTTTCGGCAAAAGTGACTTCTTCCGCTACAACTTCAGTGCTCCACTTGCGCTGACCGGTATTATCTGTGTATTCCCTTACCTGTAAGCGGCCACACAGAGATACCTTCATACCCTTTTTAAGATAACGCTCAACAAATTCCCCTTGCTTGCCAAAGGACACACAATAAATAAAATCTGTGTCCTGCTCCCCTTCCCTTTTGAAACGGCGGGGTACGGCCATGGTATAACGAGCCACGCATACAGGCTCATTGCCTTGGGAATAGCGAATCTCTGGGTCTCTTGCCAGGTTTCCAAGTAATATGACTTTGTTCATAAAATACCCTCCCTGCTAACGCCTACTCTTCGCTTTCGACAGTGGGTTCTTCAACAGGTACTTCTTCTACCGGAGCTTCAACAGCCACTTCTACTGGGGCTTCCACTGGAGCTACTACTACAGGGGCTTCTTCTTCCGGCATTTCCGGCTGACCTTGAACGGGCACATCATTTTCGTCTTTACGGATTACAAGAAAACGCAATACATTTTCCATCAGCCTAAGACGGTCTTCGATATCCCGCGGCGCACCGGCTGGGGATGTGAATGTAATAAAGGTATACACACCCTCGGTGAGCTTCTTGATTGGGTATGCCAGTTTTCTGCGGCCCCATTCGTCAACTTTGTCGATGGTACCTTCAAAACGCTCGATTAGACCCTTTACACGGGTCATCTCTGCTTGGAAGCTTTCGTCTTCCAAATCGGCTCTTACCACAATGCCTAGTTCATACTTGTTCATGCTTACACCTCCTTTTGGACTATGGGGGCGGACTATGTCCGGCCCAAGGATAAAGGGCCGTTTTGGCCCCAACAGATGGATTCTATCATAAGAAAATCAAGCTGTAAACTTTTCCCGGTATTTTCATATTATAGACAATCACAAAGTGACTTTCTGGGGAGATGAGGTCATGGGTCAGTACCGTATCCGGCAGAGTCGGGTAACGGGGCAGCTTAGTGTTGGTGGGGCGAAAAATGCCGTCCTGCCTATCCTTGCCGCCGTGTGCCTAAACAATGGTAAAAGCGAAATACTCAATTGCCCGCGGATAGCAGATACATTTTTATCAATTGACATCCTGCGGCACATTGGCTGCAAAGTCGAATTTACCGATAACAATCTATATGTAGATGCTACGGGAATAAACGAAATCAATATTCCGGAAAAATGGGTAGGCAAAATGCGTTCCTCCATTTTGTTTATGGGGGCTATGCTTAGCCGATTCGGCCAGGTTAGTATTGCCAACCCAGGGGGCTGCGATATCGGCAGCAGGTCTATTGGGTACCATATTGACGGTTTGCGAGCCATGGGAGCAGAAATTATCCCAGAAAACGGCATACTCTACTGCACTGGGCAACTGAAAGGCGCAGATATTCACCTAGAAACCGCCAGCGTAGGCGCGACAGAAAATCTAATGCTTGCAGCAGTACTGGCCAAAGGCCAGACCACCATTTCCAACGCGGCGGCAGAACCGGAGGTCATTGACTTGGCCCGCTTTTTAAAAGGAATGGGCGCGGATATCCGAGGGGCCGGTACCAATAAAATCACCATTGACGGAGTGCATCGCCTTGCACCTGCATCCCATAAGGTAATCCCAGACCGCATAGTCGCCGGCACATATCTGGTAGCCGCTGCAATAACCGGCGGCACAATCACAGTAAAGGATGTCTACCCATGGGACTTAAGCGTTGTTACAACCAAGTTGGCTGAAATGGGCTGCAAAATCACTCATGGCACAGATTATATTTCACTAAAGGGCCCAAAACGGCTCAAGGCACTTCCATATATAGAAACAGCAGAACATCCTGGCTTTCCAACTGATATGCAGGCCCAATTTGTAGCGGCTCTGGCCTTGGCGGAAGGGCATAGTACTGTAAAGGAAAGAATCTTTGACAACCGCAATGCCCACGCCGCAGCGTTAAAGCTTATGGGCGGGGATGTTAATACCCAACAGCTTGGGATAGGAACAAAGGAAATTACGATTTTTGAAATAGAAGGACGCCGGACTCTGCAAGGCACCGCAGTAGAGGCAAAGGACCTCCGTGGCGGCGCGGCATTGATACTTGCCGGCCTTGCCGCGGAAGGTGAGACTATAGTCAAAGGTGCTGACTATGTTGAGCGTGGTTATGAATCCATAGAAAAAGCACTTAGTGAAGTCGGTGCTGATATTAAGCTTGAAAAAATTTAGTTAATAGGGGCTGTCACACTAAGGAACAATACAAACGCCCGTCATCCCAGGCTTAACCCGGGGTCCTCCTAGTCTTTCGACAAAGGTTATGGAATCCCGCGTCAAGGGTGGGATGACGAGGCTGATGTTTGATAGTTTCCTAACGTGACAGCCCAATACATAAATCACGAAGCCAATGCCATTTCCAACCGCTTCAACTCGTTTAATGGGAACATGCGCAAAAGCTCCCTATACTGGTCCTGAGTCAGGTCTTCCCTTTGAACATATATATCAATTTTCGTCTCAACATCCGCCGCCGCAAACTGCTTTTTTAGGTCTTCGAATCCTTGGTTTTCCATTTTCTATATCCTTTCACCAATTCATATGTGGCCATACAGAGCAAAAATATAGCGAATCCCTTGCGCAGATATCCGCCGTCGATATTGATTGCGACAAATGCACCTGCAATCGCACCAATGATTCCGTATACGGTAAGGCGTACAAGCCCTGACTTTTCTATGTTGCCGCTTTTGGAATGAGAACGAAGTGCTATTGCAGCCGTGGGTATAAAATACAATAGATTAATCTTTTGCGCAGCCTGCTGCTCCATCCCCAAAAAAAGAGTCAACGCTGGTATCAGTATAATCCCTCCCCCAATCCCCATGCCACAGACAACACCCGAGGCAAGCCCGGCCAGGACATATACAAGCCAGCTCACGAGAAAAGCATCCTTATGGCACCTGCCGCAAGAAATAATCCAAAAATCATATTAAGCCACCCGGCAGAAAGCTTGCGAAGGAGCTTTGCCCCAATAAGCCCCCCAACTACCCCACCGGCAGATACAAGGCCCACAGCAGGCCAATCCACATCCACACCCCATACATAGATTATCCCACTGACAATCGTAAGGGGCAAAATCACTGCAAGAGCAGTAGCATGAGCTTTATGAGTTTCCAGGGGCTTAAACCGTTCCAAAGCAGGAACCAACACCGTTCCCCCGCCCGCCCCAAAAAGGCCGTTTGCAAGACCGGTGATAAGGCCTATAGGTATATTCCATTTTGTTTTCATATATGTAGGATGTGCCGGGGCTTGGATTTTATACCCGGCAACTTTATTTCGGTAAGCGTTTCAATTGAGAGTAACACAAACCGTCACTCTCAATTGAAATCGCTATAATTACCCAGCATGAGGGCAGCTATTACCGCAGCCGACACGGTTCGGGCATGGGGCCGTGTTGCCTCCCTTTAGATAAGCCGGCGGAGCCTTGAAAACCGTCTCCATTTCAAAAGAACCGCAATCCGGACATGAAATGCGCTTTTCGGATTTTTCAGTCATCGAAGCCCATATCCTATGCTCTCCTTTGCATTCCGTGCAGTATAAATTGTAATTAGGCATGTCTTCCTCCAAAAAAATCCCGTAAGCAGCCGCCACGAGATTAATTGTTTACTGTATCAACATCGTAGGCGTACAAATTACAATATCCTTTAAATCCTCCAACATTGCAATTATTTTTACCCCTCGTATGGTCTTGATATTCACAACATCTTTATAATTCCATGAAACAAAAAAATCACAGTCACTTACTTGTGCCGCCGCAAGATTTTGTATAACCAAATCAGAACAATCCAATAAAACCAAGTCCTTGATATACCGGGCAAGCTCAGATACCTCACCACTGACTGACACTGAGCTATACTGTATTTGACTTAGAATATCCTTATAAATTCGAACTACCGTTTCCGGCAAAATAATGTCATATATATCTGTTTGGAACATCCCCCACAAGGATTGAGTATCCGCCATTACATCAGGTTTGTTGGGAGCATCAAGATGATTCAGTATCGTATCGTCTATAAAAATCTTGTACTTCCGCAAGCTGTGCAACCCCCTCACTTATTTTATACAAAGCCACTAAGCCTCCTCATCCCACAAATCTTGCCAGTCATTCGCTCCTTCCCACAAAAATACCTGCCCCTTAATCAACCGGCATCCTTTATCTGCCTCTTTGATTTGGGCCATTTCATCATCGGATAATGGAGTTTCGTCGATACACCTCAAATTACTTTCATATTCGCTTTCGACAACGGAAAAAGGTATGGGTATCTGCCCTCGCTGGATAGCCCATTTTAGACATACAATTGCCGGATGCACCTCATGAGCTTCCGCAATTGCTACGATTTCCGGCATTTCGATTGCAGAGATATCTTCCTCGGTTTTATCTCTATCAGGTCGAGTTGGCGACCCTATAGGGCAAAATCCAATAGGCTGAATGGATTTTTCTACACAATAATCAAAGAGCACCGGCTGTTGAAAGGCCGGGTGCAACTCCATCTGCAAAGCCACAGGTCGGATACGACATAGAGGAAGCACCGCATCCAATTTAGCAACCGTCATATTGGACATCCCTAAAGACCGTACAAGTCCCATGTACACAAGCTTTTCCATCTGCCGCCATACACCAATGAACTCGTCCTTATCAAAAGGCCGAGAGTCCGGGTTCCGCGCATCACCGTCACACCCTGGGGCATGATAATTAGGGAAAGGCCAATGAACAAAGAACATATCCAAATAATCCAGCTTCAAGTCTCGCAAGGTCTTGGCGCAAGAAAGGAGAACATCTCCCTTGCCATGCATATCGTTCCAAACCTTGGAGGTTATAAACATTTCATCACGGGTAGCCAGACCGTCATTGAAAGCCCGCTCCAAGCTCTCGCCGATTTTGTCTTCGTTGCCATATACAGCGGCACAATCAATAAGCCTATACCCAGCCTTGATAGCACCATACACCCCTTCGGATACCTGCTCAGCAGTAAATCGGTCGCTACCAAAAGTACCCATCCCGATATGAGGGATTTCCACTCCGTTAAACAATTTGCGTGTTGCCATACCCACCTCACGATTGTCATCTATAGGGAACGACATTGAGAAACATGATTGAAGGAGGGCTACTAAAAACGCGAAACAACCGTTTTTAGCTGATTTTGCCCGTGCAGTGGCGGTTCCCGATTTCGAAAGTCGTTCGTTATAGTAAGGTCAAGTCTAATACGCCAAGGCAGAAATTGTCAACGCTTGACATGTATTTTATCCATAACTATAATGTACTGCGAAGCTGCTCGGAGATAACCGAGCAGACAAACAAAATAGGGGTATAGTTCAGTTGGTAGAACGTCGGTCTCCAAAACCGGATGTCGTGGGTTCAAGTCCTACTGCCCCTGATAACTTATAGAGACAAATGCTACCAACAGCGTTGGTAGCATTTGTTTTTTTATGCCAATGATTCAGTAATAACATTGAACGGTTGATTATTGTGTCGACAGCGACTATTATATACAAAATTGGATTAGCATTAGAGTTTTAGACCACATACAGTGAGGGACGCATATGACACGAAGGGGCGATGGCAGAGAAACTTGGCACAGACTTTTACAATGGGACAAGGATTCAGCTTCTGCCGAGCGGCTTGCTGCTATAATTCTTAGCAATGACGGCTTTAGTAACATAGACCCATCGCACCCCCTTGGTGGACGCGATGGAAAAAAAGATATTATCTTTACTCATAACGAGATAAAGTGGATTGCTGGAGTTTATTTTCCACGTGGAGAAAAAAGTTTCAAAAAAATCAAAGATAAATTTACAGCCGACTTGGAGGGTGTTGAAGCGAACAATGCGTCGGGTATTGCATTTGTTACAAATCAAGAGTTGAGCTTATCAGAACGTCAAGATTTAATCGAGATGAACCAAAATGTCGAGATTGAAATTTATCATTTGGAACGAATTTCGACCATCCTAAATACGCCGAAAAATTATGGGGTGCGCTTAGAGTTCTTGGATATAGAAATGACAAGAGAAGAGCAACTAGCTTTTTTTGCAATTATCAGTTCGTTGTCGAATGACACAAGAACACCTTCACTTTCCTTAAAAGGGTTGTACGATGGTAATTTTACTAACGATTTGCACGTTAGAGCGAAAAGCTATATTAAATCAAGTTTCATGGAGGATAAGGAGAGTGAAATAGAGAAGTTATATAATCAAGTTAATGATTATATCTTTGAAGAAGGTGACATAACCCCAATAATACAATCCCAGCCCAGCATATGGGATGATGTAATAAAAAACTCACGCTTTCAATATGAGACTGTGGATGTTATAAGTACCAATATGCAAAAAATGATAGCCAATTACTGTCAGCACAAAGACTTGCCTTTTGCTGATACTTTTTTCTATACTGGTAATCTTAAAAAAACAAAATCTAATTTTACCGTGTTGGGTAGTTCTCCATACTCGACGCATGGTACAGAAAAGGAAGAAGAAAAGTATCAGCTGATACAGAGTTTGTACTGGAAAGTAAGAGAACATAACGAATACTACGAATACTTCTCCGCGCTAGAGAGTAAGTATTTCGTACCGTGTGTATTGAGCAATTTAGGAACATCATTTGACGAAGATATAGATGTGAAACTCGTTGTCCAGAAAGACCATATGTGTATTCCTTCACATTTACCAGTACCAGGTGCTTCGATAATAGAATTGTGCAATAAGGCGGAGATGGAAGAACTTCTCTTTACCTTAATACACGATTGCCTTGTAGATGTAGAAATCTATACAAGCTACCCGCGTGTAGCATTTAATGCATCTAGTCTTCCAATATCATTCCCATTTAACAGAAAGTCGGCATCTGAAGAGTATCAGGAAGAGGCGGAAGCATATAACGACGCACTTGAGCGAGTATTCTGTTACAATTATTATGACACAAGCCAATATGACATATGGTCATTCAATATCCCGTACTTGAAACAAAATACGAATATGAGTTTTCCAACGATGTTGACATTTAATAAGTTACCTGAATTTATTGTGTACGAAATACGCTCAAAGCACCTTTCGGACGTTTTAACTGGTCAAATCAAAATAATAGTCTAGGGAATCATCATACGTAAAGGAAGTACTCCCGCATCTTCCCGAAGCTGTTCGTCGCTGAAGCGTCGCCGAGAGGAGCATCGGCAGGTGCCGAGTTAGTTGGTTTTGTTGGTCTTTTTGCAGAACGATTGGCCTGCTCCAAAACCGGATGTCGTGGGTTCAAGTCCTACTGCCCCTGGAAGATGAAAAAGGTTGATTTTACTGGGTTATCGTAGTAAGTCAGCCTTTTTTCGTAGAGGTGATTTACTTGGCATGGGTTGATTATATGATAATGGCGGCAAAGCATTCTAATGGTAATGCCAAGCATTGGTTCAGATATTTGTCAAAATATATTGACAAATGCGGTACTGTATTTACTCGTTCTGATATTGATATTCTATGCACTCATGATGCATTATCTTTGTTTCAGCGTGTAACACTCAAAGCTGCATTCCATGAAGGTACTCTTACCAGAGAGCATATTCTTGCAATGAATCAACCAGCAACGTTTGATATGGTTGCAAGGATAAGAGCAAGATTACTGGAGGATAAGGAATGAGTAGTGTATTTGAGGATACGATGCAAGGACTACAAGAGACTTTGGCTCATGCTAGAGGTGAGATACAGTTACGGACATTCATGGTTACTGTTGACGATGAAGAAATAATACGCAACCACACATTCATACAAGACTTTTATAAACTACCCGAGTCTAGCAAGGTAAAGGCGATTGAGTATGTACGTGAACTAGCTTTGCAAGCATAAGGACGGTGTAAAAAACATTTTCTCTCTGTTTTGTGTTGACTTTGCAGGCAATTTTCCAAAATCCAACGTCGCTGAAACGTTGTCGAGGCAAGCCTTGATTGGTGCCGAGTTGGTTGGTTTTGTTGAGTTTTTTGCCGAACGATTGCCCTGCTCCAAAACCGGATGTCGTGGGTTCAAGTCCTACTGCCCCTAGTGAAAAAACCTCCTGATAATCAGGAGGTTTTTCTTATGTTTACAGGCTTTTTCTTATAATGACATTCATACATATAATAATTTTTGTCGCATACACTGGCATATAATTTCACATATAGGCATTTGCCGGGGACAAAATGGGGACAAAATTCATTGCCATAAAATCCTTCATAGGTTAGAATTAAAAAGCAACAGCCGACACCCTACCACAGATTATCGGCTGTTGCACAGAACAGCGAATCGCTTATGAGGCTGTCCTATGCACTGAATTTCGAAACAAACGAGGATATGGTGTCCGATAATTCGAGTAGGGGCGCAAAATCACCTTGAAAAAGCTTCCTCCTTCCCTTGACTTCGACCAAGTGTTACAATTTAATTGATATTATTGTAGACGATTTCTATTTACAGAAAATTATTTACACTGCCGATAGGGGCTACTGGGTATTAGGTTGTATCTGCTTCGAAATAACTCTACTTGGGAGGCAGCAGATATGGGATTCATTTCATTGGCTTCAATAACTACTGTAGCTGCTTCTACTACCTGTACGGCGGTGGGCTACCCCTTTGTGATTCTTAGTTTAACGAGTATAAATTATACATTTCCTATATTATTCTCTGCGGCCGTTGTAGCAATATGTATATTCATGGGTTACCTTTTTAGACGTTTTTTTGAGTCGCCGCGACTTGTTGGCAACCAGCTAAAAACCTATAGGCGGGTAGCATGTTGCTTGATAGTCGTTACCTGGGTAGCCATTATATTTGAGATTATGACCATGGTATTTAGTCCGCCAAACCGTCCAATTGGGTTTGTTACTTACATTGTTTCTACTTGGTATTTTATTTGGAGGCACACGAGATCCTCTGCATTCCACTATTTGGGCGAACCACCGCCGCCATCTATATGGCAAATATATAACACCTCACCTCAGTTCTTCATTACTATGGTCATTGCTTTGATCATGTCTGTTTTTGCTGTCGTTTGGGTTATACGCATAAAAAAATACAGTGCATTCCCCAAATTTCAATCCAGATTACTGGGCGGCTTGATGATTATATCGTTTATGCTGTTTGTTAATAGCAGCACATTGGGGTGGCTAGTCCCTGCTGTTATAGTAGAAGAGCCACGCTATACATCATGCGGCAATTGGCATTATCATATAGAGTTTGCGCACTGGCACAGTGGTCACCTTGAACCTACGCTTGTCGTTCGTAACACAAATACCAACGATACACAAAGAATCTGGTTGCAGGGATTACTAAGAGAGACCCCGCCTGGGGGGCGAAGAGGCACCTGGGCCAACCTAGTGCCAACAATGGAGCCATATGTCTTCCGGCTGAGGCATACAAATATTAGGCCTTATCTTTTCCAGCTTAGCTATACAAATACAGTAAACTACTTTTATCCGGAGTATTCTGTTAGCTTGGAATATGGCACATCCTATGCGCGCATTGTTGCGTCTGTAATGCCTGTAGCAGTGGGGCCATTTATGTACACATATGACGGACGGTTCAGATACAGGCTGGAAGATACATACTTGATGCGGCACACAGGCCATGTGTTTCATCGAACAAATCGTGGTATCCGCATTTTCATACATGATCTGGAAACGGAAACGGAGCAAAGCTTCCTACTTGATGCCGTAAGATGCGATGATATAAGGCATAACATGTTGCACGAACCTGTGAAGCTTGACCCTACAGATACTCCACACCTATATATTATTCGTTTCCAAAGCGGGTTGGAGACATTTTATGTAAACCCAGTGGAAGGCACATATAAACAGGTGCATGAGTACATTTATGGCTCATGGCGCATATCGCCTGACGGCCAAGTTGAATACAGGATAAAAGTATACAACAACTACACGCCAAGCAGAGAGGGCGATTCGTTGATGCGCAGAGGACTTAATCTTGAGATAAGAGGAATATACACTGGTGCCACAATAATGTATTCCTTGAGTTTGTGTGAAGATGTGCTGCGCAGTTACATGACAAATAGCCGAGAGTTTGATTGGGTAAGTGTATTGCCAAGGACTGATTTCCAATGGCGTTGGATGGCTGGTTATGAACCGGAATGGTGGTTTAATGAAGCGTTACACACTGTCACAGTAATAGTGCCAAGCTATGAAGCTACACCACCCACATTGGCAACGGGTTTCACGTATGTCATGGTGGTTGATATTGAAAAAGGTGTGGTGTTGGATACCGATAGACGCTAATTGAAATGACTCCGCTACTTTCCCAATGTCTAGCATACTCTAGACCTGCATTGCCGCTTAATCCAACTACCGCTACTCCTGCCTGCTGGGTACTTTTTTGTTTTGTATCCCGAATCTAGTGCAAACGTGGTTAGCTGATTATTTGGATTAGTGTTGGCTGAGTTCATTTCAGGAAACAGCTATAGAGAATATGTACACTATGACTGCTTTGGGACGGTCAATCACTTATTGCCACAGGCATTGAAAGAGCCGTGCCAATGCTGTAAAATGGCATTATTATTAACGATGAGAAGTCGATGTTCCATTTTACAATATAGATTCTGATTAAGTACAATGGATGAGGGGGATTCCCAATTGCAATATGTGAACCCTACAAGTGATTTGGCCTTCAAAAAAGTCTTAGGCAACAATGAAAATATACACATATTGGAAGGGTTCATTAAGGATTTCTTCTCCATTACGCCAGAGGATTTAGTCGTAGAGAATCCATACAGTATAAAAGCCTATAAGGAATTTATCAATGACAAAGAAGGATTCCGTTTGCGCCCAACAATTTCAGATGTGGCGGCAGTTATGCGGTTTGCAGATTATAGATCTGAGTTGCAATTACGCAAGGGGTACCACTTTGATGAACGGAGCCTATACTACCCCTTAGATAAGTTTGTAGGGCGATATAGGGTAGTCCAAGGCGAAGATAGTGCCTATGCACGGTTGCGTCCAGTGTATGCAATGAATATACTAGGATTCAAACACTTTACAACAGATGATGATGGTCTTAGGATATTTCAATTGTATAATCCTGTGCGTAATAAAAAATTCCCTAAGAACATTTTAAACTTTGGGTACTTTGAATTATTATAGCCCAATGTGGAAACAGAGAATCAAAAACACTGGCAAGATTATTTTCTACAAAAGCCATTACATG
>Ga0123355_10002175_pt1 | contig 27644 bp, 23 predicted proteins | sample TergutEmb28metaG_3_FD_89872 | JGI IMG/M metagenome (GOLD analysis project Ga0123355, IMG submission 89872) | Embiratermes neotenicus P1 segment gut microbial communities from Petit-Saut dam, French Guiana - Emb289 P1 | ecosystem: Host-associated > Arthropoda: Insects > Digestive system > Gut ... | reverse complement strand
TTAACTCATGAATTTTCCCATGAATTTTATTGCGGCTACCGTAGAGTATTCTGACCCGCCGCATTATGTCCCCGCACCCTATTTACGCAAAAGCTTTTCCTTAGAAGTGGTGCCGGAATCGGCAGCGCTTATGATATGTGGCCTTGGCTTATACGAGTTATATGTGAACGGAAAGCGGCTTACAAAAGGAGCGTTAGCACCATATATCAACAACCCCGACGATTTGCTTTATTATGATCAATATGAAATCGCCCACGCTCTTTCTCCAGGAGAAAACGTAATAGGGCTTTGGCTTGGCAACGGCTTACAAAACAACCCCGGCGGCCACCCCTGGGGCTTTGACCAAGCCCGTTGGCGCGGTGCTCCTTCAGTTGCAATGAGGCTAAACGTTTCATTAGCAAGGGGTGAAACATTAACTATAGAAAGCGACAAAAGCTTTAAAACCGCGCCTTCTCCTATTTATAGCGATGATTTGCGAAACGGCGAGTATTATGACGCAAGAAACGAGCGGCCTGGATGGAACACGCCTGGTTTTGATGACAGCGATTGGAAACCCGCCATTATCGCCCCAAAACCCCGAGGCGAAGCACGGCTTTGCGAAGTAGAGCCAATTGTGGTAACCCACGAGCTTGCCCCTGTTTCCATTGTCCCGCAGGGTGACGGTTATCTATTTGATTTTGGCACAAATTGCACTGGGGTGTGCCGCTTAACCATAAACGGGACGTCCGGGCAGGAGCTCACCCTCTACCACGGCGACCATTTATTAGATGGGCAGCTAAACATACGCAATATAAATATTTTTTCCGTCCTGTGGGGAGTGGAAAATGATATGAACCAAAAAGATATTTATATATGCAAAGGCGGCGGAACCGAATCGTGGACACCCATGTTTACCTACCACGGCTTTCAATATGTACTAGTACGTGGCCTGACAGCAGAGCAAGCAGTCCCGGAAACTTTGCGCTACTTGGTAATGAACTCTGATTTAAAAGAGCGCGGCGGTTTTAACTGCTCGGACGAGACAGTTAACACCTTGCAAGAAATTACTCGGCGTTCCACTCTTGGCAATTTTATTTACTACCCCCTGGACTGCCCTCACCGAGAAAAAAACGGTTGGACTGGCGATGCGGCACTGTCCGCAGAGCATATTCTCTTAAATCTAAGCGCGGAAACAAGCCTTAAAGAATGGATGTGGAATATCCGCAAAGCGCAAAAAGATAACGGTGGGCTTCCGGGCATTATCCCAGATGACACATGGGGATTGGCCGGGGGTTGCGCTGCTTTTAGTGGGCCGGTTTGGGATAGTGTTTTGATTTGGCTGCCTTACTATGTCCACATCTATCGGGGTGATAAAACCATACTGGAGGAAAACGTCCACGCCATATTGCGGTATCTAGAATATCTGACAACGTTAATAGGTAATGATGGGCTTATAGATATCGGTCTAGGCGACTGGTGTCCTGCCTGTCGGCCTATGGATCAATATAAATCTCCAAGTTATTTTACCAGCACGGTAATATCCATGGATATTTGCGAAAAGGCTGCATATATTTTCGGCGAACTTAACAAGCCCTTGCACCAAGAATTTGCTCTTTCCCTTTATAACAAACTCCGCACTGCTATAAGAAGCAGACTTATTGATTTTAATACATTTACAGCAGAGGGAAACTGCCAAACATCTCAGGCGGTGGCTATTTTTTGCAATGTATTCGAGCCGGGAGAAAAGCCCGCAGCGTTCCGCCGTTTGCTGGAAATAATCCAGGAGACAAACAGCCATCTTGATGTAGGGATTATAGGCGCACGGGTGCTGTTCCATGTGTTGGCGGATTTTGGCGAAACAGATCTTGCGTTAAGGATGATAACCCAGCCTACATTCCCGTCCTATGGCTGGTGGGTTGCCCAAGGCGCAACCACCTTGTGGGAGAACTTTACAACAGAAGAAATGGTGGATGATTCATGTATATCCTTCAATCACCATTTTTGGGGGGATATAAGCCACTTCTTTATCCGGCATCTTGCCGGAATAAATTACAACCCCCACAGAAGGGGAGGAGAAGTGGATGTATGCCCAAAATTTGCTAAAACCCTAGAGCACGCCGAAGGATTTCATATCGCCCCGGAGGGGGAGATACGTGTTAGATGGGAACGGCGTAAGCCGGGGATCGCACTTACTATTACTGTGCCGGAAATTTTGAAAGGTAGCATTAGGCTTCAAAACGGCTTTGCGTTTGATGACGGGTTAGCTGTTAAGCCTGCTAAAAGCGGCACTTATAAGGTCGTAAAGGGGGAGATATAACATGTAAAAAATGTTTAGCGATGAAGTCGGCGGCTAAATATCGGAGGAAATAAACTGGATATCGTTGTTAAATGTTGAGAACCGTTTCTTGAAGTACTTGGGCGTGATTTCTTTGGTTGTGATGATGGTGGCTTGTGCTTGGACGGCGATTCTTACACTGATTTTTATACTGTTTCAACCGAGAAGATTCCTACGGCTCCTCATGCCGTGCTTTGTAGTTTGTCTTCTCCCCTCTACTGGATTTCACAATAATTTAGGCTCTTCGGCACCCTCTTTCATTCCTATTTGTGTCGGCGTAGCCGGAATGGAGATTTTTATGCGCGTAGGTTTAGTAGGACTAGGAGCAATGGGAAGTGCTCACTTAACAAATTATCTAGCAATGAAAGAAAACAATGAGGATGTAGAGCTTGTAGCAATTTGTGATGTGGATGAAAAAAAGCTATCATCTAGCGAAGCAACCATGGGCAACTTAGATGTCTCAAAGGCGGAGTTTGATCTATCACCATACAAACACTACACCTGTATGGAGGAAATGATTTCAAAGGAAAACCTGGATTTTGTAGACCTATGTCTGCCAACCTATTTACACGCGCCTATGGCAATTAAAGCCATGGAGCTGGGTGTACATGTGTTTTGCGAAAAGCCCATGGCCCGTTCGTCAGATGCATGTAATGAAATGATTACCGTAGCAAAACGCACCGGTAAAAAGCTAATGATAGGCCATACACTAAGATATTGGGACTCATATGCTTTCGCCAAAGACTATATAGACCGCAATATTTTTGGCAAATGCTTAAGCGGATATTTTTATCGCGGTGGCGGCACCCCAATATGGTCATGGGAAAACTGGCTTTTAACTAAGGAACGCTCCGGCGGGTGCTTACTTGACCAGCATGTCCATGATGTTGACACCATTGTATGGATGTTTGGCCTGCCAAAAGCCGTTAGCACCACAGGGGTAAATGTCATACCAGGCAGCGGATATGATATTGTTTCTACTAATTATATATACGACGACGGCAAAGTGATAAACGCCCAAGACGACTGGGTGATAAACGGAGAAGGCTACGGTTTTGACATGCTGTTCCGGCTTAACTTCGAAAAAGGCGCGTTGATATTTGAAAAAGGTAAACTAATGGTGCATCCGGTAGGCGGCGAGGCATATGAGGCCAAATTGGAGGGAAATAACGCCTATTACGACGAGATTATCCTATTTGCTAAGCTCATAAAAGGCGATAGCCCATTCGACTACATCGCCCTGCTAGAAAGCCACAGAGACACAATTATACTGGCCGAAGCTGAGGAAAAGTCTGCTGATAGTGGTGGGGCTGTTACTGTAATTGAGAAAAATTGAGTTTTGTCTTTTCTGGTAAAGGTTAAAATCCTTTTTTTGTGATTACCCCCGTGATTTTAGTAAATTTTGCAGCTATTCTAGCTGTTTTAAAGGAGAAAAAATATGAAAAAAGCCATTAACGCATGGGCATTTGTAAACAAAACCCCAGTAGAGGCAATGACTATAGCAAAAGAGGCAGGCTACGACGGAATAGAGCTAAATTTAGAAGCCAGCGGCCCTACAGGGCTGGACTCAACCCCTAATGACTGGGCAAAAATCCGCGCATACTCCGAGGAAATAGGGCTTCCTATCCACAGTGTTTCGACAGGGCTACACTGGGGCTCTCCCCTTACATCCAATGACGAAGACGTGCGCGAAAAAGCTATAGCTATTGTGGAAAAAGAGCTGGAAATGGCCAAGGCCCTGGGTGCAGACGCCATTTTAGTAGTGCCTGGGCTTGTCGATGACAATGTATCGTATGATGTCGCCTATGACCGATCTCTTGCAGCATTTATGAGACTAAAAGAGAAGGCCGAGGCCCTAAAAATAAAAATCGGTATCGAAAATGTATGGAATCAATTTCTTCTATCGCCCTTAGAAATGCGGGACTTTGCAGATAAAATCAACAGCCCATATGTGGGCGTATACTTCGATATCGGTAACATACTTTACACGGGATTACCCGAGCAGTGGATCCGTATTTTAGGCAAGCGCATATGTAAACTGCATTTCAAAGATTACCGCCGCAGCGGTGCATTTGTAGACTTACTCTCCGGGGATGTCAACTGGCCAGCTGTAATGACGGCATTAAAAGATATCGGCTATGACGGTTGGGCTACAGCTGAGATGGGTCCATACACTTACAATCCCGAGCATATAGTGTGGAGTACTTGTGCAGCTATGGGACAGATACTTTGAGCCTTGGGGTTATGGGTGATGAGAGGCATGGAGTAATTAATGACAAGAAGAGAGCGGGTAATTGCAGCACTTAACCACCAGGAAGCGGATTTTATACCCTATCAAGTAGATTTTACCGGGGAAGCATATGAAAAAATGGCAGCCTTCTATAATGACAAGGATTTTTATGGATGCATAGACAACCACATAACCTCTGCTAATTATGGCGACGACTGGGGGCAGCGGGGTTTGATAATGGGGCCAGCATTCCTTCGGGGATATACAAGAAATTTACCCCGACCTAATAGATATAGGGTTAAATGTGCATCAGACATTCCAGCCAGAGATATATGATATCAACCAAATTAGAGCCCTTTATGGCGATAGACTGTCTTTTTGGGGCGGGATTTGTACACAGAGGCTGCTGCCTTTTGAGACCCCTGAGAACTTGGTTGAATCCGACCCCGTCATGGTCGTGGGCGTGGAAAGCGTCAGTTACGCAAAACTGCATAGCCATATTAAAGACATCCGGGTTCTAAAGGATTTTAACCATCCCGGCTACGATTATCTTTACGATGACATGGACAGCCTTGCCAATATCATCGCCTCTGTCGTGGATCCGGCATCTTGCAAAAAAATGGGCATCGCTGGTAGCACCTTGATTTCATATAACCTGTTCGATTCTTTCAAGAAAGCATTGCCGGGTGAATGGGTAATAATGGGCGAGGAAATGGGTATGCTTCGGGCAGTCAAAACCCAGGAAGAACTTGAAGTCATCAGATATGCGTATAAAATTGCTGAAGCCGGCCTTAACGCCGCTGTAGCGGCCATTCAGCCCGGGGTTACGGAACGCCAGGTTGTTGCCGAAGCTGAGTATGTAATGCGTAAAATGGGTGCCGAATGTTACGGCATTGACCCGATGCTTGCTTCAGGCAGCAAAAACACCAGCCCCATTATGTCACGCACAACATTCCGTGAAATTCAAAAGGACGACCTGGTAACGCTTACCTTTGCGCCACGTTATGAAGGTTACCATAGTGCCGTAGCCATACCCGTTTTGGTGGGCAATCCGTCAGATGAGGTTAAACGCGCCGTCGAGGCGGCTGTACGCGCCCAAAAAGCCTGCGCCGCTCTTTTTCACGAAGGCCAGGGGGAGGCCGCCGAAGCAAAAGCGCGCAACATCATGGGTGAAGCGGGCTTTGGCCATAATTTTATGTGTTCAGGCGTACACAGCATCGGTGTGATTGAATTTGAAACACCTATTTTCGGGCCCGGCTGTAAAAGCACGATGAAGGAAAACATGGTGCTGTCCATTGACGTCCCCGTATTCGACGGCGAATGGGGCGGTATGCGCATTGAGGACGGATACATTATCAAAAAGGATTGCGCCGAGCGTCTTACACAGTTCGAATATGCTGTGAAAAAATAAAAAATTTTATAAAATAAACCTCGACTGTGCCGGAAATGTTGAAAGGCAGCATAAGGCTCCCCAGTGGCTTTGAGTTTGGGGATGGGTTGGCTGTTAAGCCTGTTAAAAGCGGCGCATATTTGATAGAAGTGTTATGACGAAGAGGAGGTATGCTTTATGAAACTTTGTTTCAGCACCTTAGGTTGTCCTGGTTGGTCAATTGTCCAAGTGGCCGAAAATGCCGCGGCCTACGGCTATGACGGAGTAGAGCTAAGGATCCACGGCGATAGACATGTAGACCCAGCCCTTACCAAAAAGGAGCGGCATCATGTAAAAGATTTATTTGTGTCACACGGCATAAGTATCCCTACAATAGCGGGTTATACGACTTTTTGCGGAGACGATACCGCCCGGCTTACATCCAATAAAGAGGCTCTATTGCGCAATGCGGAACTGGCCGCGGATTTGGGTGCACCGTATCTGCGTACAGTTATGGGTACAGATGGCGAGTTTACCAGCCGTGGCGAGGAAGTTTTGCGCACAGCCTGCAATGCCGCCTATGAAATGGGCGTTACTGTTGTATTAGAGATTCACGGCTCCATAAAAAGCGGCAAGCTAATGTCCAAAGTATTAGGCGCAGTAAACAGCCCTAGTCTAGGTGTTTTATGGGATATTCATCACAGTGTTGCTGCAGGCGAGCCCCCAGAGGATACATGGCAGTATGTAGGGCAGCATGTACGTCATATGCATATTAAAGATGCTACTGCTGATAACAGCTTGGTTCTTATGGGTGTGGGTGTGTTGCCTGTCGCCGAAGTTGTTAAGACCGCTTTAAAAAACGGCTACAAAGGCTTTTTCTCCTTCGAGTGGGAAAAAACCTGGGTACCTTCTCTGGAAGAACCGGAAATTGCACTGCCGCAATATGTAAGTTATATGAGGGGGCTGTGTATGTGACGAGGGTTGCTAACACCTGAGGTGAATTATTCAAGGCCCTTCTCGGGCAATTTATTAATCCGAACCTTTAGCTGGATGAAGAGTATCCGCCGGGAGGTTCGGATTTTTTGTGGCGTCAAAAAAATTTCCCGCCCCCTCAATGCTAGAATCTCATACAGGGAGCTGGCAAATTTTGGCTTATAGGCTGTAGCTTTACACGACGTTGAAAGAGTTGTAAGTACAAGCCACTAGACAAATAACATTGTACTGTGTTATAGTTATCGGAACGAGAGCGAAATGCCGGTTTACATAAAGTCGGCATTCAACTTGAAAGGAGAGAAATTAAATGAAAAAACTCTTGTTTTTAGCCCTACTGCTAATGGTCTCAATATTTGCATTAGCAGCGTGCGGCAACGGCGAAGCAGCTGAAGAACCTGGAGATGACCAGGAGCAACCAGCAGTAGCTACCCCAGCTCCAGAAGTAGAACCAGCCGAAAACGGCGACGATGAGGAAGAAGAAGTCGCAGTAGCAACAAGCGGCCGTGACGAGCTTCTTGCCGGCTTCGCTAACTGGCCTGATCCCGAAGGCTATGTAGTACTCGCCCATTGGACCACTTTGGACTCCAATATCCACGGCGGCTGGACTAACCCAATGCCCATAGCCCACGCTCGTATACTTATGTTTAACGGCATGGCCACCATGGGTCGTAACTCCGGTAATGAGTTCTTTCCTAACCCTATGGTTTTGGTAGACGCTCAGTGGCCAGAAATCAGAGACAATGCTGACGGTACAAGAACCTACACTTTCACCGTCTATACAGACAATAGGTTCTCTGACGGTAGCCCAATCCTGGCAAAGCATTATGCAGCCAATCTAGCACTGTTTACCAGTCCCTTCTGGGCAGAGCTGGTACCATCAGCAGGCGACTTCCTTTGGGTAGATGGCCGTGCAGAATGGCTTGCCGGTGAAGCTGATGTATTATCAGGCGTTCGTATTTACAGCGACAGCCAATTTTCTGTTACTGCATCCACCGACGACCTACCTAACGTGTGGGCATCTGCTATACACATGAACATTGACCCTATACCCGTTCATATGTATGGCGCAGAAGCACACGACAACGGCAACGGCGTATTTCTTACCGCACTTGGCGGTGGCGAGCTTACCTTCGAAGCTCTTCACTCAGTAGAAGAAGGTGGCTTCGGTCACTATCTCGTAGATGCAGATGGCGAATACGTATATGTAGGCGAAGGCGAAGATGCTGAAAGAGTCCCAATCGGCGATGGTGTCAGATACAGACCTACTGTTTTCCCAGGCCCTTACATGTTCGAAAGCATTGACGTTGGTAACGGCGTATTGACCTTGGTAGCAAATCCATATTTCCCCGGTACATGGGATGGTTATAGGCCCCGTATCGAAAGAGTTATCTGGCGTATAACACCTCAGCCTCTCTTGGTTGACGCATTACAAATGGGCGAAGCCCACATGATGGTTACCATAGATGACGGTGACGCTTTGACTAATGCGATGGAAGTACTTGTTGGTGGCGGTACACATACCTTCATCAACTATGACCAGTTTGGTCAAATCTTTACCCAGTTCCACACAGATACAGGCCCAACTCAATTCCGTGCAGTGCGTCAAGCAATCTCCTTTATGATTGACCGCCACGAAATTGCTGAAAGAGTTGGTCGCGGGTTCTCAACTGTTGCGCATGGCCCATGGGCCCCCGCATGGTGGTGGTATCAAGAAGCCGCTAACAGAGACCTGTATGACCGCGTTACTATCTATGACCTTGACATGGCCCGCGCCATTGCTATTTTAGAGGCAGACGGCTGGGTATACGATGCAAACGGCGATCCCTTCACAGGCGAAGGCCTTCGTCACAGATGGGTAGACGACTGGGAATGGGGCACAGTCATGATTCCAGAAATGGAAGAGGTATACATGGAAGTGCCAGTGCTGGATGAAGACGGCGAAGAAACCGGCGAATACGAATACGCATATGTAGAAGTACCAACCGGCGAATACCTTGAAGTAATCGAAAGAATGGTTTGGGAATACAACGCCGAAGGTATGCGTGTAAGACCAATCCGTAGCAATAAAGTACCCACAGGCGAACAAGTGCTTATGCCGCTTATCATTAACTGGATGGTACGTGATGTTGACTACATGCCTCGCGATATGCTGGAATTGCAGCTGTTTGAAAACCTGGAAGCAGCAGGCGGGCAACTTATACAAGAGCGTAGCTCACTGTGGGGCACTTACCTGCAAATGGGTTACAGGCGTGAAGATCGTTATGAGATGCACGTACTTGGTGTAAGCATGGGTAATCCATGGACACCTTGGCAGCTAATGAGCCTTGAATGGATCCCAATGAGTAACTGGGGTCAGGTAGACTGCGCACGTACAAGAGAGCTATCCGACGCTTTCCGTGTAATGGATCTTACCACCGAAGAAGGTCATAACGCCTTTGTAGAAGGTTTCATAGAGTATATGGCACACTTGACCTATGAAGCATTCACCATTCCTTTCCACATGTCTCTCGTTCACGACTTTATTCCTCCTAACTTGGGGAACTATTACAGTAATCCACTTTGGGCCTTCCCCGAAGCAATCCAAAGAGCTTACTGGGTCGACTAATTTTTTACTAAGTTAATACTATCGTTTTGTTTCGTCCCTGCGGCAACCTTTGCCGCAGGGGCTTTACATAATGACTGGGAGGTACTGACGTGGTTAAGTTTTTAGCAAAGCGTATAATCTACATCATCGTGGTATTGTTTTTTGTTTCCTTTATCCTGTTTATGCTGTTTAGGACCATGCCCATGGACCCGGTAGAAATATTTCTTCCTTTAGAAGCACAAATGGCCATGCTGCCCGAGCAGATGGCTGTCGCCAGGCAAGAGATAATTGACACTATGGCCTTGGACAGCCATCATGTTGTCCAGTATTTTTATTGGCTGGCAGCAGTGTTTGATGGGAACTTTGGCATATCTATGGAAACCCGCCTTCCTGTTTTAGAGCATATACGCTCGCCGATGATAAACACAATTGTCATGAATATTTTAAACTTGACTATCGTTTTTGCCATTGCCATTCCTGTAGGGGTCATGAGTGCCATTAAACGTGGCAAGATGTTTGATAACACGGCTTTGGTTACTTCCATGATTGGCATTAGTATCCCAGGTTTTTTACTTGGCCTTATTTTAATTGTGTTTCTTGTTATAGTCCCGCCCTGGGATATCTTCCCTATGTTTGGCATGGCTTCTTTAATGCCACCGCCAGAGGGCACTATAGCCTGGTATCTTGACCGATTGCGATTTATGGCCTTACCTCTTACGGCCCTTGTGCTTACTAGCTTAGCCGGCTTGATACGTTATATCCGCTCGGCTATGATTGACGCGCTTAACATGGACTGTGTGCGAACCGCCCGCGCCAAAGGGCTGGCGGAAAAAACCGTAATATATATCCATGCCTTTAGAAATGCGCTAATACCCATCGTTACAGTAATGGCGGCTTTCTTTGTGGCTATTTTTGGCGGCTCAATGGTTATTGAAATAACATTTGGATGGCAGGGCATGGGCTTAATTATGTTTAATGCGTTAAACAGGCAAGACATTGCCGTGCTTATGGCGATGAATGTCTTTTACGCACTTATCGCCTATGTCGGGATTTTAGTGCTGGATATTGTGTATGTGCTGGTTGATCCGCGCATCCGATTTGAATAGGGGGCGAGATAATATGAAAGATACGGATAAAAAAACTCGTAAGAGTTCATGGTTTGGCTCGCTATTGGGTATGATGTTCGGCGAAAAAGTGAGCAAGATATCGATTTTAGAAGAAGAGCAAGTACAAAGCCCCATGAAAACCATGGCTAAAGAGTTCTTTAGAAGAAAACTAACCATCATTGGTTTAATCGGGTTTTTTACTATGTTTTTGGCCAGTACTATAATTCCTTTTTTCTTCCCCCTAAATATTAGGGAAGCAGACATGGAACAAGTAAACCAGCCTCCCTCTACGAATATGATGCGCATACCACGCGCCATACGCGGTGATATCGTTATGATGGATTCCGGGTCGGGCTATGGTGTCGCCGTCACTTCTGACAATCAAGTGCATGTGTGGGGTACGGTTAGCCGCATTTCCGCACCTCTTCTTAACCCACCTCAGCCGGGAAGGCCCATTGTCCATGTATCTGCTGGGCCGTATCATGCCTTAGTTGTTACAGAAGACGGGTATGTATACTCCTGGGGTAACGAAAACCCCGCTTTTGAAATGCATGATGTCCCCCCTGCGATACAAGGCAATGTTGCAATGGCAGAAGCAGGGATGCGCATCACGGTGGCAGTCACCAAGGATGGGCAACTTCACAACTGGGGCGGTACCTCCATGGTACGCAGAGACGTGGCAGCCATAGGGCGGGTGTCAAGGGCAGCTACCCCTGTAAAGATAGACTCTAACATCCTAACCTTTGGCGTCTTAACTGACGAAGGGCGGCTATATGTTTTAATGCAAACTCCCCGGGGCTTAAGAAATGTGCCCGATGAGATACAAGGCTACGTAGTTGATTTTGCCTTAACAGATGATAATGGGATTGCTATACTTGCCGACGGTACCTTGGTGCCATGGGGAGAGCCTACAAATTATATCCTTATGGATATCCCTTCTGAGATTCAAGGCAGGGCAGTAAGTATTGGTGGGGGACGGGCGCATTATACCGTACTTTTAGATGATGGATCAGTCTTCTCATGGGGCGAAAATGTAAATGGCCGAACCGACGCGCCTAATGTAACTAATGCAGTTGCTATTCACGTATCCGGTGATCATAACTATGCTATGCTTGCTAACGGCAGTATAGAAACCTGGGGTTTGACAGGCTTTATTCTTGGTTCTGACCATTTAGGCCGTTGTGTATTTACCAGGCTTTGGAGTGCCGGCCGTTACTCATTATTAATTGGCATGGTGGCCGTTATCGTACAAGGGTTTCTTGGTCTTGTGCTTGGTGGATTTGCTGGATTTTACGGCGGTAAAACTGATATGTTAATTATGCGCCTAGGAGAGGTAGTAAGCTCTCTACCCTTCCTTCCTATTGCAGTAATACTTCAATTCCGCTTTAGGCATACATTTGGCGAGATAGGAGGCATGGTTTTCCTCATGTGTGTCTTGGGGCTTTTGGCCTGGCCCTTCCTTATGCGCCTGGTGAGGGCACAAATCATGCAAGCCAGGGAAGCTGAATATGTTTTGGCGGCCCGGGCCCTTGGTGTTAGGCAGTTAAAGTTAATTTTTAGGCATATTATGCCTAATGTAATATCTGCGGCCATCGTTCTTCTAACACTGGCTTTAGCTACATCTATGCTAACCGAGACAGCACTATCCTTTATCGGTTTTGGGGTTAACGAGCCTACGCCTACTTGGGGTAATATGCTGGCTGGGTCTAATAACTCCATAGTATTAAGAGACCAGTGGTGGCGGTGGTTATTCCCCGCAATATCCTTGGTTACGGTTGCAATTAGTATAAATCTTATTGGGGACGGCCTGCGCGAAGCTACTGACCCCAAGGCACAGGGGAGGTAATAGGAATGGACGAAAAAATTAATGGAAACGTCACCGCCTCTAACCCACCCCATGCGGCCTCGGGCGAAAAACCACTCCTAGAGCTTGATAATCTGCACACCTATTTTGCCACCCGCCGAGGCATTGTTAAGGCTGTAAACGGGGTGTCATATGAGGTTGAAAAGGGTAAAACCTTAGGTATAGTAGGAGAAAGCGGCAGCGGCAAATCAGTTTCTGCCATGAGTATCTTGGGCCTTTTAGACGGTAACGGAAAAGTGGTTGACGGTAAGATCCGTTTTAAAGATAAGGATATGGCCAATCTCTCCCGTGCCGAGCTGGCAAAAATACGGGGTAATGAAATCTCTGTTATATTCCAAGAGCCTATGACAAGCCTTAACCCTATTTTTACCGTTAGGCGGCAAATAGGCGAGTCTTTCCAAGTTCATCAGGGTATGAGCAGAAAGCAAGCCTATGCCGAAGCCGTTAAAATGCTAGCAGACGTAAAAATCCCCGACCCGGAGCAGGTGTCTAAGCGGTACCCATTTATGCTCTCTGGTGGGATGCGCCAGCGGGTTATGATAGCCATGGCCCTAGCCTGTAAGCCCGACCTGCTTATAGCGGACGAGCCTACAACAGCACTGGATGTTACGATACAAGCACAAATACTAAAACTGATGAATGAGCTTAAGCGCGATAAAGGTACATCAATAATGTTTATTACCCATGATTTAGGGGTTATTAACCAGATGGCGGATTTTGTTGCGGTTATGTACTGCGGGCAGGTTGTAGAGCAAGCACCGGTGCGCACTATTTTTGATAATTCAACATATTCTCACCCCTATACTGAAGGTTTGCTGACTTCTATCCCCCGCTTGGATACCCCTGTGGGTACCAAACTGGATGTTATTCAAGGCTCTGTGCCGCATCCGCTGGACTTGCCCGTGGGATGCAAATTCTCAACCCGTTGCAAATACGCTACCGACCAGTGCAAAACCAAGGAACCGGAACTGCTGGAAGTAGCCGAAGGACAATTGGTAAGATGTTTTTATCCTGAAGAGGGGGCAAGAAAGCAATGACAGAGAAAAAGCCGATTATCAGTATACGGAACTTAAAACAATACTTCCCCATACGAGGTAAGCGCAATACGTTTGTTAGGGCTAACGATGGGGTTACTTTGGATATCTATGAGGGCGAAACCCTGGGTATTGTAGGGGAGTCTGGTTGCGGAAAGTCCACCCTTGGGCGTGTGCTTATCCAGCTTTATAACCAAACCGATGGCGAAACCATTTACTATGGCCAAGATATAGATGACATGGTTCCTAGGTATGTGCTGGATATCTATAACCGCCTGGAGCGAAAATGTACCGAAACCAAAAACTTAATGCTGGAAGCCCAAAAGCAAGAGGAAGAGTATCAGATTATTAAAGCGGAATATCGCTCATCGGCAGATAAGGAAATCCTGCGGGCCCGCTATTTCTCCAAGCGTAACGAGCGTAACGAAGTCCGCAAAAAAGCCAATAGCGAGTATTTGGCAGTGGTACGGCTTATCGGCGGTTTCTATGTAGCAGATAAAAGCGACTATCCCGCTATAACAAAGGCATTGCAACTGCATTTTTATGCTGCTAGGGAAGCATTTGTTCTTAATAAATCAATCCAAAGAGCCACGGTAAAGGCTGAGGAAATCAAGTTTAAAATTGATAATGGCCTGCGTGGTGCCAATGAAGCAAAATACGAAAAATATATAGCGAAAATAAAACAAATGTCCGGATCAGATATGGAAAAGTTAATGGCCGAAAAGGCCAAAACCCAGGCCAATATCGACGCCATCCGCAAGAAATACGCCGATAATGAGGAATTTCAAAAGTACGAGTCCATGAGGGACAGTGGAATCGACCTTGCTCGCTTAACCTTTAACGAAATGCGGTATCTGCGTAAGGATTTGCAGCTTATTTTCCAAGACCCGTACTCCTCGCTTAATCCACGGCTTACTGTAGGGCAGATTATTTCCGAAGGGGCCATTACCCACAAAAAATTTGTCAAAAACAACGAGCGTATGCAGGACTTTACCACCCGTATCATGGAAAACTGCGGGCTGGCACCCTATATGATACATCGCTATCCCCACCAATTTTCCGGGGGGCAGCGGCAACGTATAGGTATCGCAAGGGCACTTAGCACCGAGCCTAAGTTTGTAGTTTGCGATGAGGCGGTTTCCGCTTTGGACGTGAGTATTCAGTCTCAAATTATTAACCTGCTTAAGGACTTAAAGGATAAGGAAAACCTCACGTATATGTTTATCTCCCATGACTTGTCGGTGGTGAAATATATATCAGACCGCATTGCTGTTATGTATCTGGGCGTTATTGTGGAGCTTTGCTCTTCTGAGGAGTTGTTTGCCAACCCATTGCATCCGTATACACGGGCTTTGCTTTCTGCGATTCCTACTACGGATGTGAATAAGGATAAGGAAATGACTGTACTTGAGGGGGATATCCCGAGCCCAATAAAGCCCCCACCTGGGTGTAAGTTTAACACCCGCTGCACAGATTGCATGGAGATTTGTCTGTCTGTTGCACCAGAATGGAAAGAGCAGGTTCCTGGGCATTTTGTGGCCTGTCATAAGTATGATGACTAATACTGTAAATTGAATGAATTGGGGGTGGGTTAATGTTTTTAGGCAAATTAAAACGAAAGAAAATGACTCGCGAAGAAGCAGATGCCATTATGGAAAGAGCGAAGACCGAAGCCCCCCTTGAGTTAGAAAAAGGCGATTTGAAGGCTATGTTTCTTGCGGCTTTAATCGTATTTGTACCTTTTATTCTATTGCTGGGTGGGGCGATGATTTTTTTGTGGTGGTTTATTTTCCATGTGTGGGGGAGGTAATTATACGTGGGTATGCAATGGTATGTACTTCGAACCAGTGTTTCTTCCTTTTTTTCGCGGTATAGGAGTGTATTGCGTCGTATATATTGGGTTTGTGCCGTAGCGATTGTAGTATTAATTTTTGCTATACCCACCTACATGCGCCGCCGTAACCCCAATGTACATTTGGCCGATTTTCATGGCGGCCCACCCCGTGAATACTTTGTATTTATGCGAGAGTGGAACCAAGCCGTTAGCCAGGTTAGGCGGGAGCAAGTGCGGTTAAATGATTTTGTTGTGATGGTGCAGCGTTTATCCGATAATTATCCTTTTCTTGAGCTGGTGGCAAGGCAAAGAGGCATAGACTACACAGAGCTAGCTGTCGTTGTTTTTGAGGAGTTAGAGGAGGTAGCGCGCTATGAAATAACCCCCGGGTTTTTCAGCAATTTTTTAACCGAGCAATATTTATCTGTGCTTGGCGATTTTGGTGGGCTAAGGTTAACTAGCGAGCCTTCGGGTTTATCGCGTTGGATAACCCAGCCTTATTTTTTTGGCTATTATGACTGGCGCTTCGAGCACGAGCGGCTTGAAATTCCTGTACTGGAGGGTAATATTTCTACCGAAATACTAACCGATGGTATTATGTATTTGCGTGTGAATTCGTTTTTACCAAAGGGGTATGAGACTATTACCCGTAACCCATTTCTTTATTTTTGCTTTGATTGGGATAAACAACATTTGATGGATTTGTATAATAATCTTTATGGCATTGACGATTTGATTATTGATATACGGGGTATTGGCAGTGGTTTTAGGGAGTATTTTGTCCCTCTACTTTTGGCACCATTTTTGCATGAGCCGGTGGATATGCGGTTTTATGCCTTTCACTCAGAGGGGAGCTTTGCCAGCCAGGTAAGTTATGCTTATCGTACGTGGTATGGGTTAGGGGATGCGGTTCACAAAGATACCCTGACCCAGGGGTTTATTTATGACTTGCCAGTGAATATTACTATGGGCTTTCCGGCTACGGTTATGGCTAGGCCTACGGAGGGTGTGACTTTTGAGGGGCAAATTTGGCTTTTGACTGATTCTGATAATTTTTCCGGGCCTAATTTCGCTTATTTGTTAATGGCTAGGGATGCTGGGTTTACTATCATGTACGAGGATAACCCGGATAGTATTGGCTGGGCTACATCATTTACATCATTGCCTAATAGTGGACTATCTGTTAGGTTTAATCCTCTTTTTTTTACTGATGAAGTGGGGCGGTCTTTTGAAGAGGGCGGTGTGGTTTATGATTATCCTTTGTCCTATTTGCGTGAGTTGTTGGGAGTGGCGTTGCCGAAGGTAGGAGGGCTTGTGTGAAAGATATACTTTTATTAGATTTAGACGGTACGATCTCTGACCCAAAGGTAGGTATAACAAAATCTATTCAACACGCGCTTAGGTGCTTTGGTATAAATATCGAAAATCCCGATGATTTAGTTGAATTTATAGGCCCCCCTATAAGGCAGGCATTTAAAGATTTTTATGGTTTTGATGACGCTAAAGCAGAAAAAGCCGTTGAAAAGTTTAGAGAACGCTTTTTGGTTAAAGGGATATTTGAGAATGTTAAGTATAGTGGAATTGATATAATGCTTCAAAAATTAAGGGACGCCGATAAAACACTTATAATTGCTACATCTAAACCCACAGTACAGGCAAAAACGGTTTTATCATATTTTGATCTTGATAAATATTTTACATATGTAAGCGGTGCCGAAATGAATGGTGACCGCTCTGATAAAACTGAAGTTATTAGGTATGCTTTAGGGCAGAATAAAATAAGTGATTTATCCCGCTGTATCATGGTCGGCGACCGCAAATATGATATTGAGGCAGCTAAAAATGTTGGTATCAAAAGCGTAGGTGTCTTATACGGTTATGGGGATTACGATGAATTGTTGGAGGCAAATGCGGATTATATTGTTAGTGATGTTGATGAATTGTCTGCTTTATTACGTAGCCTGTAACTGAATACGTGATTATAACGCCTAGGCGATATAATAAATCTAAACGAAGGGAGGTAGGTAGAAATGGTAACGAAAAATAAAAATTTACGGAGGGCTTGTCCCGAATAATGCCCTCTGAAAGGGTTGAAATAATAGTGGAACACTTAATAAAAACAAAAAGATTACACTGCGAAAATACCAGTGCTAACCACATTGAGCTGTATGCAGATAACCTATTACTAAAAACCGTAACCAATGATGATATTAACGAAGTTGCCCGCATGTGGAAATTTGAACAGGGTAGCATTTCATTAGACGAAGCAAATGAAGCTATCGAGTATATGCAAAGCAACCACAAGCAAAACCATGTAGGACTTATCTATCACCTTTGCTTTGCCATATATGAAAAAGGCAAAAACAGTATCATAGGATGGTGCGGCCTTGACGGAAAGTCGGAACCTGAAAACCCTGACAGGATGGAAATCTTCTACCTAATTGACAGGAAGTATCGAAACAAGGGCTATGCTACACAGTGCGCACTTAAGCTACTGGAATACGCTTTTGATGTTGCAAGGATTAAACATGTATACGGCGGTTGCGATAAAGAAAATGTTTCCTCTTTTAAGGTATTGTCAAAGTCTGGCATGGTTCAGTTTAAGGCCACAGATAATGGCGATCCTAGGTTTTTTATGGATAAAGGGATTTATGAAAAACTAAAAATCCTTCGTGAGAGCGACTAGAGCCTGTTCCCACTAACGACAATAGACAGCTTTTGCGGCGATTTTTCGCCAATTGAGCCCCTTGTGGGGAGCATCCCCGTCCATGGTAAACGGATGCGAATCCCACGTCCGCCTCCCCAAGGTGCGATTTATCCATGGTAGGAGGTGTTGACGCGGCTTGCCCAAAGGCAAGCAAGGAAATGCCGACGAAAAGTGGCGGAAAATCGACCAAAAGATGGCTGTTGGCGGTAGTGGGAACAGGCCCTAGTATGCAAATACTATAGTAGACTTTTTCCGAAAATCTTATTAAGCGGCCATAAAAGCACGTTAAAGCCCGTATGATTTATGGCCGCAAATGAAATTTCGGAAGATGTCTATGAAGTTCAAAAAATTATGGGATCCAAATATAAGGATAAAGAAAGTAGAATTTATGATGTTGTTAAAAAAATGTAGGAGGCAAAATGACACAAATAACCGCAGACAAGATAAGCGAAATAGCGGAAAAAATCAAAAAGATGCCTAAGTACAAGGATGTGGAAATCCCCAATGACACAATAGAGTCGCTAATAGAAATATCCTATCCTGCCTCTAAAAACATAGCAGATTTAGAAAAAAGAATACGTGAGAAGATTCACAATATTACAGCACTGTATTTAGGTGATATTGACTATAAAAAAGCGGCAGAAGAGTTTGCACAAATGAAAAATAATCGAATGGCTGTTAGAGAATTTTCGCAGCATAAACTAAGCTTTCATGCCTCAACAAAGGAGCGAGGACAGGACTTAGCGGCCCTGTATCAGCAATTATTTAGCCGAATTGGCAACTGCAAGCGCATTGCAGACTTAGCCTGCGGCTTACACCCTTTGGGCCTGCCGTTTATGGGCTTGCCTTTAGGCACCGATTATTATGCATATGACTTAAACAAAGCCAGAGCAGAATTTTTGAATATTTTTATTACTGGACTGGGATATAGTGGCGGATGTTATCACCAGGATATACTTGTAGAGCCTCCTAATATTAGTTTTGACGTGGCGTTCTTTTTTAAAGAAGCTCACCGTTTTGAGAAACGACAACCCGGGGTTATGCATGGGTTTTTAGATAGTATAAACGCATCGAAAATTGTGGTTTCTTTGCCGCTGCAAAGCTTGGGTACTAGTCGCGAGTTATCTCCTAAGTATGAGAAAACACTATATGAATATGCTACCCAGCGAGGGCGGTCTTTTGATAGCTTTACCCACGGCAATGAAATATTTTATATTATTTATGATAAGGTTCTCCGCTATTAATACGAAAAGCCCTGTAAACCTGCTCGGCCAATATTACCCGCATTAATTGATGTGGAAAAGTCATTTTTGAGAAGGATAACATTAAGTCGGCTTTGATTGTCACTTGGGGGCATAACCCTAAAGAGCCGCCTATAATAAAATATATATGGCTGTAGCCGTCGACAGAAAGCTTTGTAATTTTTTTAGCAAAATCTTCACTGCTCATCTGTGTGCCGGAAATAGCTGTGGCTATTACATATCCGCTTTCCTTGATACATTTTTGTATCCGCTGGCCTTCTTCATACAGGAGAATTTTCGCTTCGGCGTTGCTTATTTTTTCTGGGGCAGGCTCGTCTGCTACTTCTACTATATTAAATTTGGCATATTTCGAAAGCCGCTTTGTGTATTCGTCTACAGCGGCTTTTATATGTTTTTCTTTCAGCTTGCCTACGGCTATAAATGTGATTTTCATTGACATGAATAGCACCACTCCAAGAAAAACGTTTCTTCCCTTATAAGGATGTCGCAGACAACGCAATGGCTTATCCGCGTTATAATACGGGTGCATACTGTGGGATGAGTTGCTGGCCGGTGCTCTATAGTCGTAAATGTATCCAACATCACCACATTAGAATGGTCCCCATTATCGCATGGTGCGAAAATTGTACCTCTATAAGGTGCTTTTGTTATGATTCTTCCATATTCGATGGAATCTGCCCCGTTTTGGAATTGCTCATCTTTGAAGCTGCATACACCAAAAACATGGTCATCACGATAGATACGGTTAATGTCATGATGTACAGTTACGGAATCGGGGCTATCAAATAATGCTGATAACCGGGCCAATTCTTCATTTATCCCGGTATTGGATTCGGATATTACTAAAGGTTCAATCACGGCCTGAGAATCCGTTGCCGATATCCTGACGGTTACGCCGGTCATGATGTCGTTGCTGTTATTGCCAACAAACAAATAGTAAAACCCGTCCAGTTCAAGTCGCGGACTATCCTCAAAAAAGCCTGTTGTAAATTGAGGGATTGCAGCCGAACGAGGATTTTCAGGAGAGACGCTCATATGAAACCATCGTCCACTTATGCTTGTATCTGTGGTGTCAGGCCGCATACCTGTTAGGATACGACTTCCATGCTCAGCTTCTACATCGATTTCATATCTTATCCCGTCGCCCATCCAAAGCCTCGCAATAGGCACCGCTTCGTTAAGAGCGATTTCGGGAACATGAATATACTGCACAATTGCATTGTCGGCTTCTATCACATAATTGTAAGCCTCGTTCGGCACTTCATTTTGATAATCGCTACTTGGTAGCCTAATTGCAGGCGTGTACCTCGCACCTACATCGGCACGTAGCGGCACGCTTGCCGAGCGAAAAACTAGCGCATCGCCGTCTGCAATGTCAAAGCGGGCAATGATGTTGCCACCTTCGCTATAAATTAGCATTTCATCCTCTGTAAATGTATAAAAAAGCGGATGTGCAAGCATAAAGCTGCTAAGTAGTGATGTAGAAAGTCTTGCAGTGCCGTCATGGTATAGCGATATGGACAGTAAGCGGTCAAATCGCTGCATATCTGTCGCGTGCTCTAGAATGTACAGTTGCCTGGGGCTTTCCGGCGGGGTGGTGGTCATTACGCGCCATATGTTTTCGCTTTGTACTGCCAACAAGTAGTCTCGGTTACGCCCTACAATTTCATATATACGCCATGGGTAGTCTGGGTTGTGTGCTTCGCGTACGTACCCTATCTGCTTGCCGCGCTCCGCATCAGGCATGAATACTTCATAGTAAACTATGTCACCCCATAAAAGCCTCATATCGGGAAAGAAATTGGCTGGGTTATCCATATATTCCACCCTCATTGTATACAATCTTGTTTGCTGTTCGTCATTTTCCGCAATGTAAGGCTCAGCGTTTTTCAAAGGCATTCCGGCAGCTCTGCTTACGGCAAAGCCTATACTTAAAACAACTGCAATTGCTATCGCCGCAATAATAATTACTCGCGATGGTTTTTTGAAACTAAGCACTCGCTTCACCCTCTCTTTTATACCGCCCTCTCCAAAGGCAAGGGGGCTGCCGCTTAGGATTCGCCTACCCGTTGCAACGCGAACAAGAGTCATGGAGTAATCTGCTGCAATATCGCCGCCAGGCTCTTCTGTCTCGCCTTCACCGTATTCAACTAGAATTGCTATTACCTGCTCGTCACAGGACATCTCCATATCGGCACCCATTAGCAAAAATGCCAGCCATGCCAAGGGGTTAAACCAATGGATGCACAAGATAAGAAAAGCGACAAGTTTTACAATATGGTCTCGTCTTCTAATATGGGTTTCCTCATGAAGAAGGATATACCCTCGCTCATGTGGCAAAAGCCCTGTAGGCAGATAGATTTTTGGCGAAAATATCCCAAGTACAAAAGGGGACTTGATATCGTGGGCTTCGTAGATATTTTTATCTATATGCATGGACTTTTGCATTTTTCGCTTCAAAATAACGTAAGAAGACACGCCATATACGCACATGACTAAAAAGCCAAGAAGCCATACCCACGTACCTAGCGCAATCCATATTTGCAATGGGTTAGCACTGACATGAGGTGCGCTACTGGGAGTATAGTGTTAACTGCATCATTTACGGCGGGTATGCCGCTATTTATTTGCGGAAGTGGCTGCGTGGCGACATCTGTAGGGATGATTGCGGAGTTAAAAGGAATTAGACTAAAAATACTTTCAATGTTAAAAGGGAACAATAACCGAAACCCCACAACAGCCCAAAGCACATAGGAAATAATCTTAGGGGCCTTTTTAAGAAGCTGGCGTGCAAGGACAATGGCCACGATTACAAAGGCTCCTGTTAGACTCATATTAAGAATAGTTAAAAACAGTGCGTTCATTCCCTTACACCTTCTTTATGCTGGTTTATCAGCTGTACAAGCTCGTCTGCCTGCTTTTCGGACAAACCCATACCGCCTATAAAGGATGCAATAAATTTCGGAAGCGATCCTCCGAAGGTATTTTCCACATATTTTCGGCTTTGGCCCCCATAAAATTCGTTACGAGTTAGTAGTACTGATACGATTGCTTTTTCGTTCTTAAATATCCCACGTTCACAAAGGCGGCGGAGCATGGTGTATGTAGTTGATTTTTTCCATTCCATAACCACGGCAGCCAGTTTAACCAGTTCGGTAGAGTTAATAGGGGCGTTATCCCAAAGAAGGCTTGCGAATTTAGTTTCTTGTTCACCCAGTGTTAAATTGTCCATAGAAATGCCTCCAAGATTTAATGCTGTTAGACCTTAAGTCAGTTTAACGATATTAGACCTGCATGTCAATAGCCAGCAAAATCTAGCCCTGGGGATTGGCTGTTTGCCTACACTGGACAATTAGCAAGCAAAATGTTATAAACACCGCCAACGCAAAAGCCTCCTCGATTGTATTACTAGAGAAGGGAATTGAGGATATGGCAAGCTCTTTATCGCGCACCTGCAATGATATTGCGGAAATTTATGATCGCCATAAGGATATGATTTACCGGATTTGCTTTGCATTTATGAAAAACCGTGCCGATACAGAGGATATATTACAAGAGACATTTATCAGTCTTATTAAAGCAGATACTATATTTGCTAGTAGTGAGCACGAAAAAGCCTGGCTTATTCGAACAGCATCCAACCTCTGCAAAAATAATTTGCGGCACTGGTGGCGAAAAAGAGAAAATATCGAGGACTACGAAGGCCTGCAAACCCAAAACGAATTTGAAATTGATGAAACCTTTAAAGTGGTAATGTCCTTGCCTGATAAGTATAAAACTGTTGTGTACCTCTACTATTACGAAGGCTATGATAGTGTTGAAATTTCAGAGATTCTAGGCAAGCCGCAATCTACAATCCGTTATTTTCTTTCTAATGCACGAAAGATTCTTCGTACAAAATTAGGAGGTGATTTTGATGAGAAGTAAAACCATATTTGATTCATGGGGCAAGATAAAACCAAGTGACGAAGCTTGCGTGCGTATGTTTGGCAATATTCAGAATAGAATGCATCAAGACAACTATGTAGCTAAAAAAAAACCTAACTTAAAAGCGGCTATCCCTGTAGCGGCTTGCTTTGTTATAGTGCTGTTTTTGGCTGTGACTCTCCCGTTTTCTGGTACTGTTACCCTTGTACCTACGCAACCTATATCTACACCAAGCTCGGGTAGCTATCTTACCCAAGTTGTTTCAAGCCCCAGCCCCGGTATGTTTATGCAGAGTAATGTTAGGCGGTTCCATAACCAGGATGTAAATAGTCTTATAGCTTCTTGGCAAGCCGAAGGATATAACATCAGTTGGCAGATACCTACGCCTACGGGTAATAACAGCAGGCATATTGTTTCTGCCTATTTATCCATATATGCAATACCCTTTGCAGACTCTGGGGAATTTTTGCAGCAGGGGGTGAACCCCATGTTTCTGGAAAGTGGGCTTAGCCTTGTGGCTATCCAAGCCCAAAACTGGCAAATTAATTTTAGCGTATTGCATGGCGGTACTGGGCCGGCCGCCCCGTCAAAAGCACCACAGGGCATTGGTGTTAAGCCTATGCTGACATAGGATTTCTTGCGAAATTTCACAAGAAATCTATAAGAACCTGTGGTCAATACCCGGAAAATCGGCGTTTCTAGACGGCGTTTCGGGTGTTGACCACAGGTTCTAAAAAGGTACAGGAGGTGCAAGTGTGAAAAAGAACATATTTATAAAGTCTGTGTTGCGTCAGCCCATACGGGCTTTTATTTTAGCCGTTTTAATAGGTGCTGCGGCGTTTGCCTTTGTGGCACGGGCTACAGAGTTTATTGTAGTAAATGACGAGCTAACCCGAATTGAATCTTTTTATCGGGCAGTGGGGATCCTTTCCCCTTTGCGCACTACCAATTTTACTACCGACCATGATGTAAGCAGGGCTTTGGAGGTAATTGAATCTAACCGCCATGTAATGATTTCAGATACCCGACATTTTACCCAGGGTGTATATGCGGATATGTTAAATGTCTCAACCCAGCTCTTTGGGGAGGCTTATTTTAATCCTGTTTTGCATGGCATAGATGTGCGGATGCATGACCACTTTTTTATCGGTACTTTGAGGGCCGCCCCGCGGCTGTTGCCCTTTGCTTATCCCGCTACCTTGGTTGTGGCTGTAAATGTTGACGAATTGGTGCTGGGCGATCCAGGTACCCTAAGGGCCGGTGACCGCACTTTTACTAACGAGCGCGGTCAATCAGTCACCCTTTTTAGCAGGCAGGAGATGCATTTATATATAACCCAAGAAGAGCGGGCTCTTTTTGAAGAGGGTCTTTGGGATCCTTTTGAAGGCCTTGAAATGGAGGCGCCTACTCTATTTCGTGCTACCGGAATGTACATGCCCAATCATTATGGGGATCCAGGCTGGTTTGGCTTTACCTGGTTGCTGCGCCCGTTAGTTGGGGAAGATACGCTTCAATATGCATGGATAGAGCGGCTGGCCGGTGGTGAAATGTATCGTCCTATGCCCGGTGTTAAAGAGCGTAGCGATGTAGCCGACATGGTGTTTTTTGTGGATGCTACCGACGATGCCGCTTTTACGGATATGCTTGATCACTGGCAGGAGGAGTTTTTGCTTATTTCTCAGAATCTTTCTTCTGTAACGGTCATGGATACCAAGGATATGTCGGCAATGCCCCGCTTTTCCGACCCTCGTGTGGCCCGCTTATTGGATACGCCCCTTTTCCCACGCGGGCGGTGGCTTAACCATGAGGATTATTTAAACGGTAACCATGTGGCTGTTATACCGGCACCATTTGCAGTTAGGCGCGGCATCCAAGTTGGGGACAGTATTACCATTAACCTGCGGGACAACCCTAGGCCCAATTGGATTGACTCCCCAACAACAAGCCAATGGGCCCGGGGTTTAGAAAACTGGTGGGATAATAGCCCCCAAGGTTGGTGGGGCACCATTGAGGCCTCTAACGAAGATTGGCAAGGCTTCCCTTCCCAGGAGCTGACCTTGGAGGTTGTAGGGATTTATCAGTTTTTCCCTCAGTTTTTTCACAATTTTATATCGGTAGAAATATTTATCCCTGCAGGCTTAATTCCGGAAGGTTTTGGCTGGGATGATGCCCCCCATTTAACGGGTATGTACAGCTTTGTGCTTAATTCCCCACGTTTAGAAGAGGCGTTTTTACGGGAAACTCGTACCGAACTTTACAACCTTGGATTTGCAGCGGTGTTTATGCCTAACGACTTTGAACATCTTGCCGCCGCCACCGACCCTATACGCCTGTCTATTACGGTAAATCTTGTTGTGTTTGCTGTGGCCTCGGCATTAATTTTGGCCTTTGTTGTACTTTTATATCTTAGGCAGTGGCGTAAAAGCGTGGCAATTGCCCAAGCTCTTGGTATACCTGGGGGCACTGTTCTTAGGCAGCTTTTTACCCCGGTAGTTCTTCTTTGGGTGCCTTCTATGATTGTGGGTAGTGTGATTGCGTGGTTTTTTGCCATTAGCCAGGCGGAAGCGGCCTTAGAAAACCTTGCGGTCTACGAAGGGCTGGTTTTGCCAGGGGTTTATTTGTTACTCATTTTGTGTGGGCTGCTTATTGCATTTATATTGGCAAGTGTATGGTTTGGCGGATATGGGATTGTGCGTCGCCCGGTACTTACGCAATTGCAAGGGGGAACACAAAAACGCCGCAAAGCAGTGGTTATTGATTCCGGGGTTGTGCCGGAGGGGTTTGCCATGGGTGAATTTGAGTTATCCCCAATGCCTGCAAAAGCCGGGTTTTCGGCTAATCTGCGTTCAGCTTTGCGGCATAGTTTGCGCCATATTTTCCGTACCCCTATTAAGACCGCGCTGGCTATGTTGCTTGCCTTGATTTTTGTGTTTTCCCTTGGCTGGCTTAACAATACGATTATCTTTACCGAGGCGGAAGTTACGAGGCTATGGGACACCACAATAATTGAAGCAGAGCTGTTTAGGGTTTTTGAAGACGGAATACCTATTGATGATGGCTGGGTGGACAATATTTCACCTAACGCCTGGAATGCAATCGAGTATTCTGGCTTTTACAGGGATTCCTATCTAGAATCCTTTGCCTGGTACTGGGAATGGAGTGACGACTGGATTCAAACTGTTTTGGGTTCCTTCATGGGGGTAAGCCATTTGGAGGGCTTAGTTGCCGAAAATACAAGAACCCCTGTAGACGAGCAACTAGGGGTTATATGTGTGGACATGGAACTAGAGTTTATGCCCGGTTTTGGCCCGGAGGATTTTGTATATGTTACTGGCGAAAGAGTCCCCTTGGTTGTACGCCGTGATACGGAGGAGCCGACTACATTTTTTGGTGGCTATACACAAGTTATTGCCGTATTTGACGGAGGTATGCAGCGTGGGGTTAACCGTTTTGGTGAAGAGTTTCCCATATATATAATTCCAATTGAATTGCATCGTACTTTCTTTGCCGGCCAGTGGCCGTTTTATGGTTGGTGGGGGAGCCTTAACACCTACTATCCAACCTTTGCCACAGCGCGTTTTACAATAGACCCAGCAAGAAACCGAGAGCTTGACCGGCTGCGGGAGTTGGCACGGCCGGCTTTGGAAAACAATGAGTTAGGATTTTTAGGGACGGTGCCTTTGCTACTTCATATTCACGACGATGTTATCCACAATGTCATAATCCCAATGGAGCAAAATCTATCTCTTTTGCGGATATTGTATCCCATAGCTATTGGGGTGGCGTTTTTGCTTGCCCTTGGGCTTTCGCTCCTTACCATGCTGCAAAGTGCTAAAAATGCGGCAATTATGCGGGTGCTTGGTAAACCCAGAGGGGCTTCGCAGCTTATGCTGTGTACCGAGCAGTTAATTGTATGTATAGCCGGGATTTTATTTGGCCTATTGATATTGTTTGTTTTTATTGCGGGTGTGGGTATAACTCCGCTGCTGCTGGCAGGGGTATACCTTGGCGGGGCGGTTATCGGCTCTGCTATTGGGGCGTTTGTAATTAGTATGCGCGCCCCGCTGGATTTGCTTCAGGTAAGTGAATAAGAAGAAGTCCAAGTTAAAACAGCCGTTGATGATAGGGACAAAGGTTAAGATGTGTGTTGTGAAGGGTGGAAATAACGCAATTCGGATAATTTCGTCACAAACACCGCAGTTGTGATAAAACCGTTTTACGAGCTCTGAATAGACATACGATTAAAATATTAACTAAAAATTAAGTTATGGGTGGTGTAAGCATGGAAAACAAAGGTAATCAAATTAAACTGTTTGAAGAAACCATGGTGCGTGTAGCATGGGATGAGAAAAACGAAAAATGGTGGTTGTCGGTTGTTGATGTTATCGCCGTTTTAACCGATAGTGATTATCAGACTGCC
>Ga0123355_10002174_pt1 | contig 27647 bp, 20 predicted proteins | sample TergutEmb28metaG_3_FD_89872 | JGI IMG/M metagenome (GOLD analysis project Ga0123355, IMG submission 89872) | Embiratermes neotenicus P1 segment gut microbial communities from Petit-Saut dam, French Guiana - Emb289 P1 | ecosystem: Host-associated > Arthropoda: Insects > Digestive system > Gut ... | reverse complement strand
TGTTCTTGGATTAGCTTTAACCACTCTGTGTTGCTTCTTCTTTGCATTTTCTTCACCTCGCGCATTAGTTTAACTCATGCGCTTCGGGGGTTACAGGTGGGTTGGGTTTGACGCTTACGATGGTACAAATACAAATAGATACACTCCTCTAAAAATAATGGATAATGTAGTTGCCGTATCAGCTGGATTTTCATTTACATTGGCTACTAGAGTTGATGGTAGCTTATGGGCATGGGGGCAGAATGAGTTTGGTCAACTTGGAGATGGTACTGCCACATGCCGACATTACCCTATAGAAATCATGGATAATACTATGTTACCATAGAAAATTAGGAGGAGCTCTTATGAAAAAAGCTTTACCAGTAATAATAGTACTACTATTAGCCGGAATTATTTCTTTTTATGTAATGCCTGTAAAGGCAAACAACGAAGTTACAGTAACTATCAACAACGAAGAAATCATCTTCGAGCATCAACCCCCAGTAATAGTAAACGGCAGAACACTCGTACCCGTACGTGAAGTTTTCGAACATTTAGGCTTTACCCCCACATGGAATAGCCAAGCCCGCACCGCAATACTAGAACGTGCCGGTTATACAATTGTAATAACAATCGGCAGCGAAATTTTCACCACCAACGGCATAGAACATTCGTTAGACGTATACGCCCGTATTATAAACGGCACCACCATGCTGCCCCTACGTGCAGTGCTAGAAAGCATTGGAATAACACCATACTGGGACGCATCAACTTCAACAATAACAATCGAAACCCAAATACAACAAACTTTCTTCGCATGTAATGATGAGTACTTAATGCACGCACTAATGTACGGACGCAACCCTTCACGGGGCGTGTGGGAAGGCAATGCATATATAAGTGAATACATGGGCTTCTGGTTCTATATGCCAAGTGCATGGGTTGCTGCCCCAAATGGTGTGCTAAGGCAAATTAGCCAGTTGCGTGACGGCAGAGAAATGCCCACAGAAGGGACATTGTTAACAGATGAGTTGTTAGCATATATTAACGGCATCTCTACTGCAGATATGATAATAAGCAACTATTATACTGGTGCTTCCGTTATAGTGTCTTTTACGCGGCTCCTATACCCGGAAGTACCAAGATTTGCAAGTCCTAACCGTTCTCTCACCCCACCGCGTACAGAGCTGGCTGAACTAATTAATGTCCCAGGAACAGTAAGGCTTGGGGCATATTATTGGCATTTATTTAGCTACGAATGGGGTTCTCGCAGGGATACAATAACCGGAACTTATGTATACACACATAGGCACCAGTTTGTAAATGTGCAAGGGCTTTTTGCACGGTCTATTGTTATTTTTGTCAACAATTATTCAGAATCGTTGGAAGATATACTAAATATGTTTGGCGATATTAATACCACCCCCACACCTGCCTCAGAGCCTGTTTTGCCAGAACGCATTACATGGCAGAGAGCCATGTGGCCTATATTTGAACCACCACAAGCCAACCATCCTATTATAGACACATGGACAAGGGAAGATGACTATAGCTATTTCTATGTTTTCGAGAACAATGGCTTTGGCTCTAGCGATTCTTCCATGTTCCTATGGATAGTTGACGGAAATCAATTAAAACGCTTTGCCGGATGGTATTTGGAGGAGCAAGTCTATACATTTACAATCGAAGGCGATATTTTAACCTTGGAAGGTTCGAACTCATACAGGTTCACACGGGGGCAACACCCACTGATAGGCACATGGGTACTAGAAGATATAGATAGTGTTACTTATTCTTTTTGGATTGATGGCTCCGGGAATATCAGTGCTGGAAGGACACGAGAGTCTATATCTTGGGTAGCAGACGGCAACCAAGTAAAACTCTTTATAGATGGATACGAAACAATTTATTTATTTTCAATTAATGGCGACATCTTAACATTCGCATACTCAGAGTTTTTAGATGAATATTACAGGCTTATTAGAGAAGATGAACCAGTCTGGAGAACCTTTGTAATGCCAAACCCTTCGCCACCGCCTGCTTGTCACCCGTTAATAGGTCGATGGATAGATGAAGATTACGAGATTGATATTATTATTTTTAAAGCAGATGGCACCGGTGCAAACGTATCATTTCCTACACTTGGAAGAGATATTGTTAGAAAAGAGCCATTTGTATGGACGGTTGAGGAAGATGTGCTGACACTCTACTTTGAATTTTCTGGAGCAGAAAAGGGACTGTTTGTAATCGATGGCAATATATTAATTCTGGCCGAAGACGGTTCTTCAAGAGAACCTTTAAGATTGATACGACAGTAGCTCACCCAACTGGTCGGAAAACGGTCTATTGTACGCACCATTGAGTTTGGGCTTACCATACCATTTAGTGATGCAATTTATGCTTTAATCATCCGTATCCCGCAAATACTCCTCCCAGCCTAGTAGCTGCCCGGCTCGTATACCAATAACTTCATCAGCAACAGCAGTTACATTTTCAGAATGGGTAACAATAATTACGCACTTATTTTCCTGATGTGCTAAACGTGTGAGAATTTTTAACACATCAGCTTCGGTGTCTGCATCTAGGTTGCCTGTTGGTTCGTCTGCAATAATTACATTCGGGTTATGCGACAATGCACGAGCAATACCTACACGCTGCTGTTCACCGCCAGAAAGGTGTAAGATTTTACGGTCTGCGGTTTCTTTATCTATTCCAACCTTATTAAGCAAAGAGTAAGCAGCTTCTTTTTGAGCCTGCTTATTTTTTATGCCGCATCCACTGATATTCATAGACAGTATGATATTGTAAACCGCAGTGGAGTTTAGCAATAGATTATATCCTTGAAATATTACACCAATACTTTTGGCCCTGTATTTATCACGATCCAAATGGCGTAGGTTTTTGCCGTTGTAGTATATCTCGCCTTCTTTACATATATCCAAACCAGAGATTAGTGACAAAAGTGTGGACTTGCCTGCGCCAGACTGTCCTATAATTGTGTATACTTTTCCTGTACAAAAAGTTGCTCGTATCCCGTCAAGTACGGTGGTAGAGCTTCCGTCGTAACGGTATGTTACATCTGCTATCTCTAAACATTTCATGTTTGTCACCTCCTAACTCCTCTCCATTAAAATTTTAATGGGTTCATATTTTGTAATTCGGCTAACCGACACACCTCCGGCAATTGTAGCAAGTAATAGTGACACTCCTAAAATTTGCAGTGTGGTTATACCATTTAGCGCAATGCTTATTTGCCCATCACCGGTCCATAATGCATTTGACACAGGGCTCGCAAGTGCCGTTCCAGCAATTATGCCCAATACAAAACAAAGGCCAGTTATTGCAATGGTTTCTATCCAAAGGCAGATTGCTATTTTTTTCTTTTTCATACCCATTGCCCGTAAAACGCCAATTTCATATTTCCGCTCCCGGATTGCAATAGCGGACAGCAAAATCATAATTGCAGCTCCAAACAGCAGGACGACAAGCAAAAATGTAAGCGAAATGTCTTGCAAATTTTCGATAGGTGCAATCATTCTTCTGTAGCCAGCTTCGTCACGAAATACGCCCCAATTGTCTGGCAGGCCTTTCTCACGTATTTCTGCTTCAAAAGCATATAGCAGGTCAGGGGAAATAAGATAAAACACAGTTTCATTACCCCGTGCAAACCCACCACCTGCACCTATTAGTACACCGGAGAGGTACTGGGAAGCAGCAAAGTGGTGCAAGTCGTCCAATGTAACGGCGGGAGTCTGGTTGTTGTTGCCACCAACTTGCCGCATTTGCGGTCTTATCTGTACCATTGTGTTAAACTCGGTTCGGGCATTTTCTATAATGGCATCGGTTGCGTTGTGGATAGATAACGCAATTACAGCCGACGAGATTACGGCAAAAAGGATTGCACCAATCGGTATGTTTCGTCCTTTGTTTTTGACTAAGTTTAAAATGGCGTGCTCAAATATATACATGAATTCACACTCCTATTTTTTGCTACTGGTCATTTGCCGGAACACACCTTTATCAAGCCCCCATGTTTCATCTGCAATGTTTGTAACTTTTTTGGAATGGGTTACGATAATTACACATTTACCTTCGCTATGAGCAAGGTGGGAAAATATTTTTAAGATGCTATCCTCTGTTGTTTTGTCAAGATTACCAGTGGGTTCGTCTGCAATAATTAGTTCCGGGTCGTGTGCTAAGGCTCGTGCAATAGCAATGCGCTGTTGTTCGCCTCCAGATAGCTTTAATATCTTGCGTGTCGCTTTTTCTTTACATATTCCTACTTTTTCAAGCAATGAGTAGGCTTTTGCTTTTTTACCCCGCTCAAAAATGCCACTTATATTCATGGAAAGTACGATATTGTCGATGGCTGTAGCATTAGTTAGCAGATTAAGCCCTTGAAAAATAATTCCGGCTTTTTTTGCTCTGTAATGGTTGCGGTTCATAACGGTAAGATTCTCGTTTTTATAGGTAATACTGCCCCCTGTTGCTGTGTCAAGCCCGGCAAGCAAGTTAAGCAATGTAGATTTGCCTGCGCCTGACTTGCCAACGATTGTATAAACTTTTCCTTTTTCAAAGTTCATATTAACATCTTTGAAAATGGTTCTGCCGCCGCCCTCATATTTATAGGAAACGTTTTTTAATGACAGTGTGCTCATATTAGTTTCTCTCCCTTAGAATTTTTAACGGTTCGTATTGAGTAATACGTATAATTCCGATTATGCTAGAAACTGACGCCAAAGAAAGAGCAACTAGGATGATTTGCATAATAACGTCCATCCCTACAGCCACTTCGATGTCGCTAATTGGCCTGTATCCGGCTGCCGGGTCATCTGTTTGAACTTGACCGCCTGCCATAAGCACTCTGCCGCCTTCGCCAGAGTCTGCAACTGCTTCAGCTGCTGCTTCAACTTCTCCTGCAAGCAGCCTGTCGGCCATTGGTTGTGCAACTACCGCTCCTGCACCTAGCCCTATGGCAAGGCACAGTGTCGTTATCATTATGGACTCCGATAGAATACCGACTGCAATATTCCCCCGTGCCATACCCATTGCCCGCAAAACGCCAATTTCGTATTTACGTTCCCGTATGGCAAGGTAGGATACCAGCACCAAAACTATTGCACCAAGGATTAATATTACAATGGTGAATGTTACTGCGGCATTTCTTAAACCACTAAGCGGCCCTGTAACTCTGTCTAGTGCAGCTTGGTTTATTGCTACGCTAAAAACGTCCGGAAGGCCCTTGGCTCTAACTTCTGCTTCAAACCTTATAAAGTAGTTTGGGTTGCGCAAGTAATATTCCAGTCTCATATCAAGGCCTTCTGCGGTTTCCCACCCTGCAGCCATTAGGGTTTCGAAACTGGTAAATATCTCGTTTTGGCTTATCATCATTGGTAACGAGAAGCCCATCATGCTCCAAATACTTGCTTGGAATTCTTCCATTGGGTCTACTTCGTGTGAGAATATGCCAACAACCTCTAGGCTAAACCTTTTGCCGTACTGGAATGCAGATTCTATGTGAAGAATGTCGCCTAGCTGCAAGCCATTAAGGGTGGCGAGTTCTTCTGTAATAATGGCTTCGTTGATGGATTTAAACATACGGCCTTCTACAAAGTGGCGGTATGTGCCAAAGCCACTTATATTCTCTGGTTCTGAATGTCCTGTAAGTTTGCCTACAGGGGAATGAGGCATGTTTGGGTCTGGTGGTGGCGTTGTACCCAGTTCATAGTCGCCTACTGCGTAAAAATTGCTAAACCATGCTTGCATCTCTGCCTGGAAAATTGTGTGTCTTAGATAGGCTGAGTCTGCAAATGATATATACTGCTCGATGGTAATGGTTTGCATACCATCTCTACCGTGAGTAAAAAGGTCTACACTTATATCTACTTTTGAAGCTATATCCAATCGGGCTTCATCTATAATAATAGAAGAAGCGTTGTTGATAGTTAGTGTAACAACCGCTGAAATTATGATTGCTAGTGTTATTGCCGCAATTAAAATGTTTCGCCCCTTGTTGCGGATAAGGTTTTTGATTGCGTTGCTGATGATGTACATAAAAAAAATCCTCCCTAGAAGTTATATAGACAGGATATCAAACAAATCTGTAGTTTATCTGTAGAGATACTATATTTTTATCAAAAAAATACGAACAAATGGTTGACAATGAACGTACGTTCGGTATAATGTGTGTGTACTTCTTTAAACAGAGTTACTAAATCGAACAAAACTACTTTCATTATAAAGGGAGCTGGAAGCAATGAACAAAACAATTTTTAAATATAAAGGGAAAGTAATTGGCAAGTTAAATAGCCGGAAGCATAACCTCCGTGCTCTTGTTGAAGATCTTATAGAAAAAGGTGTCTATTGCCAAATAGATAAGGTGTGCGAGTACGGATTTGAGACGCATGTGCATCTTTCTATTGCTAAAGATATAAGGAAAAAAATTAAGGTGCTAGATATTGCCGAACAATTTGATGCAGCAATAAAGGTAAATAGAACAAGCTTGCCTGTGTATAGAATTGATAGCAATGCCTCGTGATATATAGTGAATTACTATAATATTGCATAGTTGATAAAAGAGCGGCGGGTAGAAACCCGTGCCGCTTTTTTTGTTTTCTATAATATAGTCATACCGCCGGTAGATCAAGCCAAAAAAGTATCCCGTCCAGCGTTTGGGCAAGCTCAAAATCTGTACCCATTGCCTCAAGAGTTTTTTGTACTATGGTTAACCCTAAGCCGCTTCGCCCATCTTTTCTGGTTCGTGCTTTATCTATGCGGTAAAAAGGGTCAAACAATTTTGGCATATCTTCTGTCTTGATATGTGCGCCTGTATTAAGTACACAAAGGCGGTGTTGGTCTGCTATGCTTTCGCTCCATATGCGTATCTCGCCGCCTTGTGGGGTATTTTGCACGGCGTTTAATATTACGTTAGACAAAACTTTTTCCAACATATTTTTGTCGGCAATGCAGAAATGTTTGGTTGGAATATTTACTGAGATATACTGGTTACTTGCACTGGCAAGGGTTTGGTAGCTTGGTAAGATAGCTATTACTGTCTCGTGTAAGTTCATTTCTTCATAATGTGGTGCGATTTTTCTTTCGTTTAAATTTACGAGTTCTAAAATCTCGGCAATAACTTTGCTTTGGGAATCCATTTGCTTTAAACACTCGCGTAGGTATTTGGGGTGGTCTTTATAATCGCCAATGTTTTCTAACATGCCCTCTAGCAATACGCTTGTTGCAGCGATAGGTGTTTTTAGCTCGTGGGAAGCCGCAGAAAAAAAGTATTGTTGTGCTTCTATTGTTTCTTTTAACTTGTTGTACATAGAATGAACATCGTGGGCAAGGCTTCCTATTTCGTCATGGCGTTTTGGCAGTGGGCTGACATCTTCTAGGGATGCCATTTTTTTTGTGTCGTTTGCCAGCTGTTTAATTGGGCTTGTCATTTGCCGTGCAAATATAAAAGCACCAATCATACCTATGGCAAGCATCCCTGCAGTAGCAAACATGGACCTTTGGATTAAACTGCGGTAGCCCGCACGAGTTGCTGCTTGATTAACGGCAAAAAGGGTATGTCCTGCACCTAAACTCACTCTTATCCTATGTCCGCCGCCGCTGAAATTATTATCTGTGTCCATATTAGGAGTGGTGAATATTGCGTCCCCTCCGCTATCTGTAATATAAAAAGCGAAAGATTGATTGTAGTTGAAAAATTCTGCTGCCATTCCTACTATATCTTGCTCGTTTCTGCCATGTAGCTGAGTGTGCAGGTTTGAGTATGAGGCATAGAGCTGCTGCTGCTGATTTGTATTATAGAATAGAAGAAATTGCTGAGAAAATAAGCCGACGGTAACACATACCATTATAAATAGAAAGATTGCCGTGTAGGCGAATACTTTAAAAAATATTCCACGTTTTTTCATGTATTATCGTTCCTCCAAGCGGTATCCTACACCACGTACAGTTTTAATAATGTTTTCTGGCAGTTTTGCACGCAAGTTCTTAATATGGGTATGCACAGTGCTTTCACCGCCGTCGAAATCATACCCCCATACTCGTGTTAAGATAGTTTCGTGCGGTAGAGTTTTGTTTTTATTTTGCATAAATAGCACTAAAATTTCGAACTCTTTAAGGGTTAAGGCAAGCTCTAGGCCGTCATAAACCGCTCTGTAGTCTTCCGGTGTTAAAATTAACTTGCCGTAGTGAATATCTTTTGATAGTGCTCCGTTGCGCCGCAACAATGCTTCTACCCTTTTTAAGAGAATTTGCATTTTAAAAGGCTTGATTACATAGTCGTCTGCTTCTGAATCAAAAGCTCTTATTTGATTATCATCGTCAGACAAAGCGGTCATCATTAGTACGGGGGTGTTGTTTAACTTGCGGAACTCCCGTAAGAGTTCATACCCGTTTATGCCTGGTAACATAATGTCTAGTATAACCAGGTGGTAACTATTATCGTAAAACTTAGTCAATGCATCATCGCCGCAGGTGCAAGCGTCAACAACATAGTCCATTCCGGATAAAAATGTGCGTACGGCATTGTTTATGTTTTCGTCGTCTTCTACAAGCAAAATTTTTATGACCATGTTAATCTCTCCAAAAGAAGTTATCTATAATTTCTTGCTGAGAGGCACGGTGCATATCAACTGCTTGTAAGGCAGACATCTCTCGTGTTTGAAAATAGCCAGCAAAGTTGCCGAAAACATAAAACGCATCCGGAATCATCCAACCGACACAAGTGTTAGTATTGCGTCCGGCGTAAAGCAAGCGGTGCAAATCGTCTTCTGTTGGTAAAAAATGACGCATCCAATTTAAATATACCTCTAGCATTAGCTCTGGTTCGCTTCCAAACCAAGTCCAAAACTCTTCAATAACCATTAGTATTTCTGCCTGATTCCAATCAGAACCTTGTAGAAATACAAGTTCAGCCCCTCCAAAGTATATACCAACATTACCTGTTGTGTTGCTGGGGCCAATAGGGAAAGGTAAAACCGCAAATTCAAAGGGTAACTCGTCAAATAAAATTCCTAAAATTGTGACAAAAAACGCAGAATTGCTTTCAATCGCCCAATTCCAGAACTCGCTTGCGCCATCTGTCCAAAGCCCCTCATTAATAAAAGTTTCTGTAAACTCTAGTGCTTCAAGTGTATTGTGGCTATCCATATCCCATAGCAGGTCGTCTGTTATTATGCGTCCGTCATTTGCGGCAATAAAGTTGGCTATCATACCGTCTGGCGGGCTGGTTATGCCATACATATTAGCACCACTGCCACCTGCAAGGCGCATTATGTCAAGAAGATTGTCCCAATTCCATTGGCCTCGGAGGTAAAGGTCTACGGGGTTTGGTGCACCTATTGCATTTATAATGTCTAAATTAACTCCTAATGCAATTCCAGTTGTGATGGGGGCATTGTGGCTGAAGCTCCAACGCTCTCCAAACATTTCTATACCTGTTTGCCCAAAAACTTGTAGCCCCAAAACATCTGAATTGGGTAAGTTAAGACTGTCAAGTGGCACAAGAATATCATGCATAATAGCTGGGATTATGTTTGCAAAAAGATGTGCTATATCTGCAATTGGGGCTCCGGCCATTACGGATGTTTGCAGGACATTTAGCTCACTGTCTATGTCGTGGGGTAACATTATATTTTCAATTTCAAAATTAAATGACTGCCTAACACGCCGGACATTTTCCCATATCATTCTTTCTATACGGTAATTTTGTACTGTAGCTGGGTCGGGTTCATACTCTATATGGGAAAAGCTAATTCCGTTACCTGTGCTTGCAACACGTATTGTGCGGCCACCTAGGTCTATGGGTTGGTGAATAACACCGTGTGCTGGAATGTAGTGATCAGGAGTGTCTGCAGAGCTTGGCAGCGGGTCGGCATCGACGCTTTTATACTGTGGTGGTGGCGGAGGAATGTTGTTTGCGTATGTTTCTTCGTTGCCGTTGCTTTCATTGCTGTTTCTGTTACAAGCAGACAAAAGCAGTAAGCCCAATACAAGGCTCAGTATTACGATAAAAATAGCTTTTCGTGAAAATTTTTTCATTTACAACCAATCCTCTCTGTATATTTATGAATTTTTAGATGCTTGTTATCTAAAAAAGTTATCCAAAATTTCTTGTTGCGAAGCACGGTACATGTCAACAGCCTGTGCAGCTGTCATTTCCTGTGTCCGGAAATAGTTTGCAAAATTAAAATAAGCAAAAACCAAATCATTTATCATCCAGCTAATACAAAAGTTTGTATAACGCCCTGCATGAAGCATACGGTGCAAATCGTCGTCTGTTGGCAGCAGGTTGCGTGCCCAGCCAAGATTTGCTTCAAATATCAGCTCATGCGCATCGCGTGGCCAAGCCCAAAATTCTTCAATAACCATTAGTACTTCCGCTTGGTTCCATGCAGAGCCTTGTGGGAACACAAACCCATTATTCCATATGCCTATGCTTGTATTGCCAGTGGTATTGCTAGGGCCAGCGGGGAAAGGTACAACAGCAAACTCAAAAGGCAAATAATCATCAACTAAAATACCCAGTGGAGCGAAGAAAAAAGCAGTATTGCCAGCTCGGATTACATTAGGGCCCATAAATACTCTTTCTGAAAGCCCTTCACGGTATATGATTTCTGCAAACTCTATAGCTTCAAGTGCATTGGGGCTACCCATATCCCACTCGAAATTGTCTGATACAATGCGTCCGTCGTTTGCAGCAATAAGGCCGCCTATAATGATATCAGGCGAGTCGGAAATTCCGAATTGATTAATATTATTACTACCCGTGGTGTCTTGTGTTGCAATGCGCATAATTTCAAGCCAAGCATCCCAAGTCCATTGGCCTCGGTTATAAAGATCTACCGGGTTTGGTGCGCCAATTGCATTTATTATATCCAAGTTAACCCACATTACTGCTAAGCCTAACTCAGGCGCATTATATACAAAACTCCAGCGCTCCCCAAAAAGCTCACTCTCTACCCGCCCAAAAACCTGCGGCCCCAACACATCGGAATTAGGCAAGTTAAGGCTGTCAAGCGGGACGATGATATCGTCCATGATTGCAGGTATATTATTTAGTGAGAAAAGCAGTGCTATGTCTGCAACTGGGTTTCCGGCCATTACGGAAGTTTGTAATGCATTAAAAATACTAAATGGGTCGTGGGGAAAGAGTACATTTTCAATTTCAAAATTAAATGAGTGCCTGACACGCTGGGCATTGTCCCAGACCATTCTGTCTATGCGGTAATTTTCTGCTGTGGCTGGGTCGGGTTCTGCCCCATTACTTGCCCCTAAAGGCCCACCGGAGAAAGGAATCTCGTTGCCTGTGCTTGCAACTCGTATTGTACGGCCGCCTAGGTCTATCGGTTGGTGCAGAATTCCGTATGTTGGAATGTAGCGTGCGGGGGTATCTGTTGGTAGTAGGTTGGTATCGACATTGTCATTTTGTGATGGTGGGGCGGGCGGCGGAGGTGGAATGTCGTTTGTATATGTCTCTGCACCGTCGTTATCTTCACTATTGTTGCTTCTGTTGCATGCAGATAAAAACAGTAAGGTTAACACAACCAGCGTGGTGATAATAATACTTGTTGTACGAGAAAAAGTTTTCATTGTCTACATCCTCTCTGTTTTGTGAGAATTAACATCTATTATTGAAACATTACTGCTTTACATAGTATAGGATACAGTGGTTTCGCTGTACCATCCTCCTCCCCTGTCAATTATTACATAAGGCTAAGAGATTGTAAAGTGATGTGCAGTAGAGGATTATAGTCATTTAGCCAGAAAATCACCACACAGAACGCAGAAAATTTTTCGCAAGACAAGAAGCTGAAAGCCGCTGCGCACTAGGAGTGCGCAAGGTTTTTAACGACGCAGTATTGCGGAAAATTTGCAAGTTATGTGTGGTGGTTTTCGGGTTAAATGACTATATGGCAAACGCATGAAAGATTTTTTTGTTTTATGCGTCGCAGACTTAAATCATTTTGTGGAATTCACTTCCACAAAATGCAAAATCGACGGCCGGGAGCGTAGCGACTAGTCGACTTTTTCCACCAGCGGCTCGATAAAAGACCAAAGGAGCGCAGCGACGACGTCTTTTATCGAAGGGCAGACGCTTCATGCGTTTGCCCTGCGCATGAGAGGTTTTTCCCTTGACGGCTCCTACAAAAAATGAGATAGTATTGACAAAACCTTAGACTTTGACCGGCTAACAGCTAACGGAGGAAATAAATGAGCAACCATAAAATCAACCCAAATAAAATAAAAGAACAAATGGCACGCATACGCAACTTCTGCATAATTGCCCATATAGACCATGGTAAATCCACTTTGGCAGACAGGCTTATAGAGCTTGCAGGTGTACTAACCCAGCGGGAAATGCAAAGCCAGGTACTGGACAATATGGACTTAGAGCGGGAGCGTGGCATAACAATTAAAGCACAGTCTGTACGGTTGGTGCACACTGCTACAGATGGGCAAGAATATATCCTAAACTTAATAGACACCCCAGGGCATGTGGACTTTACTTATGAAGTAAGCCGTTCGCTTGCGGCCTGCGAGGGTGCGCTTTTGGTTGTAGATGCTGCACAGGGCATAGAGGCGCAAACCCTTGCCAACGTGTACCTTGCCATGGGTAACGATTTGGAAGTTGTGCCGGTAATAAATAAAATAGACCTTATAGCCGCAGACCCGGAAAAAGTTAAAGAAGATATCGAAAATGTAATTGGCTTAGACACGGAGGATGCGCCGCTAATTTCCGCAAAAACATCGCTTAATATAGACCAAGTGTTTCGCTCTATCGTAAAGTCTATTCCACCGCCGGTAGGTGACCCATCTGCCCCGCTAAAGGCCATGATATTCGACTCTATTTTTGATGCGTATAAGGGCGTTATCGTATTTGTGCGCGTAATAGACGGCGTTCTAACAACTGGTATGGACGTACACATGATGGCAACGGACAAAAAGTTTGGCGTTGTAGACACAGGGTATTTTGGCCCGGGTAAATACATTTCTTCCGGAGTGCTTACGGCGGGGGAAGTTGGTTACTTTACAGCAAGTATAAAAAATGTGGCGGATACAGCCATAGGAGATACAGTTACGGAAGTTGGCAACCCCACAAAAGAGCCTTTTCCAGGCTATAAAAAAGTTAACCCAATGGTGTACTGCGGTATTTTCCCGGCTGATGGCGCAAAATATACAGACTTGAGAGAAGCATTGGAAAAGCTGCAACTAAACGATGCCGCACTCCATTTTGAGCCAGAGACTTCTATTGCGTTGGGCTTCGGGTTCCGTTGCGGCTTCTTGGGGCTTTTGCATTTGGAAATAATTCAGGAAAGGCTGGAGCGGGAGTATAATTTAGATTTGGTAACAACCGCCCCCAGCGTAATTTACAAAGTGTATCAAACAGACGGAAATATTATAGACCTTTCTAACCCGGCCGATATGCCCGACCCGTCTCGTATAGACTATATGGAAGAGCCCATCGTAAAAGCAGAAATCTTGCTGCCTACGGCTTTTATTGGCCCAATAATGGAACTATGCCAAGAACGCCGCGGTGTTTATATTGGCATGGAATACATGGACGAAAACCGAGCAATTTTAACCTATGACCTACCCCTTAACGAGATTATTTACGACTTTTTCGACACATTAAAATCACGCAGCCGGGGGTATGCATCTTTCGACTACGAGCTTAAAGGGTATGAAAGCTCTGACTTAGTTAAACTAGATGTTCTTGTGCACCACGAGCTTGTGGATGCGCTGTCATTTATTGTGTATTCCAAAACCGCCCACGAGCGGGGGCGCAAAATTGTGGAAAAGTTGAAAAAAGAAATACCCAAACACCAGTTTGAAATTCCGATTCAAGCGGCAATTGGCAGCCGTATTGTTGCACGGGAGACAATTGGGGCGTTGCGTAAAGATGTTTTGTCCAAATGCTATGGCGGTGATATTACCCGTAAAAAGAAATTGTTGGAGAAGCAAAAAGAGGGTAAAAAGCGTATGCGTAGCATAGGCTCTGTAGAAGTGCCACAGCAGGCGTTTATGAATGTTTTGAAGTTGGATGAGGCGTAGGGTGAGGTAAACATGAAAAAAAAGAAATGGTCAACTACAAAAGAAATGCTATTTTTATATCTCGCAATTTCAAAAATCTTTTATTGGTTTAATACAATAATGCAGCTTACATCAGATGGTCTAAGCAATGTTGGCCCGCAGTTGTTTGGCCGGCTGCTAACACAAGACTTGCTTATCGTTTTTTCCATTTTATTTTTTTACTACCTAGATAAATTTAAGATTAAAGAGTTAACAAAATATTTTATTGTATATGTGGTATTTCTTGTGGTAATTTTTGCTCAAATTTTTATCGCAACTCAATTTTTGGGGCCGGTGCAACTGGCAGAGAGCGGAATGTCAGGTTTTCTTGTAAGTGTTGGTTATTTCGGTTTTTTTATATACTTTACCTTGGGGTTTGTAACCATAGCAATTGTGTTAAGTATAAAAGAACACATGAAAATGAAGGAAAAAGAAATAACTAAAGCGTACAATCCAAACTCTGCAATTAACGATTTTTCTAACGCCCTTGTTTGTGAAACATGTAAAGACGAACTGCGGGAAAGACTAAACCTATTTGGCCAATTTGTTGGGGAATGGGAGTTTGAAGGAATTATAGCAAAAGGTACACCCGACGAGCGGCGTATCCCAGGTGAATGGATATTTTCGTGGATACTAGACGGCACGGCAATACAGGATGTGTTCATTTGCCCATCCCGGAAAGAGTGCGAAAAAAACTCAGGCCTAAGTGGCGAATATGGCACAACAGTACGCTTTTATAATCATGTAACAGATACGTGGGACATGTTTTATGGTTTGTCCGGCACAACACATATTTTAGAAGGCAAGCAGGTTGGGGAGCAAATTATTGTAAATAACAAAAGCGAAACGGATGGGTTAACTCAATGGGTCTTTTCAGACGTTACAACAACTACTTTCCATTGGCAAAACAGAACAAGCTATAATAATGGCGCAACATGGAGTATAAACTTTGAGCTATACGCCACAAGAAGAGTAGTGGCGTAATGAGCGGCATATACATCCACATCCCTTTCTGCCCACAAAAATGCAATTATTGCGATTTTCTGTCTTTCGAAAACACTGGTACAGGCCGTATGGAGCAATATGTAAATGCACTTTTGGCTGAAATAGATGCATTAACATCAAATGATCCGAAAAGCGGATCAGTTGATGTTGACACAATTTACATTGGTGGAGGCACGCCAACGGCATTACCTTCTAGTTTATTATGCAAAATTGTAGATGCCGTACGCACCCCAAACCCTGCCGAAATTACAGTAGAGGCTAACCCTGGTACACTAACGCAAAAATACTTGGCAGAAATAAAAGCCCATGGTGTAACCCGCCTAAGCATGGGCTTGCAAACTACAAAACCACACTTGCTAAAAACCATAAACCGCATACACACAATGCAAGATTTTTTAGTAAACTACCACACAGCGCGCAAAGAAGGCTTTGGCAACATAAATGTAGACCTAATGTTTGCTCTGCCTAGCCAAACTCTGCAAGATTGGCAAGAAACATTGCAGGAAATAATTGAACTCTCGCCAGAGCATATTTCTGCATATAGTCTAACCCCCGCAGAAAACACCCCCCTATGGGACGCACTGGAAAGCGGCCGCATTCACCTAACCAACGAAGAAACAGACCGCCGCATGTACCATATGGCAAGGAGCATACTAACAAAAGCTGGCTACATCCATTACGAGTTGTCTAATTTTGCAAAACCCGGCTTCCATAGCCGCCATAATGTGAATTGCTGGCGGCGAGTGCCGTATCGTGCGTTCGGGTTGGGTGCGCATTCCTTTGACGGGCAGCGACGTTGGTGTAATACCAGCAATATGGACGAATATTTGGCGGGCTGCACATCCACGGCAATCCAGCAGTATTTAGAAGTACTAACAGAAGCGGACGCACAAGCAGAAACTATGCTCCTAGGCTTGCGTTTGATGGAAGGTGTACCGGAAGTTAACATTCCTCCAATTTATAAGCAAGACATTGCTGAGCAAATAAAAAAAGGGCTGTTAACTTGTGTAAATGGGTATGTACGACTAACTCCATACGGTATGGATTTGGCGAACCAGGTATTTGAAACATTTATAGTAAGCTAGCTTCAAAACAAACCAAGACGAAGCCTTGAGATGTTTTGGAGCTATATTAACGCCCTGCACCCACATAGCGAAGCGAAGGAGGTGTGGGCAGGCAGCTTTACTGTATATATAGTTTCCGCAAAAATACACAACAATACTTTAGCAAAGGGTGAAGAGCAATGCTGCAAAAATTATTACAAGCTATGTTGGCCTTAATATTTTTGTTGGCATTCCCCATAATCATATTGGCTCAAGATATATCTGCAAGTAATGCTTACCAACCCGAGCTTACATACCCAAATTACCCCGCCGCAAATATTGGCGTACGCTGGCTTGTAGAGCCATCTTTACAAGCAACTTTCGTCCACGACTTCCAAGGCGGAATGGCTGCAGTCGAAATTGCAGACGATGGGTGGAGCTGGACAACCGTAGGCTATATAAACAACTTGGGGGAGTTTGTAATTCCCATACAATATAGAAACCAGCATTGGGTGTGGCACTCTCATCATGTTATGCCATTACATTTTGGCTATGGCACTGCAGGCATTTTTTCAACGGAGTATAACGAATCTATTGCGTTTTTTTGTGCATCTGGGGAGCAGCTTACTCCCTTTGTATTTGCGGCAGCACACAATTTTTATGAAGGCTTGGCAGCTGTTGCCGTACGCATACAACATGGCAACAATGATACAGAATACCGCTGGGGCTTTGTAGATACAACCGGAGAGCTTGTAATCCCATTTGCGTTTGAAGCGGTGGGCCACTTTTCAGATGGTTTGGCGGCTGTTTCACTGGGTGGGTACTGGGGCTTCATAGACACAGCTGGCAATTTGGCCATACCATTTTCAGTTGAGTCTCTTGTGTCTAACTGGCGTACTAGCCCGCCGTTTTTCGTGGAAGGGCGAGCCATAGTATGGGAATGGGTATGGGAAACAGATGAAGACCACGACCCTGTAGCTGCTTGGCAGCGATACCACTGGGTACCTGAGCGCAGATACGGGGTTATAGACAAAGAGGGAAACCAAATTACACCTTTTATCTACGACATGATATCCCCTTTTTCCGAAGGTCTTGCTGCTTTTAGAGTCGGTTGTTTTGACTATGGCTTTCAGTGGGGTTTTATTGATTTATACGGCAATGAAGTTATTCTCCCAACATTTGACTGGGCTGGCAGTTTTGTAGACGGTCTTGCCCATGTTATGTATGAATGTGATATAGCCCGGTGGACAGGCCGCTTTCCTTGGGTTAATAATTTTATAGACAGGTACGGAAATGTTGTAGCCGAACCTGCAGGGGAGCATTTGGGCTTTAATTTTTCAGAAGGTCTTTTGACATTTTTTGTTGATGGCTATGTAGGTTTTATAGATAAAACTGGTACAGAAGTTATTCCCCCAATATTTCACTTCGTTGGCCATACTGGTTTTTCCAATGGCTTAGCTGTGGTTGGTATGGCAAGAGAGGGCATAGAAGAATCTGAGTGGGGTTTTAGTTTTGGCGAAATGTATTTTGGTTTTATAGATACCGCTGGCAACTTTGTGGTGCCGGCTGTGTTTGACCAAGTTCACCCATTTTCCGAAGGGTTGGCATGGGTAATGTACGGTGGCTACTGGGGTATTTTGCAAGTTGTAACCGGGGAAGAAGCATACAATCTACCGCCGCTATTTATCCACCAGCGGGAAGAACCGGAATATGTTGTAGAATATACAGCCCCAGAGACAATAGAAAATAATGAAACCGAATATGTAAGTACAATAGAAAACACTGCCCCCGAGCCACCCGAGCCGCCACGGCGGATAAGTCCGGATACTTTACGCACATGGATAATTATTGTTTTATCCTTCGCAGGTGTAGCAACTGTTGGCTTTGGCACAGGGGTTGCAATGCTTCAGAAGTTAGAGGATAGACGATGATATTTTTGTCATAAACAATTGCTATATGGCCAACATCCCCAAAACCCGCAATACATAAATAAACGTAGTAAGCGTAACTGCCGACATTATTGTAGAAAACACAACAATAGTACCGGCAATATAAGTATCGCCGCCCATTTGCGCCGCCATAGAATAACCAACTACCGCAGATGGAACACCAAACAGCAGCAATATTACAGCAAGGTCGTAATCTCTGAAGCCAAATACGGCTGCAATAACAACAAAAATAGCTGGCATAATGGCAACCTTTATAACACTGCCTATCATTGCGTATTTAAATTTAGCATCAAAACCATGAAACGTCATACCGCCACCTAAGCATAACAACGCAAGAGGCGTAGCAAGGTTGGCCGTAGTATTTATCGCCCCGTTAACCATCACAGGTAAAGAAAGGTTAAACACCGCCAATAAAATACCAATTGCAATCATTACATTAGAAGGGTTTTTTAACACTTTCCCAATTGTTTTCCACACACTTAATTTTTCGCCTGTACATGGGGCAAGTGCTAAAATAGAAAATACATTAAAAAACGGCACAACAAAAACCACAACCAGCGCAGCACGTGCCATTCCGGCATCCCCAGCAAGGTTGATAATTAGCGGCGTACCAAGAAGTGCAAAGCTCCCCCTGTAGGCCCCCTGCGCAAAAGAAGCCAGCACAGGCTTTTCTTTCAAAAAAATAGCGGATACCCCCCATATAATGAAGAATGCCGCCACGGATGTTATAACCGTAAAGCTTATGAATTTTGCGTCTATAAATTCGCCAATATTAGTTGTATAAACACCTCTAAACAGTAAAGCCGGAAGGCCTATGTAATACACAATTTTGTTGCCGCTTTCTAAAAAACCGGGAGTTATAACCTCTCGTTTTTTTAGTATAAACCCTAAAAACATTACCACAAATACAGGAACCACCACGTTTAAACTAAATAAAAAGTTTTCAACCATTCTTCCTGCCTCCTACCCTATGTCTTAAATCACACAACGGTGCATATATATATGAAGATATAAATTTATCTTCAAAGGACAAGATGCCCAAATGAAAAAACAACTGCTTAAACAACGTATGGTACTAAGCCTATTACTGATATGTGTTGTGGCAACATTCCAGGTATGGCCGCGCTTGGTACAAGACATTCAAGAGCCGATGCCGCTTTGGTTAAGTACTAGCTCTGCAGAGTTGCACGCAACTCACCCACCAAGGGCAATAGTAGTTGGCTTGGAGGATGTGGTATTTACACCACCAGGCCCAAGCTCGGGCCCAGCTTCTCAATTTGAGCAACTTACATCTAGGCCAAAACTTGCGCCGCTATCCCAAGAATATATAGATAGCCTTACAAATTTTAACTATCTTACAAACCGCATTTTTTTAGCAGACCCAGAGACTATTCTACTCCCATCTGACATAGATGTCCACAATTTTTTAGAGGCAGACTTAACAATAGACACTACTGTAGACGGCCCTCAAGTTTTAATATTTCATACTCATTCGGCAGAAATGTTTGCAGACAGCAACCCTGCATATCCTATGACAGGCGTAATGGGCGTAGGCAGATACCTTGCGCAAATACTGGCAGAGCACTATGGTATAAAAACCCTCCACTACACCGGGCGTTTTGATGTTATAGACGGCAGAAGCCACCGTGGGGGTAGTTACGAACGCATGGAGCCTGTAATCCGCCAAATTCTTGCAGATAACCCGTCTATACAGTTAGTAATTGACCTGCACCGGGATGGTGTTGGACCATATGCTGGCCCATTTGTAAGATATGTGGATGGGATACCAACTGCTCAAATTATGTTTTTTAACGGCCTAAGCCGCCAGAACAGGAACGGACAGGCCATTAATATAGACAGGTTGCCCAACCCATACCAACGGGAAAACCTTAACTTTAGTTTTAGGTTGCAACTTGCCGCTAACCAACTATACCCCGGGTTGGCTAGGCGGGTGTATTTACGTGCGTTTAGGTATAGTTTGCATATGATGCCTTTAAGCACTTTAGTGGAGGTTGGCAACCAGCATAACACGCTGCGGCAAGCCAAGAATGCTATGTATCCTTTGGCAAATATTATTACGGCAGTTGTTTTGGGGGAATGATATAGTCGTGTAATTTGATTTGCACAACTTGTCAAAAATGCATGATACGTGTATACTTGTAAGGCAATATTATGTGAAAAACAGAATGTGGTAACAGGGGGTAAAACGAATATTTTCAAAAATAATAGACAAAAAACGCCATTGTAACTTTTAAGTTATAGTGGCGTTTTTATTTGTGTGTCAAGGCTATGCAGATACAAGGCATAGCGGGTTCATTGCGTTCTGTCGCAATTTCAATTATACTTCTGCCTAAAATATATATAAAGGAGGCACCACGGTGAAAAAATTTTTTCTATTGGCACTTATTCTTCTTGTGCCAGTGTTTACAGGCTGCTCCAACAACAGAGACGAAGACACGTACCTTATTGGTATATTGCAATTGTTCGATCATGTTGCACTTGACGCAAGCCGCGAGGGGTTTATCGGGCGGCTGGCAGAACATGGGTTTGAAGAGGGCGAAAATGTCACATTTATTCTTCGTAATGCGGCAATGGATATGTCTGTAGCGTCGCAAATGGCGGAATATTTGGTTAGCCGCAACCCGGACCTTATCCTTAGTATTGCAACTGGTGCTTCCCAGGCAGTTGCCCGCACAACGGAGGATATTCCCGTTGTAATTACAGCGGTTACAAGCCCGGAAGGCGCAGAGTTGGTAGACACTAACCAGCGCCCCGGCCGTAATGTAACAGGTGTGTCTGACTTAACACCCGTTGCACAGCAAATAGACCTGATAACACGGCTTTTACCGGAAGCACGTGTGATAGGGCTGATATACAATTCTGGCGAAGTAAATTCCCGCATACAGGCAGACATGGCTCGTGAGGCAATTAGTTCGAGGGCGGGCTTTTCATATGTAACAGCAACCACGCCGTCTATGGCGGATGTTGCGGATGTTGTGCAATCTCTGGTAGGGCGTGTAGATGTTATTTATATCCCAACATGCAACACAATAGCCGGTGCGTATGCAACGGTAATTATGGTTGCAGACGAAGCTGGTATCCCGGTAATTGCAGGGGAAGCAGGGGGCGTGCGTGCAGGCGCACTTGCCACAGAAGGTATAGATTACTACCTGCTTGGCCGCCAAACTGCTGATATGGCAGTACAAATTTTGCGTGGCGAAGCCGTTCCTGCAGAAATGCCAATACAGTGGCAGCGCGAGCCGGGCGTGCTTACAATTAATACAGACGCCGCCGCACGCCTGGGCATTACAATACCGGATGATATTTTAAATACAGCTCAAATAATTACAGATTCGGATTGATAAGAATATGAGTGTAAACATTTTATTAAACGCCTTGGCGCTGGGGCTTTTATGGGGTGTTATGGCCATTGGCGTACACCTGACATTTAGAATACTAAACTATGCAGACTTAACTGCAGAGGGCAGTTTTACACTGGGGGCAGGGCTTGCTGCACGCCTTATCGCAAACGGTATGGACCCTTTGGCCGGTACTTTGTTTGCGGTAACAGCGGGTATGGTTGCAGGGTGTGTAACAGGTTTTTTACATACCGTGCTAAAAATCCCGCCGCTTTTATCTGGCATACTTGCAATGACAGGGCTGTATTCCATAAACTTGCGGGTTATGGGTACGCCAAATATTCCGCTGCCCCGTGGTGCAACCACATTAATAACGCGTATTGCCAATTTGCCGCTTGTCAGCCACATAATTGAATGGACAAGCCTGCCGGAACGTTTGGTTGCAGCCATTGTGCTAGGCATAATTGTTGTGGCAATTGTAATAGTCTTGCTCCGCTTATTTTTTAATACAGAGCTTGGTTATGTAGTGCGTGCCACAGGCGATAACGAGGCTATGGCACAGGCACAAGGCGTAAACACACGCCGTATGAAGGTTTTGGGGCTTGTGCTTTCTAATGGGTGCATTGCACTTTCTGGTGCGTTGGTTTTCCAATTTCAAGGCTTTGCAGATGTTAACATGGGTATTGGCGTAATTGTTATTGGGCTTGCGTCTGTAATAATTGGGGAAGTAGTTTTTAGAGACAAAAATAACCACAAAGTATTTATTGCGGTTGTGCTTGGGTCCATTTTGTATCGTATAATTTTAGCATTTGTGCTAAGCGCAGGAATTAACCCTAACGACTTCCGCCTATTTGCGGCATTAATGCTTACACTTGCGTTGTCTGTGCCGCTTATTCGTAATAAATTAAATTTGTCTGCTTTTGTAAAGCGAAAAGATAGGCGGTGACAGGGTGCTAAATTGTTTTGATGTTAAAAAAATCTTTGACAAAGGCACTGCCACCGAAAAAGTTGCGCTTGGTGGCATAAACCTTACTTTAAACGAGAGCGATTTTATAACGGTAATTGGCGGAAACGGTGCGGGCAAGTCCACACTGTTAAACGCAATTGCAGGTGTTTTTAGTGTGGACGAAGGTGCAGTTGAAATTGGCGGACGGGACGTAACACGCCATCCAGAGCATGTACGTGCCCGGCTTATTGGGCGTGTGTTTCAAGACCCTCGTATGGGTACGGCACCAAGTATGAATATAGAAGAAAACTTGGCAATTGCGTACCGCCGCCTTAAACGGCGCAGTTTACGCTGGGGTATAAGCCGCAAAGAGCGTGCTTTATATCAAGAGCAATTGGCAACCCTTGGCTTGGGGCTGGAAGACCGCCTTTCTGTAAAAGTGGGTACATTATCTGGCGGGCAAAGGCAGGCGCTAACACTGCTTATGGCAACTATACAAAAACCTAAGCTACTTCTGCTAGACGAACACACCGCCGCACTTGACCCAAAAACTGCAAAAATTGTGATGGACTTAACCGATAAGCTAGTTAGCGAAAATGCGTTAACAACGCTAATGGTTACACACAATATGCGTGATGCACTAAAAAGCGGCAGCCGCCTTATGATGATGCATGAAGGCAGAATAATACTGGACGTAAAAGAAACAAAAGCAACCCTTACCGTGCCAGACTTGCTAAAAATGTTTGAGCAAGCCAGCGGGGAAGAGATGCTTTCGGATAGGATGTTGCTAACGTAGTGTGCAACATGGGTTGATGAGTTAAAACGCTGTCACACCTACCGCAATGCAGCCATTGCAGATATCTCCAGTTCAAGCGCAGATATCTGCAATGCAAGTGCAGACATATCCAAATCAAACACAGACGTATCTAACTCAAGCATATATGAATTTCCGCTATCTATTTCACTAACATACATAAACAGACCCGTAGCCCTGCCACCCCGCCTAGACGCAGAGTATAGGAAACTCAGAAGTTCCATTTCCCAAATAAGTAGCTCTTCCTTGGTAATAAGTGTAGTGTTAATCCGCCCGTTGGCTATAGGCAAGTCTATTATTTTGCTGCCAAAATGGTAACTTACCAAGTACGACCCTGTTACAACATTTGGGTCTGGCACCCCAAGAATAATACCGGGAGCTCCTAAAATAAAGTTTTGTAGCAGGGAGCGGTCTATCAGACATATATAGCTGTCTACGTTTACATCTGCAGTTTCTAGGTGTACGTTAACCTCCGCCCCCAGTATCAAGTGTTGCATTAGGACGCGGTCGATAGGGTCTATCATACCGTCGCCATTAAGGTCCCCATAACGAAGGAAGCTGGCGTACAAATGTAAGTGGCCGTACATATCTGTCATATCAGATGTAATGCGTTGGCCTAAGTCAAAGGCTATTGCTCTGTTTGCGCCAAGGCCAAACCAATGCATTGTGTCAAAAATTTCTGCAAACCAGCCCATGTGCGCCCAGCCAGGATTTCCTACTCTTCCGTAACGGGTTGCCGGTGTTGGTATTTGCGATGTGTTGATGTAGCCGTTAGCTGCTCGTAGGTGAACTTCTTGGTTGTCGAAGTGGAATATTACATATATGGGTAGCCAGCGTGCATGGAGGTTTGTGTCGGTGCCTGGCATTATTGTTTCTGGGGTTAGCCTTTGTGTAAGATTACTGTCCAGATACCATCCGGCGAAGGTGTAACCTAGGCGTGTTGGGTTGGTGGGGAAGTGTAAGGTTTGTATAATAAGTGTGCCCGGGACAGTAAACAGAGGCGCAATGTGCAGTGGGTAGGTTGGGCTAGCCGGTGTGCTGTTTGTGTGGAATATCAAACGCCGCATTGGAATTGGGGTTCCATGTACATTCTGTATGTCAAAATTATTAGACCCTTGGGTAAACGGTTGTGTCCATTGTGTGGTATGAATAAACGCATAGTACGCAATATCATCCTCTGGAAGCCGGCTGCGTGAGTTAAGTGCTGTATTGTTTGAAAATACCGCACCGGAACCTATGCGTAACCTGCCATTGCGCAGGTTATCAATTGAGATAGCTATGCCCCCTCCGTGAGTGGCACTATTGCCGGAAATTTGGCCTGCGTGCATATTGAATGTACCGTTACCTATGTTTACACCGCCGCCAGTGGTGGCAGTATTGCCGGAAATTGTACCGCCATACATATTGAATATTCTGCGCCCTAGGGGTACGTCGCTTATATTTACACCAGCACCACTTCCGACAGTAGTATTGCCGGTAATTACACCACCATGCATGTTGAAAGTATTTGAAACATATACCCCGCATTTATTGCCAAAAATTACACCGCCATACATGTTGAAAATGCCACGAGCAGATACTCCTATATCATTACCGGAAATTTCGCCACCATACATGTTAAACATGCTATAAACAAGTACCCCTGCGTCGTTGCCAGAAATTTCACCGCTGTACATGGTTAATAATCCGTGATCAGCTGTAACACCCCAATATCTAACGCCGCTGATAATAGCTCCATCAATTGTTAGGTTTTGCATTGCACGAATGCCATGGCTTTTACCTGTGCACGTTATCTTAATGTTTTCGAGTGTCAAGTTGCTATGGGCATAAATTAATGGACGGCGGCAGCGAAGGCAGAGAGATTTACAGTCGGAGTTACTGCATGGGTCTGGGTAGGGGAACCGAGCTGTTAGTGTGTGCATTTGCCCGTCGGCACTTCTTATTGTGAAATCCGAAAGAGCAGGGGTGGTGAATGGTATTGTTATATCAAAGTCTGCCGCAATTTCGACCACAACCACCATGTCATTAAAGGGGCCTTGCCTCATAATAGCTCTAAGTTCATACTCGTTGTAAACACGAAAGGTTCTAGTTAGGTTTGGGTCATGAGTCATATCTGTAGCTACTGCACCAAATGGCAGCCTAGCTACAACTTTTGTGCCATCACTTATATAGATATATCCTTCATAAAATCCCAGTGGTGTGCCAGTGTCAATAATCATTGTTGAATAGATTTGCCTTGCATTACTTGGGGTAATGGTTACACTTGTACTGCTTAAACTAATAGTAGCTGCATTATTAGGATTGTTTGTAAACATGTAGCTGATTGTATATGTTTGTGTGTTACTACTGGTGTTACGTATGACTATTGGTATCGTTTTGTTCATACCTTCATTATCATTAATACAAATGCCGCCAAAACTCAGTGAAGACATTATTGCTGGCTCAAAGGGCGCAGAAGGGTTACTGGTAAGAGGCACAAGGTGTTCAGCAGTAACTATTGCTTCATTTGTTAACGCTTGAAGAGGTTGAACAAAGCCTGCGCCAACCGCAAATACACTATTGGAGCCAAATGCTAGTGGTCTTGCTGTGTTCATAATTCTGGCCTTTATTTCGTAAGGGGTAGCATTGGGGAATGCTTCCAGCAACAGTGCGGCAATGCCGGTAATGATTGGTGCGGCGTGGGATGTACCGCCAACTGGATGGGAAGTAGTATATTGGCTATATAAATCCGTGGTAATTACGTAAGTAGGTGCAAGAACGTCGGGTTTAATATGATACACGTGTGAACTTGGACCAATAGATGAATAAGGTACTCGCCTATCACCTCTGCTGTAATTAACGCCACCGAAATAGCCAGCGCCAACTGCTATAGCAATAGAAGCATTTCCCGGACTACCTATCGTAAACATCTGATTACCTAAACCAGCCCAATTCCCAGCTGTTGAAATCATAACCATGCCACTAAGCGTAGCAATGTTTACAACGTAACTTTTAGGGTTAAAAGGCGTGCCTGGGGTTCCGAAACTCATGTTTACCACATGTATATCATCAAGATATGATGCTTCAATGCCTGCAATAATGTGCATGGCGCCTTCGTCATCACCTAAATCTACACGATAATGCCAAAGTTCTATACCGGGAGCCACACCAATAACGGTGCCAGAAACCGTTGTGCCGTGATTTCTGGAAAAACGGTAAGTATTACACGAAGGAGAATTGGTAAAGTGTACTCCTCCATGTCCACGGATTCGTCCGGTTTCCGGATTTAAAAATCTTGCAAATTCTGGATGTGCATGGTAGATTCCTGTATCCAACACTGCTACACGTACGCCTGCACCGGTAATTCCCATTCCCATTACTGGATCATGAATGTAATCTAATTCTAAATGTTCACGCACCGTTAGCATAAAATCAGGATTTACAAAAAACGGGCTATAATGAACTTGTGTATCAACTGTGCTTATTGACATACAATCATCATACAGTACCATTTCATCTTGCAGGTAAGATGCGAACTTCCATTGTTCCAACTCTGCCATTGTGTAAAAAGCTACATTAGGAGTTACAGCAAACACCTCTGGTAATGCCGCAATCATACTCACCATATAACCGGGTACACGCATAAATACACCGTTAAACAATCTATGGTGTTCAGAAAGTATCTCCGTCGTGCTTCTACCACTACCAAAAGGCACAGGTATACTCCCCAACTGCTGACTGAATAAGTTATGTGCAGATAGCGCCTGCTCCTCGAAAGAATCACCCACTAGCGCACGACCAACACGCTGCGGAGAAATTGCTCTCTCATCCATAAGCCGCAAAGCTACCGATGGCGGTGTTACAAACTGCACTATAATTTCTACAATATCGTTAGGGCAGGATATTGCATAATTACCCTCAAAGCCCTGCATGCCAACAGAGCCGTTTAGTGTGCTTGTTAAAATGCCATACGCATATTCATCGTGCCCACTTAATTGTACTTCATGTGTAGGTGGTTGCAGAGGCATATTTGGGGGCTTATTTGCCCATACAGTTACTTGTGTGCTTGCTAGAATCATTAAAGCTGCCAGCAATAGCGAAATAAGCTTGCTTTTCATTGGTTTCATGTTGATTCTCCTTGTGTGTAAAAAAATATGCAGATATTTTCGATATTGTACCATGACAATTCAACAAATCCTACAAACTTTTTGACATTTTTTATTGTTTTTCGCACTGTTTTCTTACGCTAGCGCAAATTTGATAGCAATCTCGCAAAAGTTAATTAACATTTAGTATTGCGGATGTTTGCGACTTGTCATATAATAGTAAAAACAGCGAATGTTGCAACCTCACGCAAATATTTTCACTATTGCAGATGGTAGAACTTTATTACATAGAATAAGACGAAGAAAGGGGTTTTAGCATGAAAACAAGAGAGAGGCTTATAGCAGTTATTGTAATGTTAGCGCTTGTAGGCGTGGTATTGCT
>Ga0123355_10002171_pt1 | contig 27654 bp, 14 predicted proteins | sample TergutEmb28metaG_3_FD_89872 | JGI IMG/M metagenome (GOLD analysis project Ga0123355, IMG submission 89872) | Embiratermes neotenicus P1 segment gut microbial communities from Petit-Saut dam, French Guiana - Emb289 P1 | ecosystem: Host-associated > Arthropoda: Insects > Digestive system > Gut ... | reverse complement strand
TCTTTGCTAAAGGAGAAGTAAAAAATCTGTCCAAAGTTGATTGAACTTCTCTTAAGCTCCTGGAATGGCCCGACCGTTCATGTTTGCTGCTTTATGTTAGCGCGCGCATCCACTAAAACATTCTTTAACCGAATTCATATTCGTTAGCCGAGTCCGAAAAACAGCGAAAAAAATCTTCTTTAGCCGAAAAATTCGTTAGCAGGGTCACTCGTTAGCCGAGGTATCACTGTACAATGAAGCAATGCACCAGCAATTTATAGACATCAAGAAATCTTACGATTCAGTTAGGATGGAAGTCTTGCATAATATTCTCATTGCGTTTGGTATCCCTAATAAAAATGTCTGAATTAAACCTGTAGCAGAGTCCGCGTAGGCATACATTTGTCTGACATGTTGCCTATTACGAATGCTTTGAAACAAGATGTTTTATCACCACTGCTCTTCAGCTTTGTTTCAGAATATTATATTAGGAGAGTTCAGGTAAACCAGGAGGGCTTGAAATTAAATGGTAAACATCGGCTTCTAATTTATGCTAATGATGTTCATACATGGGGCGGAAAAGACATACTCTAAAGAAAAACACAAAAGCTTTAGTAGACGCTAGTAAGGAGGTTGGACTAGAAGCAAATGCTGATAAAACTAAGTACATGGTCATGTCTCGAGATCAGAATGCAGGATGATGTCACAACATAAAGACTGATAATAGTTCCTACGAAAGGTTGGAAGAGTTAAAACATTTGCGAACAACCATAACGAATCAAAATTCTATTCAGGAAGAAATTAAGAGCAGGCTGAAGTCAGGGAGCGCTTGCGTTCATTTGGTGCAGAAGCTTTTGTCTTCCAGTCTGCCATCCAAAAGTATAAAGATTAGGATATACAGAACTATAATTTTGCCTATTATTTTGTATGGGTGTGACACTTGATCGCTCACATTGACGGAGGAACGTAGGCTGAGTGTTTGAAAATAAGGCGCTGAGGAGAATATTTGGGCCTACGAGCAACGAAGTAACATGGGAATGGAGAAGACTATATAATGAGGAGCTCAACGATCCGTACTCCTCATCAAATATTATTTGGGCGATGAAATCAAAAAGAATGAGAGGGGCGGGGCGTGTAATACGTACGGGGGAGAAGAGAGGTGCATACAGGATGTTGGTGGGAACACGCGAGGGGAATAAAACCACTTGTAAGACCCAGGTGTAGACGGAAGGATAATGTTAAAATGGATCTTCAGGAAGTGTGATGGGGAGCATGGACTGGATTGATCTGTCTCAGAACAGGGACAGGTGGCGGGCTCTTGTAAACGCGGCAATGAACTTTCGGGTTCCATAAAATGTGGGGAATTTCTTGGCTAGCTGAGAACCAGTTAGCTTCTCAAGACGGACTCTGCTCCATGGAGTGAGTAAGTATATAAGTTATTAAGAATGCTTTTGAGGAAACCGAACGACTGTCTCTCCGACTGCTACTTTTGCTCCCTTTAACGTTTTCTGAATATGCAAAAGGTCACCACGCATTAGAGATGCAGATGCAGAAAGACATATACGGCGGTTCTCACATAAAGGGACTTAAGCATGACATAAACTCTACGTTCAAGAAGGAAATGTGAAGACATAATTAATTAATTCATTCATTCAATCATTCATTCATTCACGCTAGTTGCTCCAACTCTTCTGGGCAACCACAAAGCGTCCACTTGCAGACATTCGATTAAGGAAATGTTTCAATGGGATGCTAAATGTTTTTTAAAATAAACGTCCTTCATTCTCACTTTGCATACATGAGCGACGAACACGGTGAAAGGTTCAACTATGATATTCCCACAACGAAGAAATGTTAGCAGGGAAAATTGGGCTCCGACTATGCTGGGTGATTACAGCTGGCAGCTAAAAGAGAAAACTCAGATAGGTGCTCGATAAACTACGAGGTAAAATGTAATTTGATAGGATCAAGTTTTACTGTCATCTTACATAGCGTTAAGCTAAGTAACATACAGAAAAATTTTTGTACGTTTGTTTACTTTGATAAAATTTAGTTTTACCCTGAATAAAAGTAAAGAAACGTCTACTACAACATTTTCCATATCAGTTGTAGAACGTTATGATAAGTCAAAGTGACTGAATTCATAAACTTTCAAAATTTAAAACCTCTCCTTGTACCGAATGTTTGTTGCCAGATGCGCAGTAAGGTGTTCAGAATCTATTAATGACACCCAATATCATTCAGGAAGCAAGAAAATTGCTAAACTTTGTTGTCCAGTGTAAAACTAGAACCGTATGGTAGTAAGCGTTCTCAGTATTTAATCTGCCTATTATCTGCTGATTAATGTAATTTGAATTTGTTACCGCCAATACCAAGTATTTGAAATTTGCTACATTTCGAGGGTTTGTTGTGCGTTTCTGCGCTGCAGCCTGGTGACAGGCATTAACGCACATAATTACTCAGCCTCCTCTAAGTTTATATCCAAAACAACCTCCTTAACGGACCCTGGTACAGTTTACGTGCCTTCTTTATCGCGCTTGTTTTTCGCCCAGTCAGTTATGATCATCAGCACAGAAGAAAGATTGGCGCGTGCAACTAAATTCCAGTCCCCTCTGGATGTCTTGGACTACCTAATGGTGCATTACAAGGCAAAGCCGAGGAGCTACAACTTTGACGCTTCTTTTTGTTTCACGCCTTTCCGAACAGTGCTAGACTGTGAGTTGTGGACAAAAATTCAGACTATTGATATTTCTGCCCTAGCCGTGTTTCCAACGCTGGCTCTGCACGACCACGAGAAGGTGCGGGCAACGGCCGATGAACAGGACAGACAGAAGAAATTCCATCAGTCGAGAGGTTCGTTAAGTTAGTACCACGTTCCTCCTTATCCGTCTGCCTTTACCATTCCTTATTTCTGATCTAGCTGATGGTTTCAAACATAATGATTCCTGCAATAAATGGGAGGTCTCTTGACTTAGATAACGGCGTTTTATCAACTGAATGACTCAAACAGCGCCTAGTAACATGATGGCTAAGTAATTTGGACTGACTTCAAAGGAAGTGATCGTTATCAATTTAGAACACTGCCCCGCGTGTCTGAACGATGAGAAAAGTCACATAAACCCTCAGTTAGAATTGGCATTTTAAGAGCGAGATTCGAATCTGGGACCTCCTGAATACGGAGCACAAATGCTAACAAATACACTAGACGTCCGCTGTATTGCGTGCGAAAGTTCGTTAGAACCCTTGCAGATGTAGTACTATCAGAATATGTGAAATAAAATGTTACGAACAATCTGACGACCTTACTGGCCAGCACACGCTTATTGTCGTATATGAAGACCAATATACGTTACAATTCACGGTTATAAGTTTGATCGATCCAGCCAGGCCCCAAGTGCATACTGCACACTAGTACAGTACAATCTTCACGCGCCGCCCGTCTTCTGCCGGGGAAAGAGCCCCTGGTACGCATTGAGTAGGAGGGTAGGTGGGCCCTGAGAAAGTCTGGACGCTATGATGAAAGGTGTGTTGTCTCTGCCTGATATGGACACACGATTCTTAGGGCGTCCAACCCAGCCTAGTCAGTACACAATTGCGCTATTCCGCCTTCACAACGCAAAAGTAGTCTATTTAAAGCTTTTACGACCTAAAGTTATACTAAGCTTCACTGGCTCAGTCGCGATGAATGACCAGTCACTGGATAATTACTGCGCTCTTCTGGGCTATATGCAGCGAGTAACGGTAAGTCATTACCGACGTTTCGGGACAACCTATCGAACGGTCGGAAACGAATTACCGGTACTCGCTGCATAATAGCCCAGAGGAGCACAGTTCTTATCTTCTTTGCAGCGAAAGCCTGAAATCACGCCGTCACGGGATAGTTCGCATGGCAAGTCCATAGTGCAGAGACGGACTCCACATCTCGCACATTAAGAAGATCTAATTGAAAATAAGAAGGGCGACGTACAGACTTATTAAATAACAAGATGTCGATATAATGCTTCATGCAAATTACAGGACGCATGCCTACACCACGGACATCATATTTCCCTTAGGAAGGAAAGTAAGCGAACTAGCAGGAGACTCATAAAAATCCCACCTGAGCACTGGGATGTGCCCCCTTCTTCTTCCCCCCCTTTTTTTTTGGGGGTGGGGGGGTGAGGGTGGGAAGAAGTCTCTTTTTTATAAGAATTCCACATCTCTCGCCAATCTCTACGCACAATTCTCGCATCTATTCCAGGCGAACGTTTATATTTTGTCACTGCAGAACCGGCCCTTTGCTTAGGTACGCGACCACGGAAGTAGGCCTTGACAGACCATGTAATGTAAATTTCAACGTACCATAGACATCGGCAGTAGAGAGAAGTGAGACGAAAGCTTCACGCTCCACGGCTTTTACTGGAGGGAACAGTCACCGGCGTCCACTGGATTGCAAACAGTGCGTACACGTAACAAGAATTCCAGTTCCTCCAACTGCCCAACCCATAGCCAGGCATTTTTAAGACTGCCCTGCAATAGCCATGAAGCAATATAGTTGATAAAGCGCCGTTCAAATAAAACCGTCATCAAAAGATTAATAGTCCAGGAACGCTCACAATTATTCCCGTTTTAACAAACGACGTAACAGTGACAGCGCACCACATAACCCCTTAGTTTTCTAAAGGCATAATTTTTCTCTTCCTCTTAGCGGTAGTTGAGTAGTCTTCTCTAGTCTGTGTTCTACAATCCTTTCCGTCTTCTTTCTCATGCACGTGCTGTTGTACGCTCGTAGTTCTCAGTCACATAAACGGTGTGCATGTACTAGCAACATTGCAGGCAAATGAGTATTTCAGCATAACTCACGGTTTTTCTAATTCAGTCCATATTTCGCTTTAAGCAGTTCCGTTGAATTTTCGTTTCACAGTAACGAATACATGATTACATCAGATTAAAGTTCCAAAAAATGAATTGGAAATCCGTTAAAATAATTCCAGGTACCACATTTGTTATAATTGCAGAGTAAGTCACCCCTTTTATAAAACACGAAAACAATTTAGGATTATTTCGACGAAAGAATACAGTTTAGAAGTCTGTTAAAATAAATGAATATTTAACTCAAAAATGCTCAAGCAGTAACCGCTGTAGCTGTTTCAGAGCAAATACTCGTATGAGCATTACCTCACGCAGGTAATGCCTGGATACAGACTTACACATCACATTAACGCACCAGTCTGTGAGCAAGAAAAAATTGTGCTGAGCATATTGATGCAGCAGTCTGCATCGAGATGCTAGAATGCGCCTGAGTGTATACCGAATAGATAGCGACATGAAATCTTGCATCTCACAGCCGCAGTCTAGCGAATATTCTGCCATTCTACTTCAATTTCTAGTATACTACCGAGGTAACGGACGCCAATGCAATTATATCACTACCGAACGTACTCTACAGCCAAAAGCGCTGGGTTCAATTCCCGAACGACGCAGCATATGCGTCGGCCAATTATGGCCATTCTTGTATGGCTACGTAGGAATTTTTTCCTTGGTTTTTACTTATTTTTTATAAAAGTTTGTAAGAAACAGATTAAATCCTGTAATGTACATCCGGAGTTTTGTAGATTGCACCGGGAATTTAGTTTCGGTGCCAAAGGGTTAATTTGTTGCTGAAAATGTTTAGCACTTAACAGTAGGCATAAAAGAATGAAGTTTCGCATACTCCATTGCTCAATGTACATAAAAAGAACAAATAAAGGGGAGGTGATGTCTGTGCTGAGTCTTCTATCTTCTCACATTTATAAAATCTGGAAATGTTGGGGGAATTTTGCAAGAATGTTGTTTGAATATTAAGCCAACGAAATCACTGCAACACGTAATTTATAATTTGACATTCAGAGGACCGTGCATCGTAATGTATTCCTATAATAAAAACCAACGGGATGCACTAATTTCTCAAATTTATCCTGATCTTGCTAGCTGACAGTCAGCATAACCTGTATGACAAATACCTATTGCTGTGTATACAGTACTACACTCCTGATGATCGGCAGTAAGCTTGTCCGAAACATGTAAAGTTCTATACCAAAATAAATTTGAGAAATTAGCGCATCTCGTTGATTTTTGGTATAAAAGTAATTTATAATGTCTTAGAACTGGCAATAACAACAAGACGGACGCATGGACTTCTGGACAAAGTAGCAATCATAAACAGTCACAACAGTAACAAAAGTAGTAATAATAACGAATTTTCAAGATTTAAAAAAATGTAAAACCTATACATATTTTTGGTGGGGAAAATACAGTAGTATGCCATATACGCAGGGAATACAGTCAATACGCACTGAGTTAATTGTAATTGATTCTTCCGAGTGCCTATGTAGATCTATGTTAATTCAAAAGGGTATTATTTAATGCTATCCAAAGCATATGGTACCTTCATTTACTCATATTATTAAAAGAACCCTACATATTTTGATTCCATACACTGAGTTATCATCAGGTTGTAACCTACTTGCGAAATGTAATCCTGACAATGATTCAATATATGGAATCGAAATGTATAGGTTCTTGTTACAGTATTACTACATCAGGATGTTGCATGCCTTGGATACTATTTAAGCTATACGCTCATACTTTATGTATTCGGTTAGTTTTTATTACGCCGCGAAAAATAAAAAAATAATACATGAACGGAGGGTAAATTTTAAGAAAGTGTATTCAGAAACACTGGGATATTTGTTAACCCCATAGTGCAAAGAAGGCACGTTACAAACCACGCGCACTCCAGCACGGTTAGCATTGTTCCATCATTTGTTTAATGTAGCCTATATCACGACATTCATAAAGATACGAAATCAAGCAGTTCTGTACCGTTGCTGTCGTGAAACGTGAAACTGTATGTACAAATCCGGCGACCAACTGTATTGTCTTACTCTATCTATCCCGTCGTTTGGCGCACTTGGACACAGTGAAATGGCATACATGAAAGCCTGAACACTTCCGCTGAAGAAAATGCTCAGAACTTAGGAAGTAATTCGCAATTCGCGGTATACGTGACTTATACAAAAGTATATATGATGCTGCAAAGTTATAAATGTCCATAAAGATTGCGCATGTATTACTCTGCATGGAAGGCTAATTACTTTGCCTTATATCTCATTCTACATGCACGATACGCAGAAACGTATGGTAACAGCAGCAGCACCAGAAACAACAACGACAACAACAACAATCGCCGAAGATCAACATCAAATTCATCCAGCAAATATTCAATACGTTATTCACAATATCTAGTATCTCTGAACATCTTAGTGTAATTTGGAGGATCTGACATACGGATTTACAGACATGCATCACCTCCCTATTTTGTAACCATTTAAGTTTAACAAAAGCAAACAGAAGAGAACCTAGGTTGAAGAAATACAACGAGATGCAACAGTATGCAGATATTTATTTACTGCTAAATTACTCTACATGTTTCGGGCTTGCTCCCCAGATAGTATGATCTGTACCAGAGGCTGCAACTACAGTTTTATGTACTCCTGATGATGGGCGCGATGGACGCCCGAAACATGTAGAGTAATTTAGCAGTAAATAAATATTTGCATACTGTTGCATCCCGTTGGATTTCTTCAACTTAGAATTACGATGCACGGAACCACGAATATATATATATATATATATATATACAGAAGAGAACCTATTTCTCATACCATTTCCTCCACCTGTATCTGACAGATGACAAGGCGATCACTTTCCATTATTTCTGCCTTCAACTCAGGTTTCGTTCCGGTGCTCGGATTTCACATTTGTATGACAGCACATTATAACTATCGCATGCTGCTTATTTTACAAGTTTAGTTTAAATACTAAACTACGAGTCGCTATATCACTATTTGACTGGGGAAACAGAAAATGCATACCAAATTTTGACTGAAATACCTAATGTAAACAGGCACCCAGATAATTCAAGGGAGGTGGAATTATAATAGCTGAGAAATGTAGCCTTGGGGGTGGCACTAAAATGGTCAGTTTTGTTACTAATGACACGTGCCGCCTGCCGCGTAGGTAGGATTACATACAACATAGGGAAAACTGAGAAAATATCACCAGATGACAGGACAATTACAGGAGATTGACTCAATTTTCGATGAAGCACGCTAAATAGCAAAAGTAAAGGTAAAATGGTAATGCTTTCGTTGTGCATGGCATGAAGGCATATGGGGGAGGGGAGGTAAAGTCCCACTCATTGGAAAACTCAGCACTAAATGAAGGAAAATGGCCCTTCATCTTCCGGCCGCTTTACCGCTGCTGAAGGCCAGCGGTACCAAGTGAGTAGGAGGCTGGGAGGGTTCCAGAATCAGGGTGGGTGCTCTGGAGAAGCGATTCTTGTCCCCGTCGGGAATTTCTCAGTCCTCCATCCCAGAACCTAATCACTACACAACTAAGCTGTTCTGTTACACTGTTAAGTATGAAATAAGAAATTAACAGAGCACTTAAAAGAACATTCCTAAAGTATACGTACAAACCATATTAAGCTCTTTAGTGTGCAGGTCAACAAAATTAATTAAAACAACATTAATAGCATTGCCTTCCCAGTGCAAGCTACATATCCAGCAATGTTTATACTGTCGCTGTGTTGATATCGTTGATGAACGTTAAAAATTAAGAAGACGTGGCTATTTCAAAAATCACCAAGCTTCTACCGAGCTTCACGAGAGTCTACAACTGGATTTTTGCGATTTATTTTAGGACGATGTATTTCAGGCTATACTGTGCCGATGGTATGGAAAATTTGTGAATGGTAACCTGAATATGATTTGCATGGAAGCGGCCAATGCCTAATCGAAGCACCATCTCGGAATTTGCCTGAAGGTACTGAGGAAAATTACTGTAACTTCCATCAGGATAGCCGTTATTTCGGCCAAGATCGTACTGGGTACCTTCCGAATACACGTATAGAGTATTACTACAACACCACCCTGCTCGGATATCAAAGCGTGTATTCTGCAATATTAAAATTAAACAGTCAGAAGGACAGACCCACATTCAAAGGTCGCTAATAGGCTTCCAAAGAAGGAACACTGGTCCTCGGAGAGAGTAACAGAAAAGATTATCGGCTTTGAGAGACCGAGGCCTGTCAACACATCATTAAAACACCGCCAGATCAAGCAGAGTTTTACAAAAACTGTACAAATTTAAATCTTGTCTAGGGACCAAGCTGGGCGCTGCTGAATTTTGAATGTATAAGTGAAGACTTGGTAAGGGAATGGAACGAAGATGAAGCTATTTTAAAATTTTCCCTCATCACCTTTCGAAACTGACTCTGGATTCAATCCAGCCCAGTGGGTACTGGGAGATCATTCCTTGATAATTCACACTCATCGAGTGCCAAAGTAGTAGGAAGGAAAGAATTGAGTTTAATATCTAATCCCCTGATATGTTTCCATTGCTTCTATGCTACGCAAAAAGACAGTTTTAGCTTATATTATCTGTTTGCCAGCAAGGCAAAGAAAATGTGAGAAAACTCCGTGTGAATGGGTTACCAGACCCCAAAACGAATCGAGGAACTCCCTACGAGTGTTAACTACCCATCCGCGAGATTTGGTTATAAAAGACCAAAAGTCTTGCGAAAGAAAACAGCAATGAATATATGTAAACAACTGCTGTATTAACTATAGCGCGAGACAACGCCTGCCTCAGCTCCCGATTTGGAGTTTCCGTATTGATCTGACGAAGGCACTGTCTAGCTGAGCCCGGGGATGCACCACATTCCACGCTCGGAATATCGTTTCCGTACAAAGCATTCCCATGTGATACATTAATTTCTCTTAATCCTGCCTGTTATTTAATGGCACGTTTTGCGTGAATTTGTGCCCTTCACCTGACAGGGATACAATGCACATAAATCACTTTACTACTATAATGTTTTCCTCGTAACAGTTGCCGCACCCGATTGCCATTATCTACGGTGGCACACTCTTAGCGGTAACCATATTGTAACTGAAAATACAACATCTAATGCCAAAAGATTAGGTTACATCAGTGCGACCATCAAGTACATCTGGCAGGAGGGCAATGGAAATATAAAGAATTGTATCTCCTACAAGGGAAATGTTAGTTTGAAATTACATGTAAAAGTATTTAAAATTTGGTTCATAAATGGTGGCTTCATTTCTGTTCTTGTTTGACAGTAACGTATGGCCACTGCAGCTGATGCACCTTTAATCTAATGAAGTAATCAATCGTCAGGGAACACTATGGTGTTTAAGCCATGCCGGATATGGACTAAAAATACTTCACACATGCATGGAAAATACTTCGGAACTTTCAATTGGAAAATATCAAGGAAAGACACATCTTGGGAGGCCTATACATGCGGGTAACAATAGAATGAGTTTTAAAACAAAATAATGTATAGATGTGAGCTGAAATAAAACGGCCCACAACAGGGCCCAATCACTGTCCCTTGCGAACACTTCCTGAGGCAACATTGGTGAATCTTCGGGTTCGGTTCAGTAAGAGAGAATGTACTAATGAGCTTGTAACAACTGCAAAAATTTACAGCATCGAAGGGAATAAGGACGTGGGAAGACACTGTCGTAGTTTACTTCAAGGAAGTCTACTTCACAGCGGCACAATAAAGTGAGTCGTACATTCACAATTTATCCCCACGAACACACTGCGTTCGTACAACTGGAGTATGACTGGCATTATTTCTAAACCTGTACTGAACGCCTGTTTGTACCCTGTACATCTACGGCTTTTAGTATTAACGTAGGGTGCCATGTGAAGTTAAGAAGTTGTCTTCCAAAAGGTTGCACAGATGGACGGTCAAGACTTATAAATATATTTCACCAATAACAATGGGAAAGAAGACGACACAAACGTTACGTGGAATATGATGAATTCTGTTTTAATGTCTGTTTCATTTTACAATTCCATTATTCTTTCTTACAGGAAAATCGGAGAGCAAGGACAGTCCAGAAAAAGAGAAGCCTGATCCCCCAAAAGTCAAACCAGTTAAAACACCATCAAAAGGAGGTAAATATACGTGATTGTGACTTGTCTTCCATTGGCAATATACCACGAAGCCATTCCATGTTAACTGGCTCAGTAAGTAGTTTTAATCATTCATTCATTCATTCGGTAGTCCGTCTTTCGACAGGCCAAAGTTCATAGAGTGCGAAAGTTTCTTGTGTAAGACACCCAGACTCCTTCCTCGAAGAGATAAAAGGAGCCTTGTATGAGTGGCTTGTAGACGAAGATGTAGGCTACCATGGAATCATACAAGGAAGTGTACAGGCACACGCAGAAGACAAACCAATCCAAGATCACCTCTTTCTTCAACAAGTCACGTCTCCCCCTCCTTCATGCATTCTACGTCCTTTGATCACACTCACAGCTTTAAGCCAGCAACGCCGCCATTCCAGTGAACAATCAAAACAAATATGTTCGAGCATATTAACCATTTGACGCCTAACGACCACTATAGGGGTCGTACCGCACCGCTAACCTCTAAACGTTGCATTTTATATATTTATTCAACAAATACAGTTATTGAATATTTTAAACATTGTATATACTCTCTGTTTCTTTCTCTTCAAAATGCAGTTTGTTTCATAATTCTAACGCATTTGGTTTCTGTATTATTCACATTTTATATACAGAGTGTGCTAAAATTGAAAAAAAAATAATTCCGGCGCCAAACGGTTAATAATTAATATACATACTATCATGTTTCGAGAGTCATTGGTTCTGCCCACCCAATTTTCTTCATAAGGTCTTAACTTCGGGAATCGAGGTTTCACCGTTCGCAGCATGTTTAAAGAACGTAACCCATGCGAATGACAAGGGACTTCTGTATTATCAAAGCCAAGTGCACACAAAGAATTAAACATGCAACTTCTTGTGGAAAGAACTAATTTTAAAGTGGTGCAAATTTGAATAACAAAAACGAAGCTCATAATGTAATCAAGACAGTAATATCTGAATTTGCATCATTACTCACTGTAAAGGACTGCTGTTTCATCTGCTTCACATCACTAACAATATACCAACACTAGCGACTACTAAATATTGGGCACTCTTTTGCTAAGACCATCCATGAGTAGCTCCAATGCCAGCCCACAAACACAAACACACCAAGCCCTTATTTTATGCGCTTGTTGTGTTCCTGAAAAAGTATGCATAAATAAAAAAATAATATTCCCATAAGAAGTAATGAGATAGGAAGGGGTTAATATAATACAGTGCAGCCAGCCAAAGGGTGTTAAACTGAAAATATGAGGACTTGAATTAAGAAGTGGTGTATAAAACAAGGGCTGTGTGGAACCTTATTTTGTGCTGCAACATATGACACCACTTCATGTTTTGTTGGAACATTATTTGTTGCAAATGTCGTAGATTGTATATTCTCTCCTCTCAGTTCAAGTTTGGGCAAAGTAGTAAAAGTTAGTGAGTACCTACTCTAGGGTTCCATGGAAGTGGTATGTAAGCATAGTTTATAAAATAAAATCACTGGTCACCACCAAAGGAAGTTTAATGTGCTGGTTCAATATGTTGTGACATGTCCACAAACAGTAATGTTAGGTCACAATAAACATAATATCTTGCGAGATCTAAGAATCTCATGGCAATGTTGCTGAAAAAACGGTCTTTTCCATTGTGACACCATGTCATTGAGGAAATAATTCTTGATGTTTCAAAGGAAGTATGATCCTTCAAAGCATCAGGAACTACTCACCCAGTCACACAGCGTTACAAGGTAGGGAGGTGAATCTTCCACAGTAACATCTTGTTCACTCTCAGATCTTTAACACTGTTCAGTCTAGACTTTGGAATTGGTCTGTCGAGATTCAGTGTGGTAACGTAACTGCTTGGATGATTTGGGCAAGTTTACTTAGGTAATCTGCAAAAAATATATGAACATTAATTAAGATGTTAATGTGGATTTTGTTACCTCTCTCTCTCTCTTTGGACAGACAAGCAACTAAATGCATTTCTATGCGTCTGAGGTTTACAAAACAGGGTATTTTTCATTCAACCACTTCAATTTTCATGTGATGCAAGCAATGCCCAAAAGCCTAAAATGATTTTTGGACCTGTGTGGAAAATGAGACTTGTTTGAGGCTCTTGCTAGAGTAATTCCTTCTGTCAACAAACTTGTCTCTTTATTTCTGCACTCAATTATGCAAAATAAGACAGCAGCCTCCCTCCATTTATAGCAAATTAAATGTGTCATGAACATTTTCAGATATAATAGATAGTGAAAATTATGGCCATACCTCTTCTGAGGAAAAACACGGATAACTCTTTCTCAGACAAACCTCTGTTACAACTCCCTCAGTAAATTTTTCTAACATCAAGGACATTCATGTTCCTGTGTTGTTAGGGTAATCTGCAAACGATGGGGAACGAGTCATAGAGTGTTAGGTGATGAAATTGTTTATTGGTTTGAACTATCTCAGGACAAGATTTAATAGCAGACTTTGGTGAATAGAGTTATGGCTATGGGCCCTCAAGTGCCATGGGCAGGAATGCAAATGGCTAAGTGGGTTTGCCAAGATGGGATTCTTCCGAGTAGCAGGATTTGTTGAAGTAATGATCATGTTCACTACAAACTCCAACCACCAGTTTGTTGAACTTTAGCTCAAGACCTTTACTGTAAACTGCAAAAGAAGAGGGCGTAAAAATTATGAATCATGGAAGAAAGACAGATTGACTACATGTTGAGCTCTCTAAAGCTCAGTTTTAAATGGAGACAAGCAAAATGTGATTCTAAAGAACAGTTAATAAAGAGTATATCCGACCTGCAACACAATCTGCTTATATAGTCTATGAAGTGACAAAGGCTCCCTAACCTACCTCTGTGTTGTCATTACCTTCAACACCCCTCACATCAACATGCGTCACTGAAGTACATGGTTTGTGTTAATCATCTAATTTAAAAGTTTTGAAGGTTTTAGCTAGGCTTAACTATGCATTCCCATAAATCCAAGGTGCAAGCTACTTCCCAGAGCCCTTAGGGTACATTTCTTGACTTCCAATTAGTCATATAACATTTATTCTATACGGATTCAGACATGGAAGTTGATGATGACTTGATCATTATAAACAGTCAAGAGATTTCTTGACTAAATTCTCTCTCTTTTTTCCCTTTACAGCTAAATGCCATCAGTTACCAAATTACATTTTTAATTGAAGCTGATTTTGTTATAAGCATATGCTACGTGTATACAGTTTCAGGAAACAGTAATTCATCTACCAAATTAGATCATGTCATAACACAGATGTCCATAGTACAGAACAATTTTTTTTTTACCATGACGCAACAGCCCTAGCAGACCAAGGCCTCCTCAATGTCGAGGATTCATGATCACATTGTAGGACACACCACAATCAGTAGGACTCCTCCGGATGAGTGATCAGCCCAATGCAGAGACAATAAAGAACAAATACTGTGCCATATTCCTCAAAACTAACTACCAAAAATTAAAAAAAAAAAAAATTGAATTGAACAATATATTTTGATGACTGGTTCAAAATTTGAATATTCTACATACCTATATGTGACGGCATATGGATACTACACTACAAAATCCACGACAATTATATATCTGGCCAAAAAAATACTGAACTAAAGGGAGAAACTGAAGTGGAAAGAGTGATAAGGCAGAAGAATATAACACCTTAAGATGCAGTAAACAGGCAAATATGGCAAAAAGCGACTGAGAACCAATAACCAGTGTAACACTGAAAAACTGTTATAGAAATTTAAAAATTCCTTTCACTTTTAAGAAAAAGGTTCATCATCATGTTCATAAAAGCCTTCCTTTGGGATCTGTTGTGAGTAATTTCAACCCAATTGACACTTTCACACACAGTTTCCTTAAGATATGTTTTATGCATGCAGATCTTCCAAGCAGCCTCATCCATTTGGATTTTACAATTACATTTTTCATTATGCAAGATTTGAGGTTCTCATGGCAGTGTTTGTGAATATTCAAGTCTTCTATGGTGTGCCATTTCAGCTAGTAAATAGTTACAACCTTCCTGAAATACCACCAACTCTTTACCAGTGGTAAAAGCATAGCGTCCCAGATGATCTGAATGTTCAAATTTCACACGCATTGTTCATTTGGTCCCTGCAAACCATAAGTCCAACCACCTTATCCTCATTACCCTAACTATATCAGACACAGAACATAAACGATGGTACTTACAGATTTAAAAAGTTTTAAAGACAAAGATTAGTGTCTTCTGGGATGTGATGCGATGCAAACTCATCTACCAGCCTATGTGGTTTCACATGTCAGATGACAGTAATCTTCACAGTCACTACTGTCAGAACCTAAGATCTCATATTTCAAATGCAAGTAATGCATTTGAATGTTGTACCAGATTAAAACTGGGGCTAGCCTTAGCTCGAAGTGTAGCTTAATACAGTAGTACCACAATGGTAAACAAGTGTGTGCAAAATAAAATGTACAGACTGAAGGCTGCTAGTTCTCAAGACAGTCATAATACTGTGTTCAAGCATGTTGCATTGTGTAAGACCAATAAAACCACAAACAAATGTCACTTAATCCACCTGACCCCCAGGTATGCAACTCCTGTTAGGAAAGCAAAACTTTCCTTTGTGGTTCTACTGTACCCGATCTGTCAATAGTAGTATGCTGAGCACCACTACAAAAAGATTATCAATAGTTGTTTTGGCTGTTATTTGAACATTTACTGTACTTATTCCCACTGTTATTAATTTGTGTCCCTTTCTCTCTTCTGGTATTAAGTCATGTATCTTGTTTTGTTAATAATCCATGGCTTTCTTTCATTAAACCAAGCCTTGCTCTGTTATGTTATTAATTCATGTCACTCATTTTGTTTTATTACAAATTCACTTATCCTGCATTTTTGCATTATTTATTCATATCTCTTGCTTTGTTACATTAATAAATTCCTGTCTCTTGCTTTGTTTCCAGAGCCTGGATCAAAGTGCACTACAAAGGAGCTGCAGCAGTAACAGTCAATCATGGGAGTAGAACCAGAAACGCTATCACAATAGCTACCCATAGAGTGAACAATCTACACTTTCACAAAGAGTTAAAAATTCAGCACTAGAAATATAAACATGCAATAGAATGAATGAACTTTTTTTCAAGAACATAAAATCTAATGAATCAGTTACAAATTAATCAAAAGTTAAAGAGCATTAGATGATCTACAGAACAATGGTTTAGTTAATGATGATTTGCTGTGAAAGACTTCAAAATATTTGGGGTTACAGGACATAATATGACTAACAATGTCATGGCTTGAACTTTCTTAGAAAATGTAAAATATGATTTTTTATGAACATGGGTAAGAAGTTGTTGTATACCTAACTCCATCCTCAGATCCCATATGAAAAAGCAATTTGCTGCTTGCTCACTGAAAACACACTTCATAGACAAGATCCCATAACACTCTGTATTATAAATAAATTAAACACTTAGAAATGCTGATGTGCAAAAAAAATAAGTGAACTAACTTGCAGTGTTCATTAATACCACAGAATTAAACTAACAAAAATGTATATGAAACATTTATATCATACTGAGAAAAAATATGATTCAGCCACTGCAAAGACGAATGCCCACTATCACTTCCCAGATCCTAGCAAGCACTGCACTGTTTAAATGGGAAATTCACCCAAAGTTCTTCCTGAGAAATTAGCAACATGTCTCATCATATGTTTACCTTTGACTCTTATTGCATTATTTTTATTTAATTAGGGGGTTTCATTCTGTAGACTCTATCCTTCATATTACACCACAAATAAAAGTCACATAAAGTAACACAATACAAATCTGCTGGTCAAAAACGATGACATTCTTCTGTCACCAAATACCCCTTCAGAGAATGGTCTGCCATGTTTTATCTGTTGAGTTTTGGAACTCAACCCTATCTTGTCTATGGTTTATTCAGTAAGCACACAGTATGTTTTTTGCAGGTTTCTTGTCTTGAAGTGACCAAAGAGAATTGACTTTCTAAGTGTGAATGCCTCTTGAGCTTTAAACCCTAATACTGGGAAATTTATCATTTTCTCCTAAACATTCTAGCAGAACCACATTCACATACAATTCATACAGAAAAAATGGTAGTCAACAGCATGTGAAACGATCTTCAAGCACAATAACTAGTACTTCACACAATGTCAGACACAGTTGTGTGAATAATTTTAGTGGCAACTGCTGTTTCCAGCATTCCAGTATTTAACACACTGTTACACATCTGCACTCTTATGTGAATAGTTCTAATGGCAACCACTGTTAGTGCTCCCCACTGAATCATTTTGCCACTATGGAGAGGCAGGAAGTGACAGCTGCATTCACCTTCATAAATGGACACACTGTGTAACACATAAACATGTATATGCACTCTGTTTCATGTTGTTGATACACAATTTTCTCTAGCAGCTGCATAAAATATGTGTTTTAATGTAACATGCTTGATGCTTAGAGATTTCCATAAATCTCCCCATGAAACTCAAGTACCCATATTTACATCTTCTTCATTGCTATGCATGCATAAACATTATTCAACGAAGATATCAAAAACTTTTTAGAGCAGGTTTCAAAGGAATGTTGAAAATCTGAATATAACACAATTAAAATACAGAGGAGAAACCTATGTCTACTTCCAGAAGATTTACATTTTTTAGTTACAGAGTTTAATAGGGTAAACTATGACAAATACTACAAACTGCATTCAAGAAAATATGTGCACATAAAATCACTGCAACTGTTGCATTTTACAATAATTCATTTTGTGCTGAAAGTGTAAGTATTGATTATGAACCAACTTCACAGCTAACACGTGTCATACAGAAACCAGGAACTGACCATAACAGTGACAGGAATCAATCAAAATATACAACCTGAAGAAAACACGCTGTCTTGTCTTATGGGGTGTTACTTCCAATTACACCACCCATGACAAGTCACATTTTCTGTTTCTTTCCGCACAATGGACTGTAATGTGCATATTTTCCTATTGTAAGCGGGTAAAGAAAGCAACTGATACTTCTCTTGTTGAAGAAAAAGTTTTAATCTCTCCCTTGTCACAAACAAAAATGGAATAAGGACTAAATGTGTTTCAATAATAAAGTACTCCATTTTCTACATAGAGGGAGCTTTACTTGCTAAACATACTAATTTTCTTGCAACTGCCTGCTTCTTTCAAAATATATGCAGTCAGTCCATTACACTTCAAAGGCAGCACTGATTTTTCGTGCTCTCACAGTGAGGTGAAGTTTGTCTTAGTAGAGAGCGAACAATGTTGCCTTCGGAAAGTACAGAAATGAATAAATGCTTAGGAACCACTTACCCTATTAATAACTTCAATGCTCTTGCCATAACTGAACTGGTCTGTTGATTCCCTTGTGGTCTAGGATATTTCTACATATGTGTTCCCTCCCATACGATCCAGAAGACAATTTAAATAACCACACGACCCACACACCATACATGATTTGATAACATTATACATCCTTAGATATTGTAAGTGATAAGAATTTCAGCGGAAATCACTGGATCAGTTAAATTAGTATACTGTGGTTTGAACTCATTTTCCAAAATAACTGTCATATGGACATGAGGAAAGCCTCTTTGTTGAAACTAAATTACATATATCTCCAAATACTCTGCCTTTATTTAGGTCAGACAGAAGATGAACTTCAAGCAGAACACAAACCACACAAGATCAGCTTGCTTTTCAGCTTTTTCCTTGAGTACAATTAACTGGTAATTTCAGGCCAATTCAAATAGCACATGAACATGGTAAACTTATCTGGTTCCCCAAATTTTCCTACAACCACCATCATGCCCTGGAAATTTTGCTGCATACTCCTGCAACTTCCAGTAGAAGCTGATAGAAGGATCACTGTTCTTCCTGGTGGTATGCTGTCATGCTGTGCTGTAAAGTTTATACAATGTATGACCACAGGGCCTTGGTAATTTGCAGCCATCAATGATAATACTCATGGCTAAGTTTCTGCCTATTATCTTCAAGAGACACACACAATTAACCCTTTGACGCCTAACGACGACTATAGTGGTCGTACCGCACTGCTAACCTCTAAACGTTGCATTTTATATATGTATTCAACAAACAGAGTTACTGAATATTTTAAACATGGTATATACTCTCTTTTTTTTCATCTTCCAAATGCTGTTTGTTTCATAAATCTAATGTATTTGGTTCCTGTATTATTCACATTTTATACAGAGGATGCGCTAAAATTAAAAAAAATAATTCTGGCACCAAAAGTTTAAGCAATGAAATGCCACCTGAATAGGTGATGGGTTAAATGTATGTTATCTCTTATTATTATTTATTCTACTATTATTTATATCTTTTTTAAGTGTTGCCATAATTGGAGTAATTAAACTTTCAGAACTGACATATAGTTTGCTCACATTATATGAAATATACAGCACATTACCTTTCATGTGGCCATTAAGAAATGTGTTGTGCTGATTGAAACAACAAAATATTAATTTTTTTAAAATAATGTACCTGAACCCTTAATAAACCACAGTTCAGCTATCCACAACTGAAACAAATTCCCCTTGGTCTAACGGACTTTAGCTTTTGCATTATACAAAATACAGTACAACACCAACAACCAAGAGCAATCTGACATTACATTTTTTTTCTGAAGCTTATTAAATATCTTTGAGTCTGCTCAAAGCAGGTGGAGGAAGATGGTACAAACTATCTGGCCACAGCAGTCCAGAAGAGGCCCCAAGGCCCGACTATGCTGCATATGTTTTTGCCATTCCTGATAGTATAATTATTTTCCAAGTGCAAAAATTAACCCTTTCAGACTAAGCCCAAGTCACTCAGCAACTGACAGTAGTCTTCCCAATTTAGTGTAAAGATTTTCAGCCTGTCTACCCTTGCTGGAGGCCCAAAAAATTTTTTTCACCAGGGCCCAAACCCATTCTCAGCAGACCTGGCTCAAAGACCTACATTCTCAAACCCCCAAGATGCAAATATATCTTTAACCATTACATTTCACTAAATAATAAGACATGTGGAGTATAAGGTGTGTTTTAAACGGAAGGATTTCAGCTACCTCCCGAAGTGTCGTATTTTTTCAGCTTCCTCTATTGACTTTGCAATTTATTGTATAGTCTAAATTCATGTATGCACTACACTTTTTTAAAAACATCAATTCTGCAAACCCAACAATGGAGATCCAACCTTTGGCATGTATTTTTAGTTGCAAATTTCACCATATCATTAATACTTTTTTGTTTATTTTATAGCGTAGTATTTTCCTTACATATATGAAATGCACTGTAAGTATGTTCAGAGCTTTAAAAGTTTGCCTACAGGCAGTACAACTGTTTACATTATTAAATAATCATGTAACTTTTTTTTTCTTTCTTTCAGAATCACTACTGTAGAACACTGAACTATACCTCATTAACTCTCTTTAAACTGTACAATATAATTTGAGTTTGTACAGAAGCATCATTTTTCCACAGAATGACCCTGAGTTTCAACACACTCAGTCCACACAGCCATAAGTTTCTGTATGCCCTGAGAGCAGTACAGCCAACACAACAAAATTTTTGTCATCATCTTTCCCGATACTTTCTGACTCACCTCATAAATCTGCATTTCTAAAAATAGTGATGTTCAGATATGAAATGTTTATATGTATTTCACTAGCAAATTTACTTCTTAATTGTAACATACACATGCATGTCCCTGCACTGACATGATTCATCAGCACTTGACATGTAATTATCCTCTCAGACTATCAGTCTGCACCTAAGCAAATTCTCTGAATAACCAAAATTATCAGTACACTGTTAACTGACATGACTGTAATAACAATACCTTGCATTGGTAAACCTATCATTTTTTAAATATACTCAGTAATAAACATCAGTGGTTATACTACAAAGCATACTGCTCTTCTGGAGTGCTTTTTATATGTGCAATCAATTACACAGGGGCCTTTGAATGCGAAGCTAGGTCTATTTAGAACTAAGAGTGTTCATAATAATATCAGAAAGGTAAATGGGCCCTAGACCCATGCATATAGAAGGTAATGATCTAAAGCCTTCAATCATATGAATAAATGTACATAAATTTATGATGATATTTTCTAAAATAAAGGATTCAATAAAATATTAGACACCAGAAAAATTATGTCATTCTTCCCCTGATTCTCCAGTATTACAATCCAAAAATTCAAGAATGTTTCTAAGACAAACACCAATATAGCACCACTGTTTATTCACAGGCATATGTGACAGTATACTGAGGATGTAAGTAAAGCAAAAGACCGCATAACAAGAAATTTATGTTCAGAGACTTTCATGGGTGCTAACAGAGGGGGGCACAATATTGGGGTTTGATTGTACATACGCCTGCCAGTGTATGACAATCAGTCAGTTCCAACCAACTTGCATCCTCACAACCCATCTCCCTAAATCCAGCATAATATTATCTTTCCATCTCCTTTTGTCTTACATGTGGTTATTTCCAAGAGGTCTCCTAACCAACATTCTATACACATTCCTTGTTGCCCTTCCTGACGACAAGATCAATCCATTACAACATGTTAAATTTCACTCCAACCTGTACAAACTAACAACCTCCTCGTTATGTAATATACTCAGAGCCTACGTCATTTTATTTCAAAATTTAGTACTTTCCTCGGCACTTGGAAGATTTATTTTATGTGTACAATGTTCATATTTAACATTTTGTAACATATTAGCATAGCAAAACTAGTGATTCATGTAGTGAATATGAATCTTGGCCCATGTATTAGACAAAGATTCATCAGATTTTGTAATATTTCAAAATTCTGGAGGAAGAGTTAAAGTGACACAGCTGCTTCTAGGCATACACACACCAACACACTCTGCAATTAAGAAAGGAATAGAGGCGAAGTCACGAATGACCACAAATGAGCAGGTAATGAGATGACAAATGGTGAGATACCAGAAAGTGTACAGTACAAAAATGGCATGGGAAATATGGACAAAGGAAGAACAACATAATTTTTGGATTCAACGTAAGTTATTTTCACACTCTGGATGAGATCCATAGGGGTTTAAGTCACACAATTAAAGTGAAGGAAATAGATATGAATGTGAATTAAGCATAAGGATGAGAAAAAAAGAGGAAGGCATTCAGTTTTGGGTTAAAATTATGCAATTTTTAAATGGTTACAGAAATTTAAAAACATGAGAACTTCCATACAGCTTAACCATGTTAGGATTTGACCATTCAGTTGTGTAAAAAAGGCAAAGAAATGACATCACAAAGACTTTGTGGAGGATAAATTGATTGTAAATAAATGTAAGCAGAATCTAAGCTATGCAAGAGAAAATATTCAAGCAGAATATGCTCTGTTCTTTTCCCTAAAGCCTGCCCACCACTAAGTTCACAACTCCGGAGTTCAACTTTTGTCAATCTCTTTGTCTCCACCAAGCAGTCTACATTTCAACAGGTGGCATTTCAAATTAACTCCATGCTTCCGTTACAGTCCATAGTATGCACTGGCTTCTCTGTCTCCTATATTCCCTGCCACATAGTCTACATTTTGCCAGTGACAAACTGATAGTATGTTTACAATTTACTGGTCATGACAATAGTAAGCGAACTGGACCTTGAAACTATCTCCCACATTCTTATATTGTTTTGCATACAATTTAGCCTCCCTAATAAAATTTGCAAGATTTGTTTAACCAAAAAATAACTCAAAATGTTCCACAATCATTACCATTTTCTTCATCATATTTTGGGGAAGTGATCTGGCTTAGCATGCCCCAATTTCTGAAGTTGGGATGGCGTTTTAAGTATAGTCATTAGGACATTCGCAGGAAGATACCAGGTTCGAATCATGGCAGGGCCAAAACTTTTCTGTCCACCAAAACATCTGGAGTTCTTTCCCGGGGGTAAAGCAGCCAAGGCATGAAGATGACCACTCAATTACATACAGGGCTGAGACAAAGAATGTATTGAGGAGTACCTCTATTCCCATGTCTTAATGGCATGGGGACAATTTTGTATTTGTACATTTTCAGCGCCTAAAGAGTAGTATTTAACAAACCTTGAATGTGCCTATTACCAGGCATACATAGCATTAATCACTTGACCCACAATGATGCATTTTTACAAAAATCAAGAGGTTAATAACAAAATCTGCTGTGTCAATGTTAATTGAAAGTTAAAAAATGAATCCTGGGATAATATTACTAACCATACTGATGTAAATGAAAGCTTTAATTTATTTCTAAACACTTTTTAATTGTTTTTGAATCATGCTTTCCTACACAATATGTAACTAACAATGTTTCTAACAACCACTGGATTACAACTGGAATCAAAATATCTTGTAAGTGCAAAAAGTTGCTTTACATTATGAGCAAGACAACCAGCTGTTCTACAATTAAAGTACATCATATTCAATATTGCAGTGCGTTACAGAAGGTAATTAGAAAAGCTAAAGAAATGTACTACAATGAATGATTATCTTCATCTACAAATAAATCTAAAATGTCTTGGAACATTATTAAAAATGAAATTGGTACTGCGTCCAGTAAGAAGTCTACTCAAACAGAATTTAAACTTGGTAAAAAAAAATACAAGCACAAATCAGTCAGCTAAGATTTTTAATAACTACTTTATAAATTCTCTAGATGAATTAATCACACAGCAACCAAAGACTGAATCACCAGTGTTTTCACTTATGGAATTGTTTCCTTATGAGTTCCCAAAAATCATCAATATTCCAGTTACTGTGACAGAAGTTATATGCACAATATCTTCATTAAAAAATAAACTTTAAGTGGTTATGATGCTCTATCCAATAAGATACTAAAACTGTGTGGTAGCCAGGTTTCTAAACCTATCACTTACATTTACAATAAATCATTAACTTGTGGTATTTGCCTAAATCACCTAAAGTATAAAACCATATTTTACGAAAGGTGATAAATCACAAGTATCAGATTATAAACTTACCTCTTTACTGACTGGCTTCTCCAAAATATTTGAGTTGCTCATGTTCTATAGATTAAAACATCGCTGAGTGAGTAATAGCATTCTGACCAATGAGCAATTCGGTTTTCGTGACGAAGTTCTACGGAAAGTGCTATTTTTAAACTCATTGAGTCGATTTTTAGTGTGTGGAATAATAAAGACTATATAACAGGTCTATTCTGTGATCTAACTAAGGCTTTTGATAGTGTTAGTCATGCACTCTTGATTTTGATGGAGTTAAAAGGCCCTGTATTAAATTGGTTCAAATCTTATTTGCACAATAGACAACAAAGAGTTATATTGCAATTTGTCAATTCACCCAATCTTCCATCACACTGGGAAGTAGTTAGACATGGGGTTCCTCAGGGATCTGTTTTTGGCCCATTACTGTTCAACGTGTATATTAATGATTTTCCATGCATCATAAACAAAGTTTCTCATGCAGATGATACTAATATTCTTGTTTCTTCCAGTGATCGTGATGAACTAAATTCTAAATTAAATTCAGTATTACATTGTATTTCTAAACGGTTTCAAAATAATCCGTTGGTACTGAACTTAAATAAGAAGCATTTTGTAAAATTTGCTTCTTCTAAGCTCTTAACTTACCCACTGAACATTGTAAATAACGATCAAACTCTTACTGTCAGTGAAAATATCAAACTCTTGGGCATGCATCTTGACTGCAATCTAACTTGGAAATCACATAAAGATAATTTAATAAAAAAATTAATTTTGATTTGCTGCATGTTGAGAAAATTATTACTTATTGTAAATTTAAACATTTTACATATGGTTTATTTTGCACATTTCTATTCACAAATCAGTCATAGCATAATATTCTGGGGTTTATCTTCATCAATGAGAAATGTTTTCATAATACAATAAAAAACAATCGGGAATATCCTGAGACTGGACCCTAGGAGTTGTAGACAAGGATTAAAACATTTAGATATACCTACAGTTCCATGTTATATATATTTATGTCTTGACATTATCTGCTGTTAAAAATCTTAATATTTATCAAACTAACTCCTCTGTTCATGGTATGAATACAAGGCAGCAAAACAAACTGCACATACCGTCGGTACGACTTTCCTCAAAACAGAGGGGTTTCTCCTATTCATCTGTTAAAATATTCAACCAGCTACCACAAAATATATTCAAATTTTGTAACAACATACATACCTTTAAGACTTCATTAAGAGAGTACCTTGTTAAAAATGCCTTTTATTCCATTGAGGAATTTCTTTCTGCTGGTCATAACAATGTAGACACGTGAACATTCGTTATTTAACTTGTTGTAATGCATATAGTTGCTTTGAACTGTTGTGTGTTAATGATCTTTTTTTTTGTAGTACATCACGTTCTTACTAATTTAATGTAATTTTGTAACTTACTGATTTGACTTGATTGCATATTGCAATTTAGCCCTTTTCATGACAAATTCCACATTCAATCTGACTTGTGCAGATGATGGATCTGTGAGTGGATATGATGTATATGTATGCTGTACAGTATTACAGTTCTTGGATCATATACAAAAGTAACTGTTCATATAAACTGCTTTGCATTCTGTGGGATACTAAACTATCCCAACGGCACATCAGTACACCATCACATGTAACATACCTTTGACACATGATAATATCCTATGTCCTCAATCTTACGTCTTCGTTTACAGTTTCACAACTACTAACACCATCACCACTAGTTTTATTAAATGAAGTACCATATTAATTACAACAACTTTCAACCACTTCTGTTGCACTGAACGCCATGCCCATACATCAAACTGACCGCTGACTCGCACTGACTGCTGCCGGCACGGAGTATGAAAGGCACGGCGTTCGGGATTGGACACAGACATTCATGTGTCCACATTCAATTACCGGAAAAGTTCTATAACCATTGAAAAAAAATGGCGATCTACAACATACATCAACAAAAAGACTGAAACTTCCCGACAGTGGCGAAATAGTGTTGTTCCTTCCATAATGGTGGGACAGCAGTATAAATTGGGCTATGTATAGACCCACCGGAGACGAATAATTAATTTTGTAATCTTGACAGTAAACAGTTTGATTAATGAATTAGAGAGGTGAATTACGTTACACGGTTTAGGAATCCGTGGTTCGTGTACCCGTACTGGTACGCGATCGTAACTAAAATATCAAATTAAAAAACACGATAAAAATTAAAATATAAACCCAGATATATTTACTACTACACAGCATCGCTGGAAACATTATACAACTCAACTCCGCTCTCAGCCTCAACCAATCTTTCCACTTTCAGCCTTTTTTTATTTAAATGTATGACAATATTGGCAGCACATTGAAACTGTTAAATTTCATTTCGTGGTACAATACAAAAAAGATAGAGAACACCTGAACAAAAAGATATGAGGTGACATTTATCCCCTGAAAAAATGTATTCTTAAACTCATTGTTATCCATTATTTAAAATGTTAAAAGGCTAGAATAAAACAGGAAATGTAGGTGTAATGTAACATTGTGGCACATTTGATCTCTGCACAATGATGGTACTCTCCTAATTCATTTCTGGGTCTTATGTGTATAAAGAACTATATTACAGAGATCTATGATCCAGCTCAATGACCAAAAAACCTGTTAGCGAAACATGAAGAGAAAGTAGATGCAGAAGAGAAAGGCCCCTACATCTTGCACAGTGAAGTGAGAAAAGATATCAAGGAGACAAGGGATAAGAGGCTACAGAAGATGACAAACAAAAGTGGATGCACTGAGATTGTTGGGAAAACATGGTCTCAAACTAATGACACAAGTGATCAACATATATGGAATAGGAGAAAGGCCCAAGGATTTCATTGAATTTACTACAATTGGTTTAAAGAAGCCAAACACTACAAAATGCAGTGATTGTTGCACATACAGCAATGACAGTAGCAAGGATACTTAGGAGAAGAATTGAAAGGAAACTTTGGAGAAGTTCAGTTTGGATTTACAAAAGGAAAAGATAGGGATGCTGAAAATAATATCAGAATCAACAAAGGGCATAGATGCACATACAGATAATAATATTTTGGTAAATGAACAATGTGGATTTAGGACACACATCTCAACTGAGCAAGCCTCATACATGTTGATAAATGGAATTCTGATTGCTATGTAATATAACTCAATACCATTCTATATTATTACTTTTAATTTGAATTCTTAAGTATATTTATGTACATACACATATATCTAGATGTAGTGACATATTGCACTTCCAATTGGTCTTTAAATTTTGTATTGTTATTTATTATATTATATTGGGTGGTTGTCCATATATAATAAGTTGTGTTGTAATATATAACTGTAAGCTGTAATTGATGTCTTCATTGTTACATGTGTGACTGAATGGATGAACAAATAAACCAAACCAAACCAAACCATGAATAGCAACCTAGTAGCAGGAGGCATATTTTGTGACCTCCAAAAAGCACTGACTGTGTAAACTATAAAATATTATTCTTGTTTTTAAGCTTTCGCCATGTTCTAAATGTAATTTGTTTCTTTTTGGGTAATTCCCCGGTGTCTGAGTTCTAATTGCCGACGTTTCGGAACTCACTATCGGTTCCATCTTCATAGGCAGGTGAATGAAGTATGTCAGTGGTAGGATTGT
>Ga0123355_10002170_pt1 | contig 27655 bp, 25 predicted proteins | sample TergutEmb28metaG_3_FD_89872 | JGI IMG/M metagenome (GOLD analysis project Ga0123355, IMG submission 89872) | Embiratermes neotenicus P1 segment gut microbial communities from Petit-Saut dam, French Guiana - Emb289 P1 | ecosystem: Host-associated > Arthropoda: Insects > Digestive system > Gut ... | reverse complement strand
GAGCAGAGCTGCCAGTACCAAGAGACCATACAATGGTTTGGTTAGTGGCAGTGGTAGGCGCAACGGTACCAGTTAAGGTAACAGGTGTTCCGACAGAGCCGGTAGTAGGCACCCCAGTGATATTTGTAACCGGAACAAAGGCAGCAGGATTGTATACACACCAAATTGATGCGACATTAACATTACGTAGCACATTCCCACCGGTTCCTACAAATCCATGCCATGCTTCTCCCGCTTGAAGGGTGATTGTGTGCGTAAAATTCCATTGGTTGAAATTTTGGAATGCGACTTGCATACCTGCCGCGTTAAACAAAGCAGGGTCAGTAGCGTCGGCCATGGACCCAGGTGAAACACCCGTTATAACTACTTCCCTTTCCGTGCTGGATGTGTTATGAACCATAAGCGATACACGGCCTTCAACCCCAGCACCAACATTTGCGACAGCGGTTGTGTTCGTGGGGGTTAGGAGTACGCCGGGCATTGCACTGACTGTCACTGTTGCCGGCGTTGCTAGCCATGTTGTGCCGCCATCTAGAGAAACTCTAATGAAGTAAATACGGCTAGAAGGAAGCGTATTTGCCGGGAAAGTAAGGGTTGCATCTACCGTTGCAGCTGTACCGCTTGGTGTTTGCATGTATAAAGGCCCACCTGCATTACCAAGAAATGCTGCAATCCTCATGTTTGATGGCGTAAAATTGCTCCCAGTTACTGTTACTAGGCTGTTGCCGCCATCAAAGGTATGAGTTGTTGGATTAGCGATTACGCTATCGAAATAGGCGGCCGGGTCTATCAAATTAAAGCCTCCCCACCCAGCCGCAATAAAAGCGGCTGTCATACCGGGGGGGATGTGTACATCAATAGTCCCTCTATCAAGCCCTGCAAACGTTGTTGGGTTAATCTGTTGTGGAGTTGTAATGTTATTATTAAAAATAGTTGTTAGGCCTGTTGCACCAATAAAGGCATAGTCGCCAATTTGGCTGATTGAGGCAGGAATAGTTATTGTATGAAGTGACGTGTTCCCATGAAAAGCGGAATCCAAAATCCTTGTCGACCCAGTTGTCAAATTGACAATAGGGGTGTTTGGTAAAGGATTGTTTGTGTTTGGACTTCTGCCAAAAAACTGTTCCCCGGATATAACTGACATCCGCCGCACAAGCTCTGCGGTACAAACACCGCAAAAATTACGGTTGCCCCAAGATGCGCGCATAAGGCAGCCACTTGCCCCGAGAGTCCAACTCACAGCCGTTGGAATCGCCCATCCATTTGAACTGGAATGAACGCTTGTGCCGGGGTGTGTGCCTGGATAGACAAAGCGGGTGGGAACATTCAAAACATTCCTGTGGCCTGCCCAGTGTCGCCATTTTACATCTGCATTGGCCGCTTGCGTTGCATTAGGGCGAATTTCACTCCATGAATTATGGTCACCATGTTCATCTAAAAGTCCACCAAAGGAATGTCCAAACTCATGGATGAATGTGCCATGCCAAGCCGAGCCAAGAGGCCAAACAGGAAAGACATTACCGCCAGGTGTAGCTTGTGAGTGTCGTATAGATGTTACGCCAACAGATACGCCTTGAGATATAGTGCCGTGAAAATAATTGCTGGCTAGCCATGCCCAACCTGTGCCGTCTCCGGCATTGGAAATAATTTGTATCATGGCTTGGTTTGTGGGTAATACTATTTGGTTTGCAAGTCCGTGAATACGAGCTAAGCGCCCCCACACAGCATCGCTTGTTGCCGCAACAGTTGTCCCGCCAGGAGCACCCACGTGAGTCCTAATCGAGCCAAAGTAACCGATTCTATCCGGAAAACTCGCTTGATTTGGGTATACTCCGTGGGCATGTATTACATATGCAGTAATCAAATGTTCAAAAATCCCAAATGGATGGGTTTCAAGCAATGCATCGATAGCATTTCTTGCATGGTATAACACCGTCCCCGAAGCAGGATTCGGCCAAGTGCCGTATTCGCTTGCATCAAAGCCGTCGCCAAAAAGAATAATGACTATGCTATCCGCGTGGGGAAGCCCGCTGTCTACTATGCGAGTGTAAGGAAAGTCCGTGCTAAAAGGTATGACGGATGCTTCCATCAAGCTCATAATCTCTGCAGCTTCACTTGCAGGCACAGGAACCCTATAAGACAGTGTCCCTGTATAATCAGACTGTACGCGGAGAGTCCGGTAAACATAGCCACCTTCATCCGCTATCTGCAAAATGTCATCAAGGGTCTGTCTTTCTATGAATTCATCAAGATCGTCATTATATGCATTGGCTTCTACATAAGCAGTAGCTTCTACTGTCGCAAATACCGCACTTGGAAATAACGTAAATATCATGCAAACAACTAAGAGGATGCTGATTGTTTTTTTTCTCATTGTAGCACTCCTTTCATATTTGTTGCGTTACGGGTTTTATTGCACGGTAAGGATTATTGTGTTTGACCAAACTTCAACCGGCTGATATGCAAGGGTGCTGTCTTGGCCGAAATATATATTAAAGCTTGCACGAAACCTAAGTTCATGTGTGCCGGGCTCTAGAGTAACCCCAACGAGCCATGGTTCGTTGGAACAGTTCCCCATAAGTTCAATATTTCGCAAAACACCGCTAGCCTCCAGGTGCCTAATGCGTGGTTCTGGCGGGTCTATAGATATGCCTCTCATATCATCCGAAAGAAAATGCCAATTGGGTATATGCGGCCAAAATAAAAAAGAATGGAGTATTTCAAGATCGTCTCCGCTTGTATTTTTTAGCTCGACATTAACCTTAAACCCTTCGCCTTGTGGCAAGGTTGCCTCCTCAGTTGAAATGGTTAAGACGAAGTCCGCGAGGCTTAGCTCTGGTTGAGCTCTACGATTTCGTATCCGCTTAATAACATTTGTTTTAATTATCGAAATCATAGAAAAGTACTTGGCGCGGTTACAGGACTCGTCATCTGGAGAGGTATATTCTAACAAATCATCAGCAAGGTATATTGCTGTTTGCCCATTCGCATAATTCCACCTCGAATAAACAGATGTTGCTAACACCATGGTTGGTAAGAACACAAATAACACGTAACAAAATAGCAATGTGGCAATGCTTTTTCTTTTCATTAAATGTTGTCCTCTTCTCCCTTTTTGCCTTGTTGAAGTTCAAAATGTTACTGTACACTCATATATGTATCCACCCCCTTGTCGCACTTTGCTCATATGATACAATGCGCGCAATCCAATTGACTTGAGCGCGAATTGCTTTAGTGGGCTGTATTAATAGCCTGTATAAAATAAGGCTAAAACTCTCTGGATTTCCAGAAATCAACAATTTGCAGGTAGTTGTGAGTTTAACATACATTAAGAGCGTTAACAATAGCTTTTGTTATTTGCTAATTGTAACGCACCCATGCATGTGCTATGTATCAAGAGCATACCGATGGTAAGCGTCTTTAAAAAACTTCAGCGCTTTTCATATGGCTGATTAAGGTATGTAGGGTAGAAGGCAAACACGTGCGCATTTGTCGTGTAAACCTTCATGATGAAGTTTGAATTAGCATATTGCGCATAACTAGAGATATTGTGCTGACAGAGAGAATTTGGCTTTAATGGCAAAAAGAATTGTTGGTGCCAGAGATAGGCTGAGGTTAGTTAATCATCGAATCACAATATTCGCATTTAAGCGGCACACCTTGTTGCTTTGTGCCAGCCGCGCCGCAACCTTGACATGAATAGGATTGTGTCACCGGGGGCGGGGGGCTAAAGCTAACTGCGTGGCCGTGACCATGTGGATGCATTGGCATATGCCCAGGATGTCCAGGACTTAGGTGCCTTGCGGGATGCCCAGGCGGTATCATATGTGGCGGCACCGTATGGGTTGGAGGCAAATGAGGCGGCATAAAGGGCTGTGCTGGCGCGCCGTCAAGGTTTAGCCTTGTTAGGTCAATGCCTGTATGGGCGAAGTAGCCGCGGGTTCGCATATATTGTAAGTCTAGCCTTACAAACATTGGGGTTTGCATGGTTGCAGTCGCTATGTCCTCTACAGTGGCTATGCCGCTGGATATTAGTGATACATAGTTATCGAAGCGTTGCATCCGCTTCTTTATTTTTGAGCCCTTGACCAGCAGCGCAATGGTGCCACCAAGCATTAGTACAATTATAAAAAAGTCAGTGTCTAGGTTGCCTGCCGCGGAAATACTCACGAATGAGATAAGCGTAATGCCGCCTAGTATGAAGCCTAGAATGGTTTGTATGTGTGCTGTGCGGCGGCTTTTTGCCGCGGCGTCGTGATATGCGTACATGATTTGCCTCCATGTGATTTTACTGGGAAGGTGCCCATAAAAGCTTTCCCCAAAATGGAAAAACCCCTGTTTATGCGGGTTGTAATGCTTTTGTCATTTGGAGAAAAACCAGAAGAGTAACAATTTATCCATAAGGACCTAAGCCGGTATCGCGCCTAAAACGACCCCCGCTTTGCCTCCCGCATTTCCTCGCTGCGGCGGGTGAAAAGGGCGGTGACTTCTTCTATCACGTCATTTGGGTTTTCTGTGGGCTCGTGAGTTTCATCACTACTACTTGCAAGCGCTATTTCAAGCCTTGCTAGGGTTGCGTCTATTCTCCAGTCTATTTCGGATGTGCCGCTTTTGTCGGAGAACCTTATCTGCTCTTGCAGCGCGGCTAGGGGCTTTGCGTGATTTTTATTGGCCGGGTCAGCTTGTAGGCTGCGGATGCGGCTTTCGCAGTTGTTCATAAAGGACATTGACATTGTACGAGTTGCGGCGTCAGCCTGGGCTTTATTTGATGCCACCTTTACTGCGTAGAAAATCGCCGCTACTACGGCAATGCCTGCTAGTGCAAAAACTATGAGTAGTATATTCATACATATCCCTCCATGATTCATGTATAGCTAACGATATAAAGCTTACACCGTAAAGCTTGCCATCAACGAGACTTGGCTCTCGACTTTAGGCCAGCTTCGCTATTGTAGTCTATGCCCGCATTCAAGGCAAAAACTAGGGTTGCCGTCTAGCTGGGCATCGCACTCTGAACAGCGTTTTACCAGGGACTCGCCGCACTGGGCGCAAAACCTTGCCCGGTCGCTTTCTATTGGCGCGTCGCACTTTGGACAGCCTTTTGGCGCGCTTGTATTGCATTTGGGGCAGTTTTGCGCGCCTTGCGCAATATCGGTATTGCAGTTACGGCATGGGTTATATTGCTTGCTGCACCCTGGGCAAAACTGATAGTTGGTTGAAAACTTTATCCCACACCCGGCGCATGTTGTATCGTTTGCTTGTTGCTGTACCTGTGTTTGAGGAGGTTGAGGGTTCATGGCGTTTAGATTCTGCGCCATCTGGTTCATTTGGTTGCCCATTTGATTACCTAGGCCTACCCCCATTGCCATTCCAAGGCCTGCGCCTAAAAATGGCTGGGCATTACCAGGGTTTGTTGCCGCGCCCTTTAGTGTGTCAAAAGAGCGTTCTTCTTGATATGAAAAGCCCACAATGTCCATCTCGGCACGCTTGGCAAGTGCGGCCTTTAACTTTTGCACCCCTGGGTCGTCTTCCGGCACATTGATATTATTCACATTGAAACGTAGCAGGCGAATGCCATACTCGGCAAAGACCGGCTCCATCGCACCTTGGAGATGTTGAGAAAGCTCTAGCAAATACGCGTTTATCTCAAGGGCACTGATACCCTTTTTCACCAGATATGACGCGATTGCGTCCTTGACCTTTGTCAGATACAGCCCCCTAAAGAACATCTCTACATTGTGCTTATCAAACATGGGCAATGTACCCACCAGCTTAATCAAAAACCGCTGAGCCTCAACAACTTGTATGCCAAACTGGCCAAAAGACCTAAGAGGCAAAAACACCTTATACTTTGGGTCTTGAAGCTGGATAGGTGTAGGCGTGCCCCACTTGATATTGGCAGAGTGTACTTTATTTATGTACCACACCTCTGCTGTAAATGGAGAGCGTCCTCCAAAGGGGATGTTTATAAGCCTGCTTAAGATGGGAATATTAGCAGTGTCAAGTACATGCCGCCCCGGGCCAAGCACATCTGCTACGCGCCCGCCTTTTAGAAATAATACCTCTTGTGATTCGTTGACTATTAGCTGAGTCCAGGTGCTTAGCTGCTCGCTTGGAAACTTCCATGCAAAAACATCCGGGCCGCCGTTGTATTTTACTACGTCTATGATTGCCATATTGCCGCCGCCTTTCTAAGGGTCACGATTTTTTTAATATATGATCATATAAATTCACAATCTTCAAACCAGATTGCCAAAGTATTATATCACGAACAATTGCATCTTGGCATTCTGTATTTGTATGTTGGTAGAAAACATATTGAACTGTCGAATTTCACACTATATACTTATCATCAGGTGACTGACATGATTATTAAGACCATACAAGACATGTCGTTAAACGAAGTAGAAATCACGATAAAATATGCAACAATGACCAAAGAAGTCGAGCGTCTTGAGGCCTTGCTTCAAGCTGTCCAGGCCCGCATAAAATGCAGCATTGACGGCGTTGAGAAGTTTGTAAATGTATCTGATATTTATTATTTTGAAAGTGTAGACAAGATGACATTCGTCTATTGTGAGCAAGAAGTATTTAGAACCGAGTTTCGCCTTTATCAGATTGTCGAAGAGTTTGCAAGCCTTGGCTTTGTACAAATAAGCAAGTCGTGCGTACTAAATATAAATGTACTTGATTCCATTACCCCGCTATTAAACAGCAGGATGGAAGCGACCCTCAAAAACAACGAACGCCTTCAAGTGTCAAGGAAATACCTTGAGAGCATAAAGCAGGCATTGAAGGGAGGGCTATAAGTGCAACGATTTATTACCAGTGTGCTGGTTACAACTGCACTTTCCCTAATTATACTGGCTGTGATAGTGGTAATTGCATTTCCAGGCTTCGACCTATATTTTAGCTACACAGTTCGGCTAACGCTGGGCGTAAACACAATAATTCATCTAGGGATGCTGGTTACAAGGAAATTTGAAAGCAAGTATCTGATACTTGAGGTTCTTTTGGATATAACATTTATAATTGCCGTCTTGATGATTTTCGGATATATCTACGACGTATTTTATGTAATACCGGTATTTTTGCTAGCAGGCATGGGCTTACTGGTGCATGTATTTGCCCTATTTATGAACATGGCGCGTGTAGCCAAAGACGTAAGCGCAATCAATGAGCTGATAAAAAAACGAGAAAAAACCAGGCGCGCCCAGAGAAAAGAGCGACGGCAAGAACAAAAACGAGAGCAAGAAGAACGTCAAGCTGCAACTCAAATTAACGAGGGACATCAAGAGCAAGACCAGAAACAAAGTCAAGAGCAAAGTCAAGACCAAGACCAAGATGAAATTCATGATAATGAGCAGCATCAAGAATAATGATGTTGGCTGCAAGTTTCCGTAAATCCTGCAACATCAGCACCATTTTCAATGCTACCATCGGCGGTGGGCTTATATAGCTGGTTGTTACCTCTATATGCTACAAACCAGAAAAAAAGCACCCCAGGCTTCTAAAGCGTGGGGTGCTTTTTTATAGTTGCAGCAGAGTGCCTGTTCCATGGCATCATACCAATCTTTGTATTGGACGTTATGCTCTTATAAGACAATGGGAAACAGTTTCCATAATTCTTCCAGCGACATTTCAGATAGTTGCTTCTTCATGTAATCATTCCTTCATTGCTAGGGTATCACATAAATGTTATAGTTGGCCGGGCTTTTCAACGCTATGCACACAATGCCTTAGTCTCGAAGGGCCAATAACAAACAATAGGAGGACTCAATGAGAAAACTGTTTCAAAAAGCAACTGCCCTAGTGCTTGCGGTTGCGCTGGTATTTGCAAGCGGTATAACCGCCTTTGCGGCAGATGGCGTCGAACTAGACACCCTTGTCCCAATCCGTGAGGTATTTGAAAGTGCGGGCGGCGAGGTTGGCTGGGATAGCGCAAACCGCCGCATCACAGCAAGCCTTGACGGCGATTTATTTATCTTTTACCCAACCACCACCCGTGCGTACCGCAATGGGGAAGCCGTTACCCTTTCGCGTCCTGTAACAATAGTTGAAAGCACGGCCAAAATCGCAATGAACGACCTGCTTGCCCTGTTTGGGGTAGAGTTGCAGGATCATTTGCCCCTAACATTGGCACAAGCCGTAGAGGTTATCCCAGCTATAATGGAGCAATTTGCAATCCCCGGTATCACCATTGCTGTGGTTGACGCCCAAACGGGCTTTACCTGGGCACAGGGCTTTGGTTATGCGGACAGCCTTGCAGGCATACCCGTTAACGGGCATACCCTTTTCGCCCTTGCCTCCATTTCTAAGCCCTTTACCGCAATTGCCGTGATGCAGCTTGTGGAAGCGGGGCTTATTAACCTGGATACCCCAGTTGTGTACTACCTGCCAGAGTTTAGCACACTGCCGGATGTACTAAGCGGCACTGGCGATTATACAAATATCACCGTGCGGATGCTGCTTTCACATGCATCGGGTATCAACCCGGACTTTATTGGATCCGGCGTGTTTACAACAAGTGACTACTACGCGGGCTTTATGGATAATTTCCTGGAAAACCTGGCCGAAATGGCAATGGCAGCACCGGAAGAGTTCCAATTTGCGTATGCAAACAACGCGTTTACATTGCTTGGGCTTCTTGTCGCCGCTGTTGGCACAGAATATGACAGTCTATTCGAAGGCTTTGTTGCATACACACAAGAGAATATTTTTGACCGCGCAGGCATGAATCTTTCAACCTTTATGCTTAGCGAAAGGCATATGCCCTATATGTCCCAGTCCTATGCACGCACCGGCGCACAGGAAAGATTTGTGTATTTTAACGCGCTGCCAACCGGCGGGCTTATCTCCAATGCATATGATATGGCCAGGTTTATGCATATCATCTTAAACGAAGGCGCGCTTCCAGAAGGTGGCCGTCTGCTTAATGCAGGTACCGTCCGTCAGATGTTTACGCCTCAGACCTTTGAACTTGGCTCTGGTATCGACTTTATGATACCCAACATGCAACCGGGCCTTGGGTTTGTTTACGCTACCGGTCTTACAGGCTTCGTCCATTCTGGCCACAGCGGTAATCTTGTGCATTTCCATTCGGATATGGCATTTGACCGGGACACCGGCCTTGGTGTATTTGTATCGGTTAACAGCATCAGCGGGATGCCTGTTGTAAGGGATATTGCCCTGTTTGTGCTGCAAAACGCGATATACGAGAAAACCGGCAGCTTAAATCTACCTGCTTCCGACCCTGCAATTGAACTTATAGAGGTAGATTTCGCAGACCTGCAAGCCCTTGAAGGTGTTTTCACCAATGTAGGCGGCGCAGAATTCTTGCGTGTCCGTGCCTCAGAAGAAGGCTTCCTTTATATGTATGGCATACTGCCAGAACCAATGAATCTTGTACCAATGTCCAATGGCAGCTTCCTATGTCCCGCCACAACCCTCACCTTCTGGTTCGAAGACATTGAAGGCGAAACAGCAGTCTTCCTGGGCGAGTTTAAGAGCCTGCTAATAGGCGTAGAGCTTAACCTGGAATACTTCGCCGCCCCCGAAGGCTTTGAACGCTGGATTGGTGTGTACTACCTACAGCTTCCCGCAGGACAGGTTTCAAACCTGTATCGCCTGGAAGTTGGCATCGATGAAAACGGCATTGGCTTTACCATGACATCAACCCTTAACCAAGTAACCGCAATCTCGCCCCTTTTGATGTTTGACGATTACAACTTCCTAGGCGGCAGCTTTAGCGAAGACGATGATGGCACATGGCTTAACTTCGTTGATGGCAGGTTCCTTCGAGTCGAGTAAGGGTACCTACACAAGCCCGGTTAACCTTTCCCCAAAATGGAAAAACCCCGGTTTATGCGGGTTGGAACGCCTTTGTCAAAACTAGAAAAACCTAGAAAGTAACGTTTTTGTCAATGTATCAATGCCGGCAGATATAGCGAATTAAATTAGCTATAGCGAAATCAATGAGAAACAGTCCTCGGCCGAGCCGAAACGGCGAACGCTTCAACGCCGTTTTGGCGACAGACGAGACTGATTTCGAATTAATTCGCTATATATATTTGCCTTAGTTCTGCGGCCAGGGTATCGCATCTGTCTTGTATAGGCAATGATAATGCTAACCCCGCATCTGTGGTGACGCTGCAAGTGCAGCGAATCATGGATGCGGGGTTTGTGTATGCATATGCAAGCTGTACATGTGGTATAGCGAATTAATTAGCTATATATGAGTGTATCTTCAGTGGAATTTGGAAATGCAATGTCTCCAAGCAAAAATTTTAGGTATACAGCGTGTTCTATATCTAACGGGCAGGCATTTCGCCATACCATTTTTTCAGCTCATTTTTGCAACAGAAGCCAAGCAATACAGATACATTCTGGAACAAATCAGGGACAAGCCCATATGCCGTCATGCGGCTATGCCCTTCAAGAATGATGTAGTGCTGCTCGGTTTCGTCGGTTAAAAATATTAGCGGCGGAAATGTATGGCCATGTGTTAGCTTTTTTGCGCCATTTTTCACAGCATCGTTTGGCACATCAAAAATTATTTTGCCAGACCTAATCGTTTTTGCTGCTTCAAGTGGCGAGCCTGTATAACTCGAGAGTTCGTTCCAATAACTGTATTCAATATACAAAATTTTATCAATATCTTCCCTGTCAAACTCTGTCCAGACCCACTCAATAGCTGCCGGAAAATTTTCAAACAACTCATTGTCCCTATAGCCTCGAAATCGCTTTAATACTTCTGCGCGAATAGCGTTCTCCTTGTCGCACTTTATATTGCCATTGGCAATTATGCCGTTGTTAATGTGCATTTCATTCAATATCACTTCTATTTCTGTGCCGAACCGTTCTGAATCAAGCTCCATTTTCAAAAATTCATATACCATTTCATTTTCGTTTGATGCTTTGATTTTTCTCATGAACCCACCTTAAATACAGCATTATGTAATGCCCATTTTGGGCAGTATAACAGGACTCGCCATCTCTGTCTGGTTATAAGCTATTAAAAACATACCCAATGCCGTCCCAATCAAGGGTAGACTCGGGATAATAGGCGTTGTTTCCATTTGTATATTCGTTTACTACCTTATGCCAGAATGGAAGCGCAGGCTTATTTGCGTTCAAAACCCTGACTTCCCATTCTCCCTTGAAAAGGTTAAACACATATTTTGCCGCAAAGCTGCCAACATTCATTCCACGATACTTTCTCATCACAAAAAATTCTGCAATGCTATGGGCTTTTTCGTTGGTGCTATACCTGCGTCCGGTTCCAACCAGAATAAACCCGGCATAATAACCATCGACCTTGATAAAAAATGGATGCCTTCCTTCTTCTGTCCAGTAATGGTCTAAATACGAATAGCCGAATAATCCATGTTCATTCACATCTTCCTTTGTATACTCAGAAAAATCGTGATTGTATAATTCCATCAAATGCATGAGTACAGACTTTTGAGATTCTTCGGCAGGTATGACTTCGATGTTCATGGATATGCTCCTTTGTTGCAGTATTTAGGCATCAAAATACACATATGATTGCACAATTATTTTCACTCATTCATATTCATATTTACCCGTGAATCCAGCACGCACATAATGCACCATGTGCCATTTATACGCATCAAGTTTACAATATCTGTACATATAGAATTGCCAAATCTAAGCTTCACCCGAGCTACAGCTACATCTTCGCTGATGAAATCAATAGCTAATATCTCATCACTGCGGGTAAACTTGGGGTTTTCGCTATTAGGGCCGAACTCGCTTATAATTTTCATAAAGCTTTCTTTATCAATTTCCTGGGCGGCACCATTTTCATCATGACTATATATTCGCGCGGTATCGTGGAAAAGAGCGGACAACTCGCCGGCATCTGCCTTGAAGAGCGCGTCAAAATACCTTTGAAGCACTTCCTTTATCATTGTAGTATCCATTTCTATTGTAAGATGCTCTAGATGCGCTTGAACATAATCGACGGGATGGCTCGTCCTTTTTGCCACTTCGTCGATGCTCATACCCTGCTTGTAAAACTTCTTGAACACACTTCCCATGCTTTCCCCGACTTCAATGATATGAAAATCTGGGTCATAGAAACGAATTACTCTTTGCCCCCATGGGTACTCCTTTGTCTTGTGCAAGTAAATTATTTCGGGAAACTGCTTTAAGTGAATTTCAAAGTCGTCAAAGTTTTCTTCTTCAAAGACTAACTCATGGTCATTGCTCTTGTAATTAATCATAAATCCGTCAACACCGACAAGCCCATCCCAGTCAGCTTGAAGGGCAAATCCAAGGCTGTCATCCCCGAATGATACATTTCCCCCTAAATCCATAAAGACTTCTTGGCGCAAAACCTTCTCATAGAAATCTTGTGAAACCTTAATGTCCTTTACTGCGATAAGTGGGCAGCCATATTTCATGCTTTGCAACTCCCTTATGATTTTTTATGTAATAGTATGCCAACATAAACACGACAGCTATGCGTCTTGTTTGTTGGCATTGCTGGAAAATGTACTAATGAATGTTCGGGCACATCTCCGTAGCAGTATCTCGCTCTACTTAGGCTCGACCGGGGAGACATAAACCGTCCGGTGCCTATCGTAAATAACAAACCCAGGCTTTGCGCCGCTGGGCTTGCGCACATATTTGCACTGGACATAGTCTACAGGTACCTGGCTGGAGTTGCGGCCTTTGCTATAGTATGCCGCGATATTGGCCGCTTCAAGAATTGTGGTCTCAGGCGGGGGAGTGCCGCCAGTTATTATTATTACATGAGACCCGGCAATATCCTTTGTGTGCAGCCAGATATCGTGGTTTTTTGCCTGACGTAGTGTTAAATAATCGTTTTGGGTGTTGTTTTTACCTACATATATTTCATACCCGTCTGCTGAGGTATAGCGAAGGGGCTTGGATACGCCCGAGCCTTTTCTGTTATCGCCCTTTTTTCCGGATGCGGGCGCACCGTTTTTATTTGGGGCACTACGTTTTTGTGAATGCCGTCCTGGGGTGCCTGGGTATTTTTGCGCAATGTCTCTCGTTTGCGTAGCGGCTGCGTACTTGCGCTTTACAAAGCCGCCTTCGGCAAGTTCTGCCCTAATTTCGGCAATGTCGGCCTCGGTTACTACGGTTTCCATTGCAAGGGCTACGCTATCAAGATAGGCTAGGTCTTCGTTATTTTGCGCAATCTGCTCTTGTAGGGCGGCTTCTGTGCGTTTTTGCTTATTGTACTGCTTGAAGTAACGCTGGGCATTTTCTGTTGGGGATAATAGCGGGGAAAGGGGTATTGTTATTGGCGCGTTTTCGTCATAAAAATTTTCCAGAATCACGGACTCGGCACCAGGCTCTACTTGGTGAAGATAGGCGGTTAGAATTTCGCCTTTTATTCGCAGTTCGTCCCGGTTTTGTATGCTGGCCATTGTTTTCTCGAACATAATAGTTTTTTTGTGGCAGCGTTCTTGTAAATTGGTGACCAGCTTCCGCAGGTCGGCTGTTTTTTGGCCAACACGTTGCTGGTTGCCTCGCTTTGCGTAGTAGGACTCTTGCAAGGCAGATGGCGAGCCATATGTCTCGTGGTGCAGATGGGCGTAGATTTCAAAGGGCCAGGCGGTAAGGTCTATGGCTTTTGCGGTATTGCCCGGAAGGGGTACGGTATCGCCATGTGAGGTTGCGATGTTGCTTGGCGAAGCTGGAGTATTGTATTGTGTTGTTGCTGTATTAGCTGGCGAAGCTGGAGTATTGTCATCATAATGGATGCTTGGCGTAAAATTACCCGCCCTTACCTGGTCAAAGACATGCAAAAAAGCCCCAAAAAGCCGCGTTTGCTGCTGCTCGTCCAACTCAGATGCAATTGCATCTGGGGGGATGTTGGCGCGGGCGCAGATTTCGCTGGCTAATATGGGGCTTAGGCCGGAATAGCATTTATATAACGCTGTTTGTATTTGGAGGGCGGGTAAAGATTGGGTTTCTCGCGCTTGCTGTGAGGTGTTGGGGTGCTCCGCATCACATAGCGCGTCATGTACAGGGGATTGAAATAGAGCGCGGTAAAAAGACTCTTGGTTAGCCTCAAGGGGGTTGGATTTATCGCTGGGAGGCCTGTTATAAACCACGCCTGGGAGTATTGCACGCACAGAACTTACGCTTGGCGGTACATGCTTTATTGCGTCAATGATTTTCCCACTATTTATTTTTGTACAGGGGGGCACTGCGGATTCGACTGCGGATAGGGGAATACGCGCAGATGCGGATTCATCTGTGGATTGGGAGGCACCTGCCGCCATGGACTCCGCCTGGGAAGAAGCTTCGCCAACGGTAGGCGAAACCAACATGATATTACTGTGCTTGCCCATAATCTCTATTAGTAAGATTTTGGTTCCCTTGTCGCCCATTTCATTTAATGCTTCTATGTGAATCTCAACAATGCGCTCGAAGCCGGGCTGGCGGATATCTACTATGCGCCCGCTGTTTAGATGCTTGCGCAGTACCATGCAAAAGTTGGGTGCTTGCATTGGACTTTGTTTGCTTTGGGCTGTTAAGTGTAGGCGGGGGGCTGTGGATTGGGCTGTTAGTAGCAGCTTGTGGTTTGTGCCGCCGCTTCTTATTGATATGATAACTTCGTCGGCCTCGGGTTGGGTGATTTTATCTATACGGCCGCCTAGGATTTGTTGGGTAAGTTCGTTTGCTATGCTGGCTATTACTGTTCCGTCTTGGGGCATTGGGTTCAGCCTTTCGGTTAGCCTTTTCGGGCGTTTTTATTGCGGATATTTAGTGCTATTGAAACTATAGCGAGGCCTAAGCCTAAGGTGGCTGCGACTATTACTATTGCCCAGTTGCTGCCTTGGCCGCCTGTAAGGCTAAGGTGAAATTCTTGTGGCTGGGCGACTGCGCCGTCGGGTGGGGGGAGGTGGCGGTTAGTGGGGAGTTGTTCTTCGGCTTCGTTGTAGATATCATCTGTATAATCGTTGTCTAGGAGGGCATCAAATACGGCTATATCAGCGGGTGTGTCTTGGGCTTGGCGGTTATATTCTGTGTCAGTGTCATAGGGCGGGGCTGCGTCGGCCCGTACTCCTGCGCCGCCGGAACCCCAGCTGTAAAAGTCTACATACTCTTGATCATATTCCGCATAGCCGTATTGGCTGTATCCCCATAGTCTTGACTCGTTGGCATGGGGGATGTCCATTGCTTCTGCCGCGGGCACTGCAGTAACAGGCTCTGGGGGTGGGGCGGATTCGGATTCTGCCGCTATGTCGTCTGCTGCAAAGTCGTCGGCCTCTGCCGCCATGTCGGCGGCGACCGCTTGGGGCAGCGCGTACAGTGGCGCGTAATCGCCTCGTGTGGTTGGTAACATGTCGAGGGTTTGTAGTGCCCACATGCTTGCAAAGGCTAAACATGCCGCGGCTGCAATCCCTGCCCACCGAGATGCTGCCCGGCCTTTTTGCATGGATTGCATTCTTGCTCTGGATTCTTTGTTGCGTTTGCGGGCTTCGATTTCGGATAGTAGGGTGTCAATTGCGTGGTCGTTTGGGGGGGCGATTGCTATGATTTTGTCCATGATTGACTCGTGGAAACCTTCTGGCAGTTCCGGTGCTGGTAGTTTGCGCACATCGTCTAGCATTTGTTTGTAGCTCTCGTACTTGGCTGTGCAGTCGGGGCATTTTTTTATATGCCTCACTAGGGCGGCCTGCCGCGGGGCTATGCCGTCATAAATTTCGGAGAATTGGTCTTGGACAATTGTGCAGCGCATTTGGGTCACTCCCTAAGTTAGTATGTACGGTTTGTATTGATTATGGGTAGTATATCGCATGTTTGTTGTATATGGAATAACGCTTTTTATATTAGATTGTTCCTATGTTATGGGTTGGTTATTCGGGCGTTATGTGTGGGCTTCATATAGGGGATTTGCCTGCGACAGTTTTCGTGTAACTCTTGCGGCAAAATGCCACGCGTGGAACATTTTCAAGTATCTGTTCTTTGCGCGAGATTGCTTGCCCCATCTTCCTAGCGGGTCTATAATCAAAAAGCTTTCGACTATAAATTATAGTGGATTAAAAATATCACATAAAAGGGGAAACGGATCATGAAATACGTGATTAAACGTGACAAAAGGCAAGTTCCATTTGATGGAAGCAAGATTACATCCTGCATAGATAAGGCATTTGCGGCAGTTGACGACGAAAAAGAAGAGAATCATAGCCTCCTTCCGATTACCCTAACACTTGAGGTGCTAAAGAAACTGGAGGCAGAGTATAACGGCAACCCCTTTACCGTCGAAAATGTTCAAGACCTTGTTGAGGCCGTTCTAATAGAAGGCGGATATGCCAAGGTTGCAAAGGCATATATTTTATACCGTCAACGCCGAACAGACATACGCGAAGCTAGAGGCGAACTGATGGATGCGGTGGCAGAAATTGTGCGGGAAACGAATAAGGATAACGCCAATGTTGGGAACTCTCCCTCGGCAAAGGTGCTGCAAATTTCTGAGGCGGCATCCAAGAATTACTATATAAAAAGGATGCTTCCGCCGGATGAAGCACAGGCGCATCTTGACGGGGATATCTATATCCAAGACCTTGGCTGGTATGGCAAGACACTTACATGTATACAAATCCCCCTTGGGCGGTTGCTTCGGGATGGCTTTAACAGTGGGCATGGGACTATTCGTTCACCAAAGAGTATCCGCTCGGCGGCGGCACTTGCCGCTATTATTTTGCAAAGTAATCAAAATGACATGCATGGCGGCCAAAGCTATGCTTATTTTGACCGAGATTTATCAATATATGTAGAGAAAGAGCGGGGCAGGCAAGAAAGATTGGTACGGAACATACTAGATGAACTTGGCCAAGAGGCTTCAGACGAAGATATTGCCCAGCTTGCTGACAAGCAAACATATAACGAAACCTTCCAGGCTATGGAGGCTTTTATCTTTAATATGAACACAATGCATTCCCGCGCGGGGGCGCAGGTACCCTTTTCCAGTATTAATCTTGGTACAGACACAACACCCGGCGGGCGCATGATAACAGATACATTTTTACGGGCATATGAGCGAGGCCTCGGCAAAGGCGAAAGCCCGATTTTCCCAAATCTATGCTTTAAGCTAAAAGACGGCGTTAATATGGAGCCGGATGACCCGAATTATGACCTGTTTAGACTTGCAATGGAAGTTGCGTGTAAGCGGCTTTTCCCATCGTTTTCCTTCCTTGACGCCAGCTTTAACCGGATATTTGGCGATGAGGAAGTTGCGTACATGGGCTGCCGCACCAGGGTTATTTCCAATGTAAACGGGCCTGCGGTTACCGAAGGCCGGGGTAATTTAAGCTTTACATCTATTAACCTGCCTCGCCTTGGGATACGTGCCGGTAGGGATATGGCGAAATTTTGGCGGTACCTTGACGAAACAATGGACTTTGCAATTAAGCAGCTTATGACCCGCTATGAACTTCAAAAGAACCTAAAGGGCAAGGACTTCCCCTTCCTAATGGGCCAGCATTTGTATCATGACAGCGAAAATATCGGCCCAAACGATACAATCGAAAAGGCAATAAAGCACGGCACACTGACGGTAGGCTTTATCGGCCTTGCGGAATGTCTAGTGGCACTTACCGGCCAGCACCACGGCGAAAGCCAGGCAAGCCAGGCACTTGGGGTATCAATTGTAAGCCATATGCGCCGCCGTGTAGACGAGGCAAGCCAGCGTCATAGCTTAAACTACTCCCTACTTGCAACCCCCGCCGAGCAGCTAAGCGGCAAGTTTACCGCGCTGGATGTAGAGCGTTTTGGCAAGCTTCCCGGTGTAACAGATAAATCATGGTATACAAACTCTTTCCATGTGCCGGTAGAATATGAAATCACCGCCCTTGATAAAATCGCAATCGAAGGCCCCTATCACAAATATTGCAACGCGGGGCATATATCCTATATAGAACTAGAATCCGCGCCGGGGAATAATATCGAGGCCTACGAACGCATAATAAGGGCAATGGCCGAGGCAGACATGGGCTATGGCGCGGTTAACTTCCCAGTAGACATTTGCCGAGAATGCGGCACCAGCGGCCTCTTGAACGAAAAAACCTGCACAGTCTGTGGCAGTGACAATATCAGCCGTGTGCGCAGGATAACCGGCTACCTATCCACACTGGACAGATTCAACGACTTTAAGCTAGACGAAGAAAAAAACCGCTTTAAGCACGAAGAGGAATAAATAAAAGAAGCGGAAGCACGCAGCAAGCAAGTCGCGAAGCAAGACTCAACAAAAGCGTAAAGCACAAATCAGTAAAAGCGCAAAGCGCGTCACTGACCGCAATGATGCGCCGAAAGGCGCGAAAGAGGAAGCGAGGATGGGCTGCGCCCACCGCAGCGGCGGGGCTTGGGGCAGCGCCCCATTAAAATGAAAATATACGGATTTACAAACGAAAGCATAGTTGACGGCCCCGGCATACGCATTGTTGTGTTTGCGCAAGGTTGCGACAACGCCTGCCCCCACTGTCACAACCCAGAGAGCTGGGATATTGGCGGCGGCGAGGAGTACACCCCTCGGGAGATAATTAAAAAGATTAAGGTAGCAATGGGCAGTGCGCAAACGGGCGCGCTGCCCTTTGCGTCGTCAAGGCCGTCATTAAAGCCGTCGTCAAAAGCGGCTTTGTCAGAATCATCCACGACATCGTCAAAATTGGCTTTATCAGAATCATCCACGCCGCCAAAGCCAAGAAAAAAAGCCCCAAGCCGTAAAGTTAGAGGTGTGACCTTCTCCGGCGGGGAGCCATTTTTGCAAGCAAGTGACTTTGTGCATGTGGCAAAGGCAGTGCGGCGGCTTGGGCTGGATATTGCCACCTATACCGGCAATACCTACGAAGTGCTTAGCCAAAGCACCGACGAAAGCGTGCAAGAGTTACTTGGGCTTACGGATTATCTAATTGAAGGCCCCTATATCCACGAGAAAAGAGATATTGGGCTTAAGTTTCGCGGCTCGACCAATCAGCGCATCATTGATATGAACGAGACGCGGAGGGCCGGCGAGATTGTGTTATACGACGAAAAATCTTAGCTTTGGCTGGATGGCTGGTGTGTCGATGCATCAGCATGTGTAGAGACATCGCCCTTGTACAGCCCGGCGTAGCTTATTGCGCCACAGCCGCGATTGCGTCAATTTCCACCTGGGCACCTTTTGGCAGTGCCGTCACCTGGTAGCAAATCCTTGCGGGAGGCGCACCGGTGAAAAAGCTGGTGTAGACTTCATTGACCTTGGCAAAATGCGCCATGTCTGTCAGTAAAATAGTTGCCTTTAGCACCTGGTTCATGTTACTGCCTGCCGCCTCAATTATCGCGGCAAGGTTGGACATAACCAGGTGTGTTTGTTTTGCGATGTCGCCGGTTTCCATTTCCCCGGTTGCGGGGCACATTGGCAACTGGCCGGATACATATACTACGCCGTTGTGCACGGTGGCCTGGGAATATGGGCCTATTGCCGCCGGTGCTTTGTCTGTGGTTACTGTGGTTTTCATTTGTTTGCCTCCTTAAAATGCGTTGGTATTAAGCTATGTGAAGTGACTACTTGCCGACGTTTATCCAGTCCGCTCTGCCACAACAACATAGCGGCGGCTACTGCGCATTCTTGCTGTAGTGATGATTGTTACAAGGTCTCTGTTTGACTGGATAATCATAAAGTCCTCGTCGTGGGGGTTTACTACTTTTGTTTCGATTACTGTGTAAGTTATTGTCTGGTGAAAGTTAGCGATTTCTATTGTGTCACCAAACTCTATAGATTCTATATCCCTAAACAGTCTTGCATGGGGCGCGCTTCTATGCCCGGCGATTACAGCATTTGTGCTATTGCCCCCAACGGGGAAAGATGAATGTGTCAAGTGGGCGGCACCGCGATGCAAGTTTTCCGCGCTTGTACCAAGGTAAATGGGAAGGCGCACATCTATGCTGGGGATGGACAGCACGCCAATTATCTCTGTGTCAAAGCCGAATCTCTCCAGGTTAAAAGACGGATGGTTATAACGGAAAGGGTCAAGTAAGTGCTCTTGAGTCCCCCGTGACATATTGTAATTAAAGCCCGAAAGCCACATATTCACAAAGTATAAGAAGGAATAATTATTGCCACTGGTTGGTGCCGAATGGCCATTTGCTTCGCGTTGTGCGTGGTATAGGGCTAAGTACGCCTCTATCCTTGCTTCAAAATCTTCGATAACTTGCTGGGTATACCGCTCGAACCGCTGGTGCTGAATTGGTGGGTAAAGCAGTACCCCAAGGCCAAGTAAGAACATGGCGGCGATATACAGGGCTGTCTTTTTTGTCATGACGCCCTCCTGTCTGGGTAGATTGGTAGCTTAGTGCGCTGTTGATGCAAGGTTCTATGTATGCGGAATTGGACCATGATACATTACGAATATCGAATGTGATTTTTTGATTACCGCTATCTTTAGTATAGCCGAATTTCATATAAATGTCTTCATCTTATATTTGGATTGTGCATTAAATGTATATAACAAAAATTGTATCGGCAGCACCGGTTGCGCTTGGGGCTTTATTGGCAGGTGTCCGCAGGCAAGCCCTTACCCGTCCATAACCCGTGCTGCGTGCATTACCCAGATGAAATTAGACTTGAGTGTTTCATAGGTCTTTGCGCTGCCGGCGTATGAGTGCTAGCAAAATCCACAAAAAGACTTGCGAAAACCCCCTAACCCATTTACAATATGCATGAAAATGGAACTATGTCGTAAGCATGTCATAGGCACAAAGGGTAGCGTGCAAAAGGGTTGGCAAAAATGTCTCAACCAGAAAAAGCGTTTATCAAAATCATCAAGACCTACCCAAAATAACCTTTATCAAAAATGGAAAAACCCCATTTTATGCGGGTTAGCGGCTATCGGCAGACCATCAAAGCCAAAATATACCAATGCAAATATGACAATAAGAGAGGATGGGTATCATGAACGAAATTATGAAGGCAATAAAAGACCGCTACTCTTGCAGAGATTTCTCACCAGAGCCACTTACTGAGGAGCAAGTAAAGGCCTTGGCCGAGGCAGCACTCGCGGCACCTTCTGCCATGAACAAGCAGCCATGGCATATAATTGTAATCACCGACAAGGCATTAATCGACGAATACTGTGCAGAATCCCTGTCGATAATAAAGTCCGAAAGCGCGGAGTTTTATCAGCGCATGATGGATAGGGGCGGCAAAGTCTTTTACAACGCGCCATGTGTTGTGCTTATTGCTAAGGACAAATCTGAATGGGGTACCCTTGATTGCGGTATCGCAACCCAAAACGTGACACTTGCGGCGCATGGTATGGGGCTTGGCAGTGTAATCTGCGGTATGGCTAGGATTCCACTTGGCGGCGCAAATGGCGACGCATGGGTAAAACGCCTGCAAATACCGGAGGGCTATGAGTTTGGCATGGCAGTATGTGTCGGCAAAGCCCAAAGCGGCAAAGAACCCCATGAGTTGGATTACGCAAAAGTCACGTATATATAAGCGTTTCGATTTGAAAGCGATTTGAAAGTTGCAAGCGAAATCCTATAAAATAAAAGAAAAGGTGATAAAACATGGGCGATGTATTTAAAGAGCAAATTGTAAAACGCCATCCATCATTTACAGACAATTTTAAAAGGGTTGGCCTAATAATAGCCGCCATGATTATCACGATAATCGCCTTTACAATTATACCCCCCTTCGCGCCGTTTCTAATGGCGGCGGCGTTCTTTGGGGCATGGTTTGTTATGAGTTTCCTGCGTAAGGAATTTGAGTATTCATTTACCTCCGGGGAGCTTGATATCGATGTTATCTACAATAGGTCTCGAAGGAAACGGCAGATGAGTATACGGGTCTCTGACATTGAAATCATGGCGCATATAGACAATAAGACCCATACCGGGTCCTTTAGTAATGCCCAGCTTGTGCTCGATTTTTCCAGCGGGCAAACCGCTGCAAACACCTATGCCTTTATGATAAACCACCAAGGCAAGCGCACAAAAGTAATAATCGAGCCAAATGAAGTAATGCTTAAAGCCCTAGCAGGCGTGTTAACAAGACGCAAGCTACATTACAATGCGTAAGCAGCATCGTTAACCAGGATTTGAAAATTAAGCGCGAAGCGCGTCACCGACCGCAATGATGCGCCGAAAGGCGCGAATGAGGAAGCGAGGATGGGCTTTGCCCACCGCAGCGGCGGGGTATACACCGGCGAAGCCGGCGATGCGAAGCATCGGGCCACCCGGCCAGTATGCGAAGCATACGAGAGGGCTTGGGGCAGCGCCCCATTCAAAAGGAGAATTGATATGAAAATTATACCCGAGGGTCTTGCCTTTGATGACGTCTTAATCGTCCCTGGGTTTTCGGATGTGCAGCCTTCTACTGTTGACACGGCTGTGGAGCTTACGCCAGAGGTTAGGCTTAATATACCCTTTCTTTCTGCGGGGATGGACACGGTTACAGAGGCCAAGATGGCAATTTCTCTTGCCAGGTATGGCGGCCTTGGCATAATCCATAGGCATATGTCTGTCCAAGCGCAGGCGGTGGAGGTGGATAGGGTAAAGAGATCGGAGCATGGGGTAATATCAGACCCTTTTTCTCTTTCGCCTAATCATTATGTATACGAGGCCGACAAGCTTATGGGCAAGTACCGGATCTCCGGCGTGCCTATAGTGGAGCATGACAAGTTAGTTGGGATAATAACCAATAGGGATCTTCGCTTTGAGACCGATTACAGCAAGAAAATCTATGAAGTAATGACCAAGGCCCCACTAATCACAGCCCCCGTTGGCACAACTCTTGAACAGGCTAAGGCGATACTTGTCAAACACCGGGTTGAGAAACTGCCGATTGTTGATGATAAGGATAATCTCAAGGGGCTTATTACAGTCAAGGATATCAATAAATCTATAAAATACCCTATGTCTTCCAAGGACAGCCAGGGGCGGCTTCTTGTTGGCGCTGCTGTTGGTATCAAGGACGACTTTTTGGATAGGATACAGGCACTTGCAAAGCGCAAAGTTGATGTTATTGCGCTGGAAGTGTTCCATGGACATGCACAGGAAGTGATGACGGCTATACGGGCAATAAAGGGCGACTTCCCGCAGATTGCCATAATTGCTGGCAATGTTGCAACGGGAATGGCTACCAAGGCACTCATAGATGCCGGTGCGGATATTATTAAGGTTGGCATTGGGCCATCGTCTGTTTCTACCAAGCGGGTGGTTGCTGGCATTGGTGTGCCCCAGATTACCGCGCTTCTAGATTGCGCCGCGGCGGCAAAGGCCAGCGGTACGCCTATTATTGCCGACGGTGGGATACGCTATAGCGGCGATATCACCAAGGCACTTGCTGCCGGTGCTACGGCTTGTATGATGGGTAATCTTTTTGCGGGATGCGATGAAAGCCCAGGTGCGACAGAGCTGTTCCAGGGCCGTAAGTATAAGGTTTATCGTGGAATGGAAATTGCCGCAGCTTTAGATGAGCAGCCCCCAGGCGAGTATCCAAGCCATAGCGATATACGGATATCCAAGGGCGTCGAAGGTCGAACGACCTATAAAGGCGAACTTGGCGATGTCCTTGGTCAGCTTCTTGGCGGCCTTGCGGTGGGCATGTCCTATGCGGGGTGCAAGACTATTTCCGAACTGCACGAAAAGGCCGAGTTTATACGGGTGACAACGGCAGGGCTTCGGGAGAGTCATCCTCATGATGTGCAGGTTATTCGAGAGTCGGCGAATTATAATTTGTTGTAGGTTGCATATAGAAATGACTCCGTATTGCATATTGAGATAATCATATGCGATACGGGGTCGTTTTTTTGTTGGGTTGACTATTGGCTAATCTTCAGTTTTGTCGTTGCACAGTCGTTATTGAAACCCGTCGAAGTTTTGCCTATACATAAATCTCTACACTACTACCATCACTGGAATAAGCGTACAACAGTGGCGTGCCTTTTAGTTGGTGGCGGCACTGGCGTATTGCCCTAAAAAGGTGACGCATTTCCGCGCCTGTTAACTGGACAGGCTGCTGCGAGTTTGAAGAAAGATGTTGATTAATAACCGATGTAAGGATAGTTGCAAACAGGCTGCTAAATATCAGCATATTTGGCAGTGGGATTGTGAAGCGGTGCTGTGTGGTGGAGAGTCTTATTCTCATGGTGTCACCTCATTTTATGCTACATATTGCGGTAGTCTATCGTTATAGGCGATGCTTCCGCGCTCTACTCAATAAATAATTCCACGCTGTTGCCATCGGCGGTTTTGGCCTCAAATAGCTTGCCAATCGCGCCGCTTTCTGCAAGTTGGACTAGTGATTGGAAGTCTACTTTGCCTAGAGTGTCGCTTAGGGCAGCGTCATTGTTTAGTTGTAGAGTGTTAATTAGGGGAAGGCTGATTTCTAAGGCCGCTTTTACCAAGGGGAGGGGTAGGTTGACTTTGCAGAAGTCGCCCCCAGAAGTTGTGGCTATCATGCGTAGTGTTAGCTGGCTTGCGTCTTTGCGTTGGCTTTCTGGAAGCAGTTGCACGCTTGCCGGGGTTTCACCTCTTATTAGCTGGTCTAGGCTTACGCCAAAGTAATCTGCGAGTTGGGGCATCACGGATATATCCGGGCAGGAGATATCGTTTTCCCATTTGCTTACTGCTTGAGAGGTGACGCCCATTGTCTCTGCCAGTTGCTCTTGGGTGATATTGCGCTGGCGACGGTGGATGCCGATTCTTTTTCCGATGCTTGTCATGTTTTGCCTCCTGTATGGCTGGATTATTGTACGGCGTTTGTGCCGTGAAAGGATGTGTTCCCATTTCTGTAGTGGGAACACGCCCGAAGCCAGGTAAAGCATACGGGGTTTTGCTTGAGGGATTAAGATATTGTTGGTTGGTCTATGATAGCGATGGTTGGATTTTTTGCAACCATCGGTTGGGGCGGTGGTTGGGTGGCTGACTGTGTGATGCGTGTGTTGTTGCAGCTGCATTGCAACAAATGAATGCCTTGGGACATCCCCGCAGAAAATAAACACTTGACTCTATCTTTACGTCGTAGTTTACAATATATTGTATCGACACCGGAAGGCGTGGCACTCGCCGCCTCCCGATATAATGCCTCAGAAGCTTCTGCGGCCAAAGCTGATGGGTCTGCGCTCATGCCTGATGGTGGCACATTCGAGTATTTGTGTATGAGATAGTGTAATATTGCGCTATAATCCTAAGTAAGAAACAGTAATGACCATAATAAGACCATAATAAAAATCATAGAGGTACGGAAAATGACATCAAATGAAATGTTTAATATCGTTCAATCGCAACTTGCATTAGACCTAAATTGCACAGTTAACGATATAAACAGTACAAAAGACAGCTTTGTTTTTACAGTGCTGTGTGACAATCCCGGACGTCGACCTTTTCCAAGAACTGAGTCGTATTTTGAAATGCTATCCATGGGAAAGTCAATCATTGTGACTGCACCACCAGATAACCTTGATTCGTTAAAGGCTTTGGTAGCGGACAAAGACCGAGACGAGGCATTCTCGGCATGTATGCCTTTTGTACAAGGGTTTGGTCTGTATTATTTGCCGGACTTAGCAAGCATAAAGCCCCTTGTAGCACCTATCGGATTTGAATATGAAGTTGTCGAGCAAAAGGACATACATGCCCTATATAAGTTCGCGGGATTTCAAAATGCAATCCAGTATGATACGAACCACCCGCGCCCGGATGCCTTGGTCAGACTTGCAAAAAAAGATGGCCATATTGTTGGCATGGCGGGCGCAAGTATTGATTGTGCAAAAATGTGGCAAGTCGGCATGGATGTTCTGCCAAAGCATCGCAACCACGGACTAGCGGCATATCTTATCAACTGGCTTACCCTTGAAATTTTAAACAGAAGTTATGTACCATATTACTGCACCGCTCTTTCAAATATAGCCTCCCAGCGCGTTGCGCATCGCGCGGGGTATGCCCCGGCGTGGGTTAGCACATATGAAGGAAAGTTCACGAAAAAGGGTGATGTATGTGGGGTTGTACTGCCGTCAAAGGGTTTGTAAAATAATTATTTCGAATGTGGTTGCACCCGTGCTATAATCAATGTAACAGCAAGCAATTATTATGTGAAAATTTAGCTACATGGTCTAAAACAGGACAGATTGATAAATTTTTAAACAAATAGAACGCAAGTGAGCCCGAAATAAAAATTATGTCACAAGTATACATCCCCACAATCCAAAACAAATGAACTTCTCACTACTTCTAAAGTTGAAAGGAGCAAAACAAATGCAGGCCGTAAAGACATACAGAGCGTATTACGATGGTGGATTGTTTATACCCTATGAGCCGGTAACAATCCCAAAAGGCTGCCAAGTTGTTATTACTGTTTTGGATTCCCCTGTAGAGGGCGTGCAAGAATCAATGTCTTCTTATAATAAACCTGTCATCATTCAAGAGGCAGACCCAAGCAAATCTGCATTAGGTTTATGGGAAGGCGAAACAACTGTACCCGATGATTTCAACGCACCATTAGAAGATTTGAAGGAGTACATGTACTGATGAATTATCTTGTCGATACGCACGCATTACTATGGATGATGTATGAACCCAAAAAATTGTCAAGAAAAGCGCAGGAAGTTCTAGCTGATAAAAGTGTACACAAGTTTATCAGCATTACTTCATTGTGGGAAATCGCCATAAAAAATCGCATTGGCAAGTTGCCGCTACCGATGGGAATAACAGACACAATTTCCAAAGTTGATATGCTTGGGGTTGGTCATATCGGCGTAGGCCAGCGGCATGTTGAAATATTCAATTCATTGCCATTGTTACATCGCGACCCCTTTGACGGCATCATCATTGCGACCGCGCTTTCAGAAAGTATGACTATAATTACTGGAGACGAAAACATCCAAAAATATGATGTTTCGTGGACTTGGTAAAGTTTTCAACAGCTTTTTTTATAGCCTAACCCTAGAGCAGCTACCGGACTGCATGGCATTGTATGCTGTGTTTAACCCGATAAAAAAATCGAACTTACTATAGTCAGTGAACCAGAAAATTTGAGTGCGAAGCGTAGAATTTTGTCGCGAAACAAGGAAGCGGACAGTGGTCACCCGGCTTGCACATTGTGCAAGCAAGGAGGTACTGGCGCAGCAATGCGGCAAAAGACATGCTTCGCACTTTGTTTATACGGCTCGCTGACTATAGGCCACGACTCGTTACGTTGTTACATATTAGGGAGAAATTATCTGCGAGCATTTCGCCCCAGTGCTTGTTTGTGAACTTCTTTGTTTTGGTTGGGGTTTTGCACCTTTGTGCCGTCGGATTCGCTAATCCAGTCTTTGGCGGTTTCTAATGTGCCGGTTAGGCCGGTGCTTTCGTTTGAGCCCTTGTTTTTCTTCTTATTGTTCATTTATTAATTCATGCCTCCTTGGTTTGTGTTGAGATTATTATTGCCTGAGGGCTTTTTATTATGCTGCCCGGCTGAGAAAGAACTTGCAAGCGGCAAATCCCATGAATGGCCTGCACTCGAATAGATGTAGCCCGCTTTACAGAACAAGCCCTAAATGCTAAAATAACATCCTCGGGCGGTTAACTCAGTTGATAGAGTGCCACCTTGACGTGGTGGAAGTCGAGGGTTTGAGTCCCCCACCGCCCATTTGTATGTAAAGCAAAAACCCCTGAGAAATCTAAT
>Ga0123355_10002167_pt1 | contig 27679 bp, 16 predicted proteins | sample TergutEmb28metaG_3_FD_89872 | JGI IMG/M metagenome (GOLD analysis project Ga0123355, IMG submission 89872) | Embiratermes neotenicus P1 segment gut microbial communities from Petit-Saut dam, French Guiana - Emb289 P1 | ecosystem: Host-associated > Arthropoda: Insects > Digestive system > Gut ... | reverse complement strand
AACGAAAGGAGCTCTGCACAAAGAAAAATTGAGAAACATTAATCTATGGAAAACTTCAGACGGCGTAAAGAATAAATCTAATTTTGAAAATCGTATTGCAAAACATTTCGTCTTCGTCGAATAGGAAAGAGTTGCAGACAGTTTCTCTATGCATTCAGCCACTCCAGGCCAACAGCAAAGAACATATTATGCACGCCATACAAAACGAAAAGAAACGAAAACTGCCTTGTTTTATCATAATTTAAATTATACTATACAAGAAGATTTGGATGCCATCAGCATCAGCTCGTGAAGGGTAGCAGAACATAACATATTACTCACTTATTGGTTCCTTTCTAACAATTTGGATACATTCGCTCACCAGACATCAATAATCAATATCTCATGGGTATCCAAGCACATATAGTAAGCAAACCCAGAGAGAAAAGAGCGTAAAAGCCCTCTCCCACAAACAGAGCACCCTTCCTGGTTCCAGAATGGAATTCCGGTAGGTTCTCCAGTTTGCTTGGGGGAGGTGTAGTGTTGAACGCTCTCTTTAAGTTTACTAAACTTCCCCGGTCTTTAGGGAGCGACGTCAGTATTGGTTTGCTTTTCAATTTGAAAAGCGTCGGACCAACACTCGATTTGGCTTCCAGACACTCTTTCGTAGCCACCAAAAAGCAACGTTTCTGCAGGACGTCACACAAGAGTTCACTGCCTCCGAGAAAGGGTAAGTTGTTGCGCTCAGAACTTGAAAGGGACGGAATATCAAATAATAGCAAACAGGTTCCCTCTACAACATTTGCAGAGTGGAGATGGAAGCATTACGTTCCTCGAAATGTCGGTACGTAGCCAGACGACTAGGCGGTGTCATAACAGATGACAATACCCACGCCGCACCTTGGAATTTAAAGACCATTGTTACATGTCATAACGTCCGGGGGGGGGGGAGCTAGGCATCTCCGTAAATGCCCATATCCAAAGAAGGCTTTCGACATAAGCATCCCAGCACTGAAAGAGACTTACGACTGTGGGTTCTCCAACACACCGCATGACCCGTGTTAGTAGATTTAACGGTTAAAAATGAAAAATGTACACGGGTTATTTAGTCATTTATTACACTCCGTACAGATCTACATTGCTCCTACGGACTTAAGGATTCGGAGGTATCCTTATACGTTAAGTGGATGTCAGCGTAAACAATTTCACAATGTCAAAAAACATTTGTCATGAGGTTTATGGTGCTCCTTACGGAGCAAAAAAGAGCGTCTTATTTGGAGACCCTGACACGGTCCGCCTGGGACCCAGTTCAGCAGCTAAGACTTTTGCCGGATATTTATGGAATTCGGTATAGGAGTTCTTACAAAAATCATACAGCAAGCGTATGTTTCGTTAAAAGCTGTCCAGTCACGGACTTATTTAATGGCGTATATTACTTTCTACCCCTACGTGCCCTTCATATTGATACATTCGGCTTAAATACAGTACACCAAATATTCAGTCAATGCTGTTCGGAAATTATGTACCTCCTGAAAATCGGTGCAGTGAAAGTCAACTTTACTTAGGGCTTAAATGGATTTCTATGTGTACGAGCGATCTACAAAAAATGTTGTAGATCACTTGTGAGTAAAGTGAAAACAGGAGCAAGGAAGGCAGGACATTTATTGCGGGCGAGAATAGAATTACATTGGTGCGCGTATCGCGAAACCGTCTCACATTGTACAAGTAAAGAACGCCTTGGTGAGGTCCACATACTACGTACGTCATGAAATACATGTGCATTCTGGTTCTTCCTGATTTCTTCGGACACCAAACTGCATGTGCACCAGGGTTTGATTTCCGGTTAAGGGCAGGATTTTTTTTACTTTTCCACCACGTTCACATGAATATCCAACACAGGATAAAGACGACTATTTTTCCAAGGGTAAATCGGCCGTAGCGTAAAGCTAAACGCTTACCTCTAGTCTCATGACGTGGGTTTCAAATAAGCACAAGAACAACCTCACATTTACAAGTGAAAGTGTGGCACAATGCTCGCATATCATTTGAAATCCGAACAGATCAGAATTTTTTAAGTTGCAACGAATAATCAAATACAAACTGCTAGTTCGCCTGTGGCATTAAAATGAGACGCACTCCAGCACAGGCGGCGAAAAAGGCAAACCATTTCGTACAAAAGGAACTTGGCCTGTAGGCGTTTAGTACAGTGAAAAGCAGGATTCTAGTTAAGCCGGGATAATGACAAGTCTCACATAAGCGAGTCTACTAAAAATGATGAGGACATCGATTTTTGCAGCCGTGGACTGATGCACGCCGGCTGGTATAATGCCTTCTGCAGCCAGTTCCGTTCCTGGTGCCCTAAGTAACGACGCGTGCGAGACTGGGGTGGGGTAAAACATTCACCACATTTCTTGTTCCTGCAGCAAGGGCACCCACTCGGAGCATTCTTGGAAATCAAGTGTTTACGTTGTAAATCAAAGGGAAAGGGCTCTGTCCGTAATTAGGTACCCCGCCGTGAAGACGTAGGGGGAATGGAGATACACCTCCATGCATTCTTAATCTCCGTACCAAATGGGAGTGGTCAACTTCACGCCGCGGCTGCTCTGCCCCCGATGAAATAACCTTCGACACAAAATGAATGCGAGGATGAGTGGGTCCAGCGCCAGTTTGGGTGCTGTGAAGAAGACAGAAATCTATTGCCAATGCCGGGAATCGACTTCTTATTCCTCCAGCGTCCATTCGGTAACCTCGTATGTTATTCCTACATCGCAGCTCCCCGGGTGCACAGTCCGATAATACAGCCGAACACGGTCCTGTAGGACAACGAGCCAAAAGTCACTCCTAAGTAATATCACATACTTCAGAGGCCACGACTTTAACCACAGCATTACAAGTGTCGCTTCAACTACTAAATTCAAAAGAGCACTGTCAAATGAACGTTACCTACGAACCAAACGTACGAACAAGGCGTCACGAAAATAAAGACAAAAAAAGAAACGCAACTTGGAAATGTGATTACATTGTCTTCTAACGTTATCACGCCCCACTATATCCATCCACCGGAATTCGCAGCTAATAAAACAGGAAGCTTCCGCACACTCCTGTTTTGGATTAGATTCTTAACCCCATCGCCCATCATAATAATTACTGAACGTAATTATACTTTGCGCGGGGTATTTCTTTTAAACTTTTCGTTAGACAGTAAACTGTCGTTTAATTCAACACTATAAGGCTGTGACGATGGTTTGTAACATATTGCTGTCGTTTTCTTTTCTTGGACCTTGTCCGCCTTCTACAGATATTTCAGGCAGCCGTCTCTGCTTCCGACTTGTGGTTGTTTATAATGCTTTCTATTATAACCCGCGGACAAATCATGTTCTCGGCAGCTTATCTACAATAGTCCTGTGTTTCTGTAGCACCCAGCGACTGATAATAGCTCGATCTAAGGGTTCCAACATGTTAAACGCATCTTGCCTGACGAAGGAAGCAGAGCCGGCTTCCGAAACGTCGTGTTTCAGTGTCTAAAAAGTCTATAGATGGCGGACAAAGTCCAAGAAAAGAAGACTATCAATAAGTAGATTGCAGGCTGTAACTCTCCGGTGGGAAGATCTGAAAGTTTGCCACCGTTGATACCAAACAAAACCCGCAATTACGACAGACCCCGAGCCACTTTGAACGACGTAGTACTTTCATTCTATCATTGCACCATTCCACGATACATTTCTATCTCTGTCTTGGTCTACCGAATGGTCAATTTCCCATCAAATTTCTGTAGGCACTATTTGTCGCCTCATAGACCTATCTTCCAAGATCGTGGCAACCTCAGTCCAACATATTAACCAAATTTCTTCCAGCATCAAATTATTGTTATTATTATTATCGTCATCATTATACAACAGAGACGGTGACAGTGGGCTATTAGTTTTGACCACAGTACATATTAACACAACACTCGTCCAAAATGCACTCCAACCCTTTGAGATAAAGCAGACCTACCCCTTCACCCTGCAGGAGGTAACTGTGAGTATCATCTGCTTTACCGTTCAGCAATTCGGCCTTTCAAACACAGAGAGAATTCTTAAGTTCAGTTCGGTTCTCAAACCAAGCTGCAATTTTTACCGTATGGTGGCAACACCCAAGACTGAGCCGACTGTTTTCTGAAATATAAACCAGTGCTTTTTTTTAATTTGCAGGGTGGGGGATTTAACAGCGCTGCTTCGCGTCGAAAGATTATGTTGTGCTGCTAGAAGTTGAAATATTATTACGAATGGTGTGGAGGGCTATGATTGGAAAAGAGGGAGTATTTCATGTTGCAATGTTGCGTTCACCTCCAGAACCTGCGGAAGAACACAATTAACCTCAAAAAGATTCCAACTTGGAACCCCTCAAACGTACTACACTACACCATTAACTATACATCAGTGCTAGATCGTTGGTTTGTGAACCAACTAAGAAATATATGAATTCGAAGCAAAACTGGATTAACTACATTCTGACAGACAGAACGCCAGAATCAGCCCAGCCAATCTGTTCGAGCCTACTGCAGCACTCAGACTAGACAGCCCACACCTCGGACGTCTGCTGCACCATCACTGTCTCAAGAACAAACGACAAAGGCACAAAGAAACACCAAAACTTTTTATACCAGCGCTCTACGAGGCTTAACGTTAGATGGCCTGTCAGTCAGAAAGAACGGGGAAGCAGAGAAAAACTGCAAACAAATGGAGACTTGGCAAGCCATACATAAAAGGGATTCCAGCAAGAGTGACTCAAGGGACCGAGAAATAACGATACAGCAGAAAATCTGTCGTTCTTCCTACTGGCGCCGCAGTTCACCGCCAGCAAAGTTTCTCAATAACGTCATCACATTTACACTCATGTAAATAACAATTTGCACTTACGGAAGAAAGAAGAGCGTCATTATCGCGTTTAAGCGCTTTCGCAGAATTGCGAAAAGCAACTAATACCTCTGTCATGTGTGTCCGTCTGTCCGTATGGAACAACTCGCTTCCCACTGGACTGACTGTCATTAAATTTGATATGAGTATTTTCGAAAATCTGTCGAGAAAACTGAAGTTGATTAAAACCTGAGAACAATAACGGGTATTTTACATTACATTTATGATTATCTGACTGAATTCTTCTTAGGATAAGAAATGTTTCAGACAAAAGTTGTATACAAAATCAAAACACACTTTATGTTCAGTAACGTTTTGCTCTCGTCGTTTCTGAGATATAGTGCAGAAATGCTGTAGAGACAGATAGGCCACAGATGACAAAAAGACACAGCGTAAGAGCTCTGCATGCTGGATAACTAAGGTTATAGAGACACAAACTCAAAATATAGAACACTTAAATGCTTTTCCACGGCAACAATGATTATGCCAATGCGCCTCAATGCTACGTTCATAAGTACACTGTCTCTATCGTACAATATGCATTCCCTCTATCGATGACATTCCGATTTTATATGCAAATGGTACGAAAAAGGCTACATCTTTTGCCTGTACCTGACATGGCTCGATCCACAGTTCAGGGAGAAGTTAACAGTTACTGAACTACTGAAGAAAATTCCCACTCCTTAAAGTTCATTTACCTGTGCACCTATACCATAACGGGCTACGAATAGATATCACACTGTGACGGACTATTATTTTAACACATACTATACTGGACAGACTGCTGGCAGATGCTATAAAGTGACAGGGGACTAACATACTCTTTACTATGTCCAACTATTAACAGACCCCATACTGCGACGGACTACGATATTAACACAGTCTCTCCTGTGCCGTACTTTAACAGATCCTGCAGTTTATTGTGACGTCCTGTTGTGACATTTATGAAGAAGGCAATACATGAACCGTCTATCACGACTCACTTAATAATCTTTAATATCAAATAGCAGCATGTTTACATGTTAATTTTCAGTGTTTTTACAATTATTAGTACCTGATAATGACTTTTTAAGGCCGAAACATGTTGCATATACGATATTTAAAAACTACAAAGTCAGTTGTGACTGATGTTCTCTATTTTACCTTCTACAGAACCTACACCGTCACGGATTATTCTGGAAGTTCCTCCGGCTCAATAACGCCATCAGAACATGACCTTCTCGCCGCTATTTATCTTCCGCGTACCCCTCAGCCCATTCTAAGTTACGTAAACTGAACGCCGGATACTGTCATTAATTAGGTAACGTACGATACACAGAAGTGAAACCACAAACGCGATGACGGTGGATTTTAATTTCTCAAATACAGTGTCAGTAAATGAGAACTACACAGTGTCAAAGGTGCAATGCCGGTGAATAATGAATGGGACAGGATGTGAAAGAAAACGGACATATCCTTGTTATGGTGGACTGCTACTTCGGTACTTGGAGGAAAGGAGTGGCGAAGACCGAAGAAGACCCTCAGTCCGGCATACTGTGTTGCTTCTGAGGTCCGCAACCGGTACCTCCTAAACATACATCAACCTTTTGGGGGTATATCCAAAAATGAAAATGTTGAACGTTGTGAAACATGAAAAACAAAATCCATTGATATGGGGAAGGAACCTGTAGTAACTGAAAACTGGAAGCGAAAGGGCCAATGCTAACTGATCTGCATGGCGCTGTGTTCTCCCTGTCAAGTCATATCGCTCCACACACACCCATCCCTCTTCTCGCATTTAGTGAAAGCAGATTTCATTTCTACCGTCGAGTGTTTTTCGGTTAACTGATTGGCACGCTGGCAATAAAACCGCTGCATTCAGCCGCGCACTAAAATCATCCAATGTAGCTGCACGCTTCGGTCGGGCTGTCTCACACTGTTTAACGAAATCAGCATTCAGCTGCTGACAAGTTTAATGCTGCCGGTGTGCTATTAAAAACACTGTCCTAACGAAAGACATTTTTGTTTGACCGTTTGTTCCGATGGTACACTTCTGTGACGTAGTGCTGGGAGTGTAGTTTGACAGAATGGTGACGATTACGCCCTGCACTATAGGGGGAAAAAAAGAGGACTTTCCTGTAAAACCGTGTATTAGACGTGAAGTATCATGCGAGTGAAGATAAATTACAGATAACTTTCTAATGTTCGTTATGTCCCTGCAATAAATTGTGTAAGGGGTTTGGTACACAGACTTGAGAGAAGCCTGTTGTGTTAAATCGCGTCAAAGGTATTGCTGGATGTCCTCGAAGTCAGAAGTGACGAACCTGGACAAGGTGTGCAGGCAAGGAAGTCGTCCGGCTTCCTGATATAACTAATCTACCTTGTGAGTGGATATACCAAATCTCTCCGAAGCATCGGCACATACTTACCACACTAAACGGAGTCATATCCCAAAGAACCGCAACTTCATATCATCCAGTGACTTCAAATCTCGAAACACCGCGATCAATCAAATAATTAATAGTATTACAGGCAACCACAGGTACCACAGTGATGATCCGCGTATACGCGGTGTTTACCAGCATACTCTCCAGGTCTCAACCCCTGTGGTTTGTTTGTGCGGGTTCGGGGCTCAATCTCGGGAAGAGGCAGACATTTTTGTATCCCTCAGCACCCAGGTCAGCTCTGGGGTACACCTCGTTTCAATTCCAGTGGAAAATGGGGTCATAGCCCCGGGAGTAAAGTGGCCGAGGCGTGGACGTGACTAATCACTACCACCTAGCGGTGCAATGCTACACCATGACCTCCTCTTATGTCACCCAAGAATGGTGCTCAATTATGCTCACGGACAGCAATACGGCACCCCTTGCTAAAACGATCCCAAAACCACTTAATTACATGAAGCAAGAAATATCAGCAGTCCAGGTCAGCATCAATAAACGTGACGAACTTAACACTCCAAAAGACGGTGCAGATGTTTCCAAGTTTCGGCTGTGACAACAGTAAAAGCACTTTTCACCTGGCTTTCCCTCAGCCCACTGCGTTCACCAGCACTACAACGTCCAGTCTGTCGTATATTTTTAAAGCGAAATTTATAATTAAAATGAAAAGCCTTCTAAAAGAGATCCTGCACAATCAGTAATGGATTCTAACCACCTTAAACTTTAATAGTCCACACAATGATGTGGTCGTGAAGTCTGTAATTTGTAAGGTACAAAAGGAAATTTCACACACAATCTGTAGGTACATTTATTATTTATCTCCATAAAACATTCCACACGTCTAACCCCTGTGGTTCACAAGATGTCGCGAGAACACCTTGTTGTTTCGAATTCTACGAGATTACCCTAATGAAGTGTAGTCCACGTACTTTGAGTCTTTTCATTACAGTAGCGGGGAAAGACTTCATAGTCATGTGGCAAAGGTAAAAGGAAAAGTTGCCCCTGTGATCAAATGAGCTTCACGCCACAGAGGCACACTGGGGAGTGGAGGTGTAAATCCATGCATTTTTAAACTCGGTACCTCGGTACTAGGAGGTGGGCAGTTAGCTTAATGCCGCATCCGTTTTGCCCCGGGGGAAAGAGCCCCAAGTAGTCACCAAATAAGAGACTGGGTGGGGATGGTCTGAGCCTCTAAAAAAGAGGAAATTCATTTCACCTGCCGGGAATCGAACCTTACCTCCGTGGTCGCAAAGCCCTTTATAAGAAAATGGACAAAAAATACCTTAGCACCCTTATTTTGCTTCTAATAGCCTCGCTGTCACTCACATCACTACAGTGAGTTTTGATATCCAACACAGGAAGTGACCCGCTGGCTTAATACCGGAAAATTCGTAAACAATAGACGAAACACCTGGCGCAACACCAATTTCCAAACCAGAATTGCAAAAAAGTGGTGGCGCGTTAATACACAGATAGGGTATAAATCAACGTCTACTCGTGGCTTTTATGAGAAAAGGCGGCATGTCTGGGAGATGGAACAGAATGCTCGGCACTTAGCAGAGTGGTATTGATTTATACGAACCGAGAGAAATTCATAGACAATTCACTGTTTGGTTCTGACGATCGGATAACGAACCATGATTCAAGCTAGAGTAATGTAATCAAAGGGACTGAAACAATGCAAATCCTCGTGCTATGAGAAGGAGGAGGAGGAGGAATGAGAGTGGCAGTGCGAGTAGCACGTAACTCTCTAATTAATTTTTAGGTTCCATAAAGAGGCTAGAACTTTATAGGCCAGCTAAGAGAAGGTTTCCCTGACAAGAATCACTCTGCTTCTTGGAATTGGTTAATAGGCCTGTCTATCGAACCCTCCAGCAATTCACCTATTCACCCACTCCCAACGATAGAGAAGTACAAAAGAGTCGAACAAGGAGGGCCGGCCGAGATACGAACCTGCAGTCACAGAAATACAAAACAACTGCACGTTACTAAATATCTTTCTGGACCTAAACATTACGGAGAGGACAGTCGGTCAGTAATACGTTTAAGATTCGTACATTTTGGGTTCTGTACTTTCACCTCAGTAAGAGCAGCCCAGGTTTAACTGTACTGCTAACCCACTGTATTTCCACACAGCCCCCGCCATACATGAGGCATTTATAGTACGGAAGGACAAGCTTTTCACTTCCCTGCTGAAAGAACTCCTGCGTCCTGTGATATCAGCCAGCGTGTCACAACTGTTTCCACCGCGCAATCATCTTTAAATTTGTGACCGCCAAGACTTTTCTCCAGTGCTGTAAACCGACTGTAACTGTTCGGCGACGAACTGCCCTAATATAATCACAATGAACGTAGGCTCTTTAATGAAGAAATTACATGTCATGTAACCTTATTTTCTGACCGCTCATCGCACAAACAGACATGCAGTCACAAACGAATCCGTTGCGTTTGCTGCTCCCTGTGCCACACATGATGTGACGAACGCACTGCGATCAATCAGCTTAACAGCTGTTTCAGATCTGCGAATGGCGAAATGTAAAATCACTCCGTTACGTGCCCGTAAAGAAACAGAAGGCAGCTACTGGAATTGTTTCTATCGATGCGTATGAAGATGGAACTGACAAAAACAGGTGAACACCGAACTAAGTTGCCTTCATGTTGAATCGTCTTGTGTCACAACAAACAGCATTGTTTTTATACACTCGCAAGGCCAGATCAGTTGGTATAGTGAATACCATATGGAGTGCATTATCGAGAGATCAGGTTACCATTCCTGACAGGGGCGAGAGCTTTTCCTATTCTCTAAAGGGTCCAGACCGTCTATGGCGGGCCCGATCCACCCAATGCAAATTCGATGTGTAACAGCGCATCTTTATCCGGTCGTAAAGCAGGCCGGGCGTGACAATGAAAGTTCATCTATACATAATACCGAAGTTGAGAATTGTTGGCAGTATACCCCCAAGTCCCATATGCTTTAAAGGCGTGGTGTTCAATTACGCCCACAAACACATGTACCTGCTACACGAACACTGCGTAACGTGCAGTTTTCAGAGCGTTATTGATAAAGCAACACCGTCTTACGGGATATGAACTGTGGCTTGGCAGCTGGTTACAGACGTTTTGAAGGAGCCTAAAACGGCAATCGTGCAATCAACATCATCCCTGTTTAAAGTTCATATTGTTTACATCTCTTTAAATAATCAAATGTTTCTTGTAACGCTAAAGAAAAGACAAACTTCCCATATGAAATAGCATTACGCCATTCTCGTGTGTCGTGGTTGGCTGCTTTCGGTAAATCTCACTGCTTTTTAACTTTAAATTGTTCTGGCTCCAATGTTAGGTTTGGGACAGGAGGACACTGAGTTCTGAAACCTATCTTTTTTAGATATATGTGTGATATTTACTGTACTGAGCTACATATGTCGATTGCAACTTTATTATTTGTTCCATTTCCCTACTCCTTTCCGCTACTTTTATACTCATATTTGGTGCTGATATTTGTAATTCTGCTGTCTCCTTTCCAGCCTGTACGCAACCTGACGCTTACATGCCGCATTTTAGATATCCACTTATTACACATATTACACAACCCTATCATTTATGAAGCGAAATTAAGGATCACATCTATATTTAGATCTACGACGCGTAAAAAAACCCCAAAACTTCATGTTCCCCCTAAGTAAATTGTGTTATTATCATGGAAGTCATCAGTACGGACATCAATACACGTAAATTCAGACACCCCCTGAGCAGTCGTACACCATCTAGCGCAGGTCCTAGAAAACTGCAACGCTTCGACTGGTGTGTGCTGCCGTCTGGACGATATTTTCAGCACTTGCAGCAACACACACTGTTATAAAATTGTGAAACTCGATCGCTGCGATCTATTACACCGGATCAGAGGATTATTCTGCCTCGCAGCAAATTCATGAACTTAATTTGCATAGTTTAAAATTCACAAATTTACTGCCGAAGTACCTGCGAATACGTTGATGAATGATAGCAGAAACAGAAAAATGAGGAACAGAAAACATTTTCACAGCTACAGGAGAGCGTCTCTTTGAAATGAAGCCTCACACAATATTTGCATCTCGGCACAACAATTCCACTCTGATCTGCACGTGCGATTCTGGATACCTTGCCACGTGGATAATACAGTCTAAAGGACTGCATAGCCTACTGCTAAACGAAAAGGCTGGGAATGACGGTGGTATTTATAAGCCTCCGGTTCTATCATGGGCCCAGCAACAGGCAGCCACCAAGTTTTTATATATTTTGCCTCACCGTCTCCAATATTCTAAAACGGGGCAGAAATGAAAATATGTACCAACGTGCCCTTACTGAATCCTCGCCGTTTCACGACGCTATTTAATAAAGGAAAGTCGAAGTCTGTTGTGACGCTCGCGCACCGTAGTGAATTTGTAATATGGTGTCACTGTGTCACGTGGGTCCTTGTCACTACAGCATATCGCGTCCTGGGTGGTGTAAATGGCATCCAGATAGCGATGGTAAAAGCAATCCCTGCACAGGCCTGGACAGACCCTGAGGGTTCCAGGAGATTTAGGCTCCCAGATTTCAAGACAATCGGCACATGAAGGTGGTAAGATTATCAGCCCTATGCACCGGCCGCCTTTACCCCCAGGAAATGTTCCAAGTACTCATTTCTGTTACGAGGCTGAGTCGACTCCAGGGCCGTAGTGCGGCTGGAAGCCCCCCTTCTGGCTAACAACAAAATTGTGGCTGTGCCCCACCCCCCAATCCCTCTTATTCGCCCGATCTTGCTCCTGGCGACTCCCCCTCCCCAGAGAAGAATCTGGATTTGAAAGGGAGGCGCTTTACTGACATTGCAGAGGTTCGACGAGAATCGCTGACGCCCCTTGACAGCATTTCTGTTGATTTTAGACAATGTTTCCAGCAGTGGGAGCGGTGCTAGTATCGCTGCATCCTATCTCAGGGGGAGTATTTTGAGGGGGAATAAAGTTTCAAACTTATACGACTATTTTAAATACTTTTTTTAAACAATTCCGGGAATTTTTGGGTCCCCCTTCGTATATATCGGGCGGTTTTAAATACCCTACACAAAGACCTCGAAGCATTTATGTCTGAATTCGGAAATTGACTCGGTAAATATCAGAAGTGGGAGAAGATAATGCAACATACATTTAAGTATAATACTTTCCACGTTAAGTGTTACGATTCTGGTTTATAATTAAGATGTCAATGTGCGTGTCCAGTAGACATATGGCTAAGTGTAGGTATAGCTCCACGCATTCTTAACCTTGGCACTAGATGGAGGTGAGTGGTCCGCTTCACGACCGACCCATTTTACTCCTGGGAAAGAACCCCGGTACCCACTGAATATGGGGCTGGGTGCAGCCGGTAGGAGGCTTTCGAACGGACAAAAGTTTGTTACACCTGCCGGCATTCGAATGACGGTTCCACGGTCGTCCAGCCCGTAGCCTCGTTAATACTATATTACTGCGGCTCCAGCAAACAATATGGAATTTTAAAAAATGTACACGCAATATTTCAAAGCAAAGGTGCTAGAATATATGATAATTTGTGTATATTTCATAACCTGATAATGCTTCACATTGTACTGTTCATCTCGTTAACGTGACCACAGGAATCGAAAACATATTACAGAGAAAAATCGTGATTTCATCTAACTTACTAACTTAATTACTGTCACTGATGTCACCAAACATGTACATAATGATGTGGACAAATACAAACCTTCTACAGAACGTGTACCAGAATACAAAGTCAGACAGTACAACGCACAGTCAGTGCTTCAGACGCAAGAAACGTGCGCACTACAACCAAGCAGCTAGAACACCTGTCACAAACCTAAATACATGTATCTAAGCGAATGTTGGTTGCACCGAAATATAAACAGTTAGCTGATAGACACCAGCAGCCGACTGACAGGGAATGGCGTACATTTAAATACAAGACAGAAGCCATCAGTGAGAGTGTAACATTGTTCCTTTCGCTCATGAAAGTTTAATCACTCGGAAGGTAAGGGAGTTCCAAGTTGTCTGTCGTCGCTAATGTACGAAGACACAAATAAAGCTGTTCCCATACTTTATTCAGGTGTTTCGGCGTCCAAGAGAGCGTATTTTGGACAAGAAGTGTACAACCTATGACCCAGCCTCGTATGTGACTGAGGTTCGGTAAGTAGGGCTTTTATTAAAGGTCAGTTCCATTATTAACAAAATGCAACAACATAAAACAAGTTTGTACTGATCCAAACTAGTAACTGCAGTTCGGTACCCTTTACCTTCCACTAATTACCAGCAGGAATTTAAGAGAAGGTCGGAAGGTCTCAATATTGTACAAGCCTTAAAAATCGAACCATGCGAATCCAAATTATGAGATCGGTACCTTGTGCCCACAAAACCCAAAACTCACAAAATACAGCGCTAATGTTCACGCATGATCTAGTCGAAATAAACGGCGACCGATTGGTCGCGGCCTCCGTTTCCAAGATCCGTGGTTCATGTGGCCTTCCAGCAGGTTCGAGGTTGACGTCTTGGTATGTACATACATGTACTGTACCTCAGTTGCATGTACGGATGTTATCCAGGACCTAAGCATTGTTCACTAACCTTGGCGCACATATAATGGGTCTTTTAAAATGGCGTTCATAATATTTAAGAATTAAATTCCTACCTCATAAGAAACACACTGCATCACCATTACAAAGACCCATAGATTCATGCTGTTCCAGGGATGTCATTTAGTTTGCATGTCATACAAAACACATGAATTCAGAGAGTGAGAAAAATGTAGATATATTTAATGTTAAGGCAAGGGGAATGTATAGTTATCATAGTACTTCAAAGGTTCAAGCAGTGCAACTGCTTCAATGGGGCAGGGGTTCTATCATGCCTGCTGCAGATAATGCAGCAACTTGCCCAGTGGGTGATTTCTGTTTCTGATGAGACAGGCCATACAATGTGGTCAGGCCTTCAGTAACAACCACAGCATACAAGTCTGGCTGTTTTGTGTATGTTCAGTGACCTAGTGCTACACTAACTCTCACAGAGACGCACTAACACAACTCAGAACCACTACACACCAATGTCTAGAGCTTCGTGCTTCACTGAGGTATCTGACATCAATGCTTCAGCTTCAAATATGTAAACTATAGGCACTAAGTGGGACAGAAAAGTGATGAGGTATTAAAAAGAGCTACTTGAGATGCTTTTCAAGTGATAAGGTATTAACAAGAGCTACCTGAGATGTGTTTCAAAAGAAACTACCACTTCCATTTTCAGAGATCCTTTCACCCACCACATTCCCTTTGTATTGCCTCTCTTTCCACCATACACATGAGCAAACACACCTCTTAACTTTATGTGCACATGCAATTATGTGCCCCAAATGGTCAACAGATTTAATGACCCACTGCTTATTATACATACTGTAGTTCAAACGAAGCAACCAGTATAAAATCTGTCACCAACAGTATGACAAGAATTTAACTGCAATGAAATTCTTGGAGAGTTTGTCAGCATTAATAAAAACAATTACAGTGGACTTCCATTTGTATACTTAGAACCAAGAGGTAAAGTGCTTAATTAAAAGCTGGTTAATCCTGAGAAACAATAAACCAAACAAAACACACAAATCTAGCATAGAATAGCAAGTCACTTCTTGTATTTACTATCTGCAACAATGACATAATAACTGTAAAAAAAACAAATTATCTTAAATAGATATGAAGTGCTAGAGTCAAACACTCTTAATATTTGTCTTCCAATGAACCATCATCAGGCATTATTTTACAAAAACTTAAAAAAAAACATACATTTGCAGTATGCAGTTACATAGGCACATAAGAATGAATAAATAAATAAATAAATAAATAACACATACTCACATAAAATATGTAGAATATTCCTACATAATTTACTCAGTAAAAAGCACAACTGTAAGTAACAAAACCTTTATTTTAGTGAACAGACAAATGACACGACATAAAGGTTCAGTCAATTTTAGAAAACTTATTTCCTACAGGATTTTCAAGAAGAACAGTGCCTTATGAAATTTCATTCACTAAATATGAAAAGGAACTGAACAACTAACAAAAATAAAGAATGCAGAACACTGATTTCACCTGAGTGATTACAGTCATCTAATTAGGAAACGTAGCAATGATGATCTTTCATACAGAACAAAAACTTGCTGTTATATAATGCTTCAATCATGTTGTACGTATATTTTAATATATATTTGTGAACTTGTGAGATCTCACTAAACAATAATGTTTAATGCAAATGAACCTATGTTTTTTTTTTTAATTTCTTTGTGCCTTATGATGGTCCACTGAACCAAAACATATGGCATCAGATGACAAATACTAGGTGTTGTTTTTGACTGTAATACTTCATTTGTATTCAGTATAATACAACATGAGAAGAATCAGTATAAAATTATCTTAAGCCATCTGCAATTATATAGTAGTTTCAATTACTAATAATCACTGAAGTCATTCTTTTTTCCTGTTTGTTGCTTATAAGTATGATGGTTAAAGCTGGAATGTCACTTGTGACAGAATCCATTGTACTGTGACTGCAATGTAAATGTATATTTACAGCTTCCTACTATTGTAGTTCCATTTACATACCGTTCCCGCCACAATGACACAGCTGTAGGTAGCATTCCATAAGCACACAAATGCCATATACGAACAATCAGAGTAATAAGATATGTGTGTGTTTTTTTTTTAATTCAATAACTCCTCATTCTCAACACTAACCATTTATGCTGAGAGACCAAAACAATGTAATAATTTCCAATTTCATCAAGTTCATCTTCGTACCATCACTTCAAAATCCTCTCCAAATCTGCAGGAGTGAATCCTGAGACAAGCCACAGCTTACTAAATTGCATCTCACAGCTTCTGTCTTGAATAATGTTAAGTAATTAGAAACAATATCAGTTGAAGTTTCATCAAGCTGCATTCCAATCCTGACATTTCGTTAATACACCCTGAATAAATTCAATATCTAATATTCTTTTCTTTAGCAATAATTATACTTTGGTACTTACTCTAAAAACATTCAAAACATAAATTACTAACTCCAAACACGTACACATACCAATGACTATGTTCAAAGCGGCATTGAACACAAAGCTTCTTACTCACGTATAATTGTGAATTTCTTACCTTGAGCTGAAGCAGAGGCTGACGTAGAAGACCAGGATCTCTCCGTCCACCAAGTCGATCAGTCTCTGCCTCCACACACTCCATCGAAGACTCAGCTTCAGACAGCCATGCAAGGAACTTGTCCAACGATCGATCAAAATTGTGCAGCGAGTTCATTGCCGAGTGAAGCAGCTTCCCCCGGTTGATGATGCTGCAAACAGTCAGTTGATAGTTAACAAATTAACCTAAACAATTTCAGCAGTGGTTCAAAGGAAATTGCATCAATGCAAAATCTGAGGTTCCTGTAATGGAGCTGCTCAAAATTCATCTTCACCCACGTTAAACCACGTTGACGAACAGTTACCAAAGTTTTGAATGATTATACTGCCTTCACTCTCTTTGGACTGCTTGACCATGCAGTTGAGGGCATTAAAATCATCTTAAATGTCACTAGCTGTTTATAACACAACATGCTGTAACATCCCAGAAGACCTGAATCATCTTAAGTTTACAGCACAAAGCTCTGTAACGTAAGGGACTCTACACCACCAGGTTTCCTACATGTCATTAAGGCATAATGCCTGGGGAAAATTTATGCTCATTGTGATGGAAATTTGTGTGGTGCATTGCACCACACTGAAAAGATGGATTCTATGGTTTTGACACATACTGCCTCCTTCTACAGGGTTTGACCTGATGGAGAGAACAGGTCCTCCAAAACAATGGGGTGCTTTAATCTTTACAAACAATCTTCACTTACAGATTACACTCCATTGGTCACTTTAGAACAAATCAATTTAATAATACAATCAGATACAGCCCAGAAAATGACACAGAAATTATGTAACATTGAAATATAAATTAAACTAATACAAAAGAAATGTGAGAGTCACAAGTATATTCAACCACAGAATTTGGCAGGATATGTGCTGAAATATTCTGAGACAGAGCTCCAGAATATTAAATCATTCAATATGTAAATAAAAGACCAAAGGGTGGTGCACTGAAGAGGATAACGTTCTGCAATACACATAGAAACATCATCCAAGAAGAGCATCAGTATATGTTGGCTGCAGTTACATACCATTTGAAGGGAGCTACAGACAATTCTGTGTGCTACCTGGAGCACGACACTGTAAAAATTTCACTTGGAGTTCAGTCCAGATGTTCTGATTATAGTATGTTGTGAAAAACATGACTATTACTTTCTACACTGTAGATCATCATTGGACCTTTCAAACATGTTTCCCTAAAACTGGATTTATTTTTGCCATCAGGTATAAAAGTTGGGCCCCTTAGACAGAAGTACTGTGAATCACCATACCAGCTGGTATCTTTAGCAAGATCTTTGGTTCAGCTGATCTCTTTAGAAAGAGTCAGTCACAATAATGACCAGTGATTGAAACTAGCCCTTCCGAACTGGACCACATGGGTAGGAACATCTACACCGGACAACAGAAACAGCTCATTTCCAGAATGCCCTATGTTTCAAATAAACATGAGATGACAGGCAATGTCCACAGTAAGTGATGTTTATTGTTTCAATAGATTACCATACTCCCAAGAGGCATAAGACTTAATTATGTGACTCAAATGTGTCAGCAAACAGGACCTAAAGTGAAATAAAACTATTCTGTTAATTTCTAAGGCATCTAACATAAAATCCCTTACTCATGAGAATGCAGTTACCCTGCATAGTGGGAGTGCTTTAACACTCACGTCAATGGCAAGGGGAAACATACAGATTGTGTTAAAAACATAAGTCTCTATACCTGCATGATACAGCTTTCTTTAACAAATACTGGTCACCATATGTTAGGTGTTTCGTCTATACCATGCCTACAAACTAATTTATTAACAGTTCCAACCACCCAGTACACCACAAAAGATAAGTGTAACATCTCCCTTGCAAAAAACATGACAACTTTCAGCCCGATGTATTTTTACCTGAAACACTTCAGTTAGTGGTCACAAACAAGACACAGTCCGCTTTCCCCAGCGCACACCACTGTCAAGGTCAACTGCAAACTCCCCAGCCCATAACAATAGTAACAATAGCTCTGGAGTAGCAACAGACCATATTCAAAAGTACAGGTAATAACAATGATTCTTGGCCTATTGACAGCCAGAGAGTGTTACGATTTACTGCATATTTCTGGTCACATATGAAAAGCAAATAAAGAACTGTATAAATATTCCACTGAATGAAGAGAAAGAAGAGGAAGGATAATGAGGAGTAATAATAAGAAGTCTGAATTCAATCAGCCACTTAATGTAGGCAAAACAAAATTTAATTCTGAAAAAGCCTATTAATGGCTTGATGAATGAAAGCATGTAACCCATTGAAATAGTACTCTTATAAAACATTTGCACCACAATTATAATTAATATGGTTTCATACTTTATTTTAGAAGTTTCTATTTTTCATTTAATTTTCACAGATTCCTCCACAGCAGTAGCGTTTCACCAGCAGATACCTTATCAATATGACACATGGCAGATCATAAGAGTGCAAAGCATAATCATGCACCACTTTCAGTTACTGATTAATTAATCAATTAATTAATTAATTAATTAACTCCACTGTGAACAGTCATTCTTGAAAAGCAAAGAGTGCAGGACACAATATGAATAAATTTCAGTCATCAGCACTTATTATTACGGAAGGGCAGACCGTTGGGTCTGTTCAGCGTTAATAACAGGATTCCTGAAGAGTGAAACCTGTTCCTAGTGGGCAACTAAACATGAAAAAATGAATTTCACATGACAACAATATACAAATTCAAAACACACAAGGGAAGAATTGTTTCTTCAAATGGGGGACAGAACACAATATGTTTTGTATAGCAAAAACTGAAGAATTCTAACAAGGCAGAATTCGAGACACACCACTAAATTGGTTATTACTTAGTAACATCACATCAGGTGCTTAGGATATTCAAAATTGAACATGATTAAATGATTACAAATTAGTATGACTGGGAAGGAATTTTATACTTGCATATTTCACAGTGTTGAGATGAAGCTGTGAAAGATAGCGCGTGCTCACCACAGGACAGTCACAGCCCCATTAAAACTTCAATGAAGGACATCATGAACACACACACTTCACCACAATGCTTGATGGATACATCAGTATTCAAACAATTTACATATGTCAACTTCAGGGCTATGGCTGTTAAGTCAGTACAGTGGCTAAGCTACAGAGTAAACAAAAGAGCCTTTTCCTCTTGTCCACAATGTCCACAGCAGCTCTAGGAATCCCCAAACCAATAGGTACTGTGAGCTCTTCCCCACTGGTACAGCAGCTGGGGCATGAATCTCAATACTCACCCCACTTACTGCCAAGGTTAGTAGTGCATGCAGTCCTATCTACACTCCCCATCACGAAGTGGTATTTAAGTACTCAAGTTACAACTATATCTTTACGTGCACAAATTTTCGCTGTAAAAGTGCCCATCATACCTCATCACAAATGTGTCATCACTTGTAATCAAAACTCCATACCACTGGCTGCTAAATATACCATCATATAACACTGAAAAATGGTCTAACCTGTCATACAACAGATAATGTATGTAAACAAACGAAACAGCAACTTCAAGGTAAAAACTTTTTGTGTACTCAAATACATTTCAAACTACCACTGCATTTGATAAAAAATGTTCTCCATTTGATCTTCAGTTCAACAATAACAGATTCCTACATTGTTTCAATGTCATGTACATGAGCATATGCCATTGGTGTTCATGCAGTAATCAAATTCTTTTGTTAATATTTTAACAGCTATTCTCCAAAGTGCTGCTAGCGCTTATGATAAAGATGATGATTCATTCTCTTTATGAACAGTTCATCAAAGTGTTTCTACCAGGCCTTTATCCAGAAACAAATAAAACTAAGCAACCAATGAACCATGAAAAGTTAAATTTCACAGAACATGCTTACATCAGTCACAATAATTAATCTGATTACCCAGCAAGCCATGGTTGGAGCCCAACCGTATTTCATTACCGGGTTATAAATCTGTATTATCTAAACAGAAGGTATGAAATTAAAGTTTATGCCTGATTTCAGGTTAATAAGAAGAATCTAGGTTCACAAATGTTTTTTGCCTAAAATTAACAAATGCAAGGAATGCATGTGGATAATGAGCCACAAGTCACCACTTTTACACATTCTTTGCACAAAGTGCACAACATAGATGCTTAAAGAAAGAATTGTGTATGTCTGCATGCTTTAAATGGAAAATTTTGGATGAATTTTAGCAATAATTGAAATGAATAGTATGCCACACTGGAAGTTACCCCCACACCAGTACTCTCTATGTACCTAAAGGCAGTGATAAAAACATGAAAAATGCATGCATGAAATTTTGATGTGAGAGCCATACACACAAAATCACTTAATGCAGGAACCAGAAATGGCATTCAGTAACAAACATCTTAAAAATAAGCATTTGGAAAGGGGGGGGAGGATAAAACATAAAACAATAAAAAGGTAGCACCATGAAACAAATACAGCGAAGTTCCATTGATATGACTTGCACAGGCCCAGACAGGTGTGGAATTATTGAATGCTCCAGATTATCAGATGGTACCTATACTGAATCCCCCTTAATAAAGTGTCCCTACTTTGTCATAGTAGTGGGGCCTGTGTGGTCAAATGATCCAGTGAGTTATGCCAGCGGTAGCATATCTACTGATAGGGCTTCCCCAGGTTGGGAGTTGGGACATGAGACTATCTCACCTGCGTACAAAATCTCATTGTTGAGAAGCCTAATAATGGATGCTGGTTGGACAATAGTGGTGAAATACCACAGAAATGTTATAAGAACTATGAGAGATGATGGTTAAGAGACTGTAACAGAAGGGAAGAATAGGTGCCTGAAATTATGGAGGCCAAGGCCCCCAGATGGCCATAGAGCCAAGTAGTAAGCAGTAAGTAACCTATACTGAACGAAATTTTTACAGGTAATAGTTTGTTGGTTAGGACCTGGTAGCTCAGTTGGTATAGCGACTGACTACAAGCTGGATGGTCCAGGATCGAATCGAGATTTTCCGCTCGTCCAGTCCGGCCCTGGGGCCCTCCCAGCCTCCTGCAAAATGGGTACCGGGTCTTTCTCTGGGGTAAAGTGCGGCCGGGGTGTGCTGCTGACCACTCACCCCCTTCTAGTGCCGTGGCCATGGAAGAGTAGAGCTATACCTCTACCCACCCTCTGGGCCACACCGGGCCTGTAACAGGATTACTTTTTAATAGTTTGTTGGTGCTCCTGCAGTTGGATTGTACAACTAATCAGAAGATTATTCATCAGAAGATTATTCCATTTGGATGTCTCCTTCATCTGCTTGTTCAGAGTCATGAGCATCCTATTCTGTGCTTTCTATAATATTCATAGCTGAAGAAATTGATGAAATGGGAGAAGAGGGGTCATGAGATAACACAATGATTGATGTATAGACATACTCAGAGGCCTTTTTGAACATGACCCCGAGATCTGCCTGTTTCAATAATGAAGCTTTTTTTCTGGTAAAAAGCATAACTTCTGGTCTTGGGACAACTCTAAAGTGCCACATAATAACAACTTTCTGACTAATCGGATGCTGGACAAAAGGAACTTAGCCGTATTTGTCTTTTGGTTTGATGGTAATAATTAGTGAAACACAGCAGCTTGCCATTTGAAATTAAAAATGCAGACAATTCATAAACATACTTACAAACTCTGTAGAAAGTATCGTTTTAAGGGAAAAATAAAAAAATGACAGCCTGGATCTTTCACTTTATGAGTAACGTGAATAAAATAAATGTTTAAAATTCAATTCTTGCCATCAATAAAACAAACAATACTGACGAACGTTATGCACAACATTAAAAGTCCAACTGGACTGGATTCATATGAACAACCACGTGTGTTAGCCTGGTAAGCAAGTGCATGGCATAAACCACAGCCTGTTACTGGGTCATAAACTCATGTAATCAATACTTAATATATCAAATTCAAGGTCTTTGTCTTCATTTATTACCATTTTTAAATGTAACAATTTTCATGCCCTTTCTCTCTATCTCTATTTCTCTCTCTATCTCTGAGCTTAACACCTACTAGGAACTTATGTGAAAGCTCTGTGTATTCTGACATGGAATACAGTTTCCCAATGTTTTTCCTCACTAACAGCAGAGTTTACTTACACTTCTATCTTTACAGAGATTAAAATATGGGATTTTTCATAAATAATTCCACAGAAAATCCTGGTCTTGACCCTAGGTCCTAAAATTTTAAAATAAATCTGTGAACCCGAAAATGTTTAATACATTAACTCCATTAAGAAGAGTCCCGCTTGGGATGCAAACAGCTCCTCAGCCTGTCAAGAAATTCCCCACATTTATGACACCAACATGCTCATTACCTTGTCCATAATAGTCTGTGGTGAACAAAGTCTAGCAGAAGGATACACAGTGTGGTGCTGTGTCATTTGCTAGACCTGAACCCTGCATCAGGTTTCACCACTACCTGCCACAGGTCCCAATCCTAAGCCATAAGAATTAATTCATATCCTTCCATTCTCTTTCTCTACAATACATTCTAATACCACTTGCCCATCTATGCCCAAGTTTAAATATTTTTCTTTCCTTCAAGTATCCCATCAAAACCCCAGAATAATTTCTCGTCTCTCCCACACCCTATCTCACACCCTCTTATTTCATCAGCTTAACAATATTTAGAGAGAATTACAAATTACAAAGCTCCTTCTAATGCAGTTTCCTCCCATACCCTGTTGCTTCCCTCATCTTTTTCAAACATTCTCATCTTTGCACTATTCTCAAACATCCTCAAATCTATGTTCTTCCCATAATGTGTGGGTCCAAGTTGCAGACCCATACTGAGAATAGTATAATTTCTAATTTCATACATTTTAATCTTTGCATTTTATACAGCAGATGGGAACACAAAAATTCTGAACTGAATGGCAGGCCCTGCACTAGGGTACAGAAACAACAGCTCAACAAGTAGCAGATACAAACGGGGCACATTTTATCTGTTTTAACCACATCTCTTTATCTTCTAATACATTTCCACTCATATTACTTTTTAATTTACTTAGTAACAAAAGACTATAAACAATATCCAAATGGAGTCTCTGCATTACTCACAGTCTACTAATTAACTGGTGAACTGTCACAAAACACAGCCCACAATACAGCTGATCTGACTGAAGTATCATGTGGTTGGGAAAATACAACACGGTTACATCATAGTTGTGTACCAGTGTTCCTCTTGTGAAGATTCTAATTTCTGTTTTAAATACAAGTCACATAGAGTATATATTGATATCTTTAAAAACACCGTATGATTTATCTATATATTACTTTAACATCTTGTACAGCACTGTGATATTACACAGACAGTACAAGTATCAGGAATAACACAAATATATTGAAACATGAAACTTGCATACAACTTAACAAAAGTGTCTCTGGGAATAAGAAATGAGAGCAAAATATGTCCAGCCAGTAACAGAATGTATAAAATTTCATGAGAATGTTGATAAAACTGTAAGCTTGATTACTTCCATCATTCATCACCCCTACCCGCACTACACTAGCCAACTGATATTCATTCCATGAACACATAACAGCAGTTTTGAAGGAAGAGATACAGCTGTCCCTCTGCTTAATTAAACAGTACACCATGAAGGGTGATGAGGGACAGAGGGTACAGTTCCACACATTCTTAACCCTCAACGGTTCAACATCAAGTTATCTTCGACAGTGCATTCTGTTGTACCTGGTCTGATGCCAAGGCCAAATTAACTCCTTATTTTGCAAATGTTTTATGCTATCATCCCTAATCTCCTACCACCTAAGTGGCTACACTTTTAAATCTGAGGAGTCGAAATTTTCTAGAAAATTAATTTGGATGCAACTATGTACATTCACAAAAATCATGTAGGCTGCTAAGGGACTTGATAGAGCTCACAATGTGAAATGACATCTGCTTTTTCCCTCTGGAAAGACAGTCCCTACTAAACATTAACTAGGACGCTGGGTGAGCCCCACAGCCAGTCTGGATGATCTAGAGAACACAAATACACGGAACTGTACCATAATTCTACAGATATCCAGACTACAGCCTTGTCCCAGTAATGAGCTATCCTACCTTTTACAAAATATGGCTGCATGCTCCCTGTGAACTACAATTTGTAATCCGCCCTGTACCTTGGCCACTTGCCATACCCTTCTCCATAGCAACCACACTTGAATGACAGCAATTTTTTATTCATAATGTCAAGACAGGCCGCAGGTAGAACTAAATGCAAATGATATTGACATGCAGTGAATATAATATAAACCACGAAACAAAGAGCTGAGAAAATACACACACACACACACACACACACTAAAAATTGGAGAGAAGAGAAAACCACTAATTCACTGAACACCTAACAAAAAATTGATAATATGATTTTGAGGACCTTATGAAAAGGTTAATTGAACAGAAGAACTGAATCTGAAGAATGAAGACAAGAACCACATTAGTTACAGCATGTGAACAAGAAAAACTATGACAATCTGTTGTGAGTAGAATTTGTAAGCTCATGTGAGATTCGATGTTCTCACAGTGGTTATAACGTGGTTTCAAGGATGCCCATAACCAGCCCATGAACAGAGATAGTACAGCAGCTTCCAGTGCAGATACATGTATGTACATAAGATTGTGCATGTACATAACGCTCCATTCTACATATAGAGCATAAATATAAGTACGCACAAGCATAAAACGTGCCTTTGTCAGGACCGCACAATCAACACTTTCATTACATTATGCACTGTACTCAAAACATATAAAACATCCTGCAAACACATGAGTTTTTACCTACTAGTGAAGGTCAACAAAGACAACATGTAGGTGTGGTAGGGAGTCCCACGTAGTTTAGCACGCTGATCAGCATGTTCTTCTTTGGTATTTTGCAAATTTATAGTGCATGTCTTCACATATTTAGTGTGTGCATTGCACCCCCCCTGCACCCCCCGGCTATGAGCCTGGTGTCAAGTCATCATCACAACAATGGTTCACTAGTTACAGTCAACAGACTGGAGGCTTATAAAAAGGTTTGTAGGACCACCATGTTTTTTCTTTACAATACAAAAGGGCTATCCCAACAAAGGCATTTTACAAAGATATAATTTTATTAACTTAGATTAAAATAAGAGACTGTCAGTCCCACAATACATATTTCCAAATGTCATGTTGTTTCTACTGATTGCAGGAAACTTTAAATATGGTGCTGGTATGATACCCAATGATGTAAAGTTCATAAAATTCTTGTGCAAATTTGTCAACTGGTTCTTAAGTTGACATGGAGGGAATGTGCATATGCATGTTAACACCCACACAAGCACTGAGCATAATGATATCAAAACACTGATTTTCTTTTCCTACTAATGGAATTCTGGCTAACAAAATGAATTTGTGTGCAGAGTATTACAATTCTGATGTGCTCCCTAAATATTAATAAAGTATCGTATGTATCATCTCATTCCATTGTACTCTCATTTAACATACTCTTCTCTAACAACTCCTATTCATACATTTTTAATTCTGACAAATATTTGTGATTTAAACTTCAGATGTGTGCAGAAACATAAACATATCTTTACATAAAGTGGCTGTTAAATCTGCCCTTGATTTAAATCAAAACTGAAGGGGATCAACATGGTTTAATATAATTCTCTCAGCAGTTTTCAAGTTGTTTCATAGAAACAAGTAAGGAGAGGCAGCAATACAAACTGGAGATCCAACAGGATTCCAAATTTCTAAGCAGATATCAGGAGCAGGCAGAGAAAAAAGAAATATAATGAAATTTTTGTTGCAGAGGGTAAAAATAACCACTTCCCACCTTGTGTTCAGATTGTTGTAGCGCTGATTGATTGTTTCAGTCATCTTCTTCACCTTTGTGGTGTCATCTTGTTGGTATACAGCAATTAACTTCTGAGTGAGCTGATTGAATAGTTCAATATGGTGTTTGTACTGATGTAGTTCTGCATGATATGACTGAAACAAAGCATACAAAATTCTTGTTATTTACATTTAAACAAAATTTATAGCATTGGGGTAATGAGGCAACTGTATTTGAGTAATAATTCTAACGAAGTATTACACTGAAAAATGGTGCTGCATTCCACATTTTTGAAATGCAACAGTTGTCCCGATGCTTGCTAATTTCAGTAAATAGTATTATACTCAAAGTAGTCATAAATCACTATCAACACAACTACTTATTGTGTTTTATCTGATGAGTTATATGTTCATCTTCAGGCCATTAAAATACATAACATTAAAATCACAATTGCAACCTCATTTTTGTAGGGTTAGACTGAGATTTCGGTCCTTTGATGTCAGTTGATTACACGTCAATAAAAAAATGTTACAACTTTTAAAATATAGGATAAGTAATTTGATAGCAAAACAGTATTGGCGTTGAGGCAGTGCAGTATAGTAGTTCCTTTCCGGAAGATGCTTTTGGATGTGTTTATTTCTTGTCGTTACCAGAAAATGTTGTTTGTTTACTACGTTGTGTGTGGTACTATGTTCGGCGTATCTGTTGATAACTACGTTTCGGCTAATACATAATGTTTATACATGGTGAATGAAAAGTCATGCAACACAAATTTAAAAATCTCCATATATTTAAAATTTTTATTCTACAATTTGAAAATACACTTACAATCTCAAAGTAAGTGCTCAAAACGTCCAATGTGGTCAGCAATGCATTCACTCTCTTCGGCATGTTACTAGCAACCTGATGTTGAGTTACTGTCCTAACATTCAAGTTATAGTTTTGGATGTTCTGCTTTAATTTATCATGTGAATTTGGTTTTTTTTTCTCTCTTAAATAGCCACAAAAAATTTTTTTTTCTAAGGTCATGGTTCCGTGCATCGTAATTCAATGTGAATAAAAATCCAACAGATGCAACAGTATGCAGATATTTATTCACTGCAAAACTACTCTACATGTTTCGAGTGTCACAGCACCCATCATCAAGACTATTAGAAACTGTACCCGCAGCCTCCGGTACAGGTCATACTACTTGTACCGCTACTCCCCTCCAACGTGGTATGATCGGGACTGGTTTGTGTGAGTCGCACAAACCAGTCCCGATCAGACCATGTTGGAGGGGAGTAGCGGTACAAGTGGTATGACCTGTACCGGAGGCTGCGGGTACAGTTT
>Ga0123355_10002166_pt1 | contig 27680 bp, 29 predicted proteins | sample TergutEmb28metaG_3_FD_89872 | JGI IMG/M metagenome (GOLD analysis project Ga0123355, IMG submission 89872) | Embiratermes neotenicus P1 segment gut microbial communities from Petit-Saut dam, French Guiana - Emb289 P1 | ecosystem: Host-associated > Arthropoda: Insects > Digestive system > Gut ... | reverse complement strand
TTTCATCGTCAATTGCTTGCGAATTATCGCGGTTTACCGCGAGAGAACTGGGGTGAAATGCCGTGTCGGCAAATTCAAACATGGGAATGTCGAGAACACTGTCGCCCGCGCAGATTATTTGCCGTGGATTTAATCGTTTTGCAAACCGCGCGAGAAATCGCTTCACAGAAACGCCCTTACATACGCTCTCCGGCATTATATATACCCTGCTGTTTATTGCATATAACTTGTGCGGGGCAACGGCTGTTTGAAGAAATTTCGGAGTCGTTCCGGGTTGGTTCAACTTTGCCGAAATGAAAAAATCGTCTATGAGCCTTATGTCATGCAGTAAATTTTCCTGTTCTTCAATTTTGGTAAGTTCGGCAAAAAGACCGGAAATGGGAGACGGGTGCGCCCAGTTTACGTCCGGTTCGCCATCAATCAGTAGAATTGTGCCTTGCGCCGCAAGTGCGTATTTGGGCGTTATTCCCAAATCTATCCTGCGATATTGCTCCAATGACCTTGTTGTTACGGGGATAAATATGCATTTTTGCGCAATTTCTTTAAGTAGTAAGTATGCTTCACGTGACATGAAGGATAAATCTTTTTTGAAAATTTCAACGCAAATATCGCCTTTTCGGGCGACTTTGTATGAGTGAATCAATGTTTTATCCAGGTCGCAGAAGAATATCGTCATAACTCCAACGCTTTTATAATTCCGCACGCCGCGTATCTGCGCAACGGGTAGTGGACAACCGGCACGCATTTTTCTTCCGCAAGCTGAATCAGATGTGCAATATATTTGGGTTCTGCATTTTCGGCTGTCAAAATCATGTCGGGGACGCGCCGCAATAATACGCGGGTGGTTTCGCCAATGCCGGGTTTTATGAAATTTATATCCGAAACAGCGAATTTTTCTGCAATTTCGCGTATTTCTTCGATTCCGTACAGTCCGTTAAATTCTTCTGATACGGCTTCGGGGGCATTAATTTCCGATATATCCTTGGGGAAGCGGCCTTCTATATGCCCGATAAATTCATATGTCCGGTCTTCGCCGCGCAAATTATTGTAAAAAACCGTGCCGTGATATTCGCCCGAACCGGTTTCCGGGCGGATAACGGTACGGCTCATCAAGCCGCATACGGTTGCATTCAGGAATGAGCTTGCAATGGGGATATCCTCATGAGTCCCGCACATATCGGTAATATTTGCGGGGTCGGCAATAACCGCAAGAAGAAGCCGCTTATTTTTCTCGACAGTCGGATATGCTCGGGCGGCGGAATGCAACTCGTCGAGAATCGCACCTTTTCCCGTCCATCCGTCCGTGAATTGAATATTTTCGGCATTGTGCCGGCTTAAAATATAACTCATTGCCGCCGCGTCAATTCCACGCCCGCGCACTATCGAAATCGTGTAATGGGGGATATCCGTGCCGTATTTCCGTTGAAGATATCGCTTTATCAGGATTCCGGCAGGTGTTCCGGCTCTCGCAAGTGAAACGATTACCGGATTGCGTTGCTTTGAAAAATATATTTTTTCAGCCACGATGGCAACCGCCTTCGCAACTTCACCGGAGAATTTATCCAGTGCAAGTGAATATTGCGCCAAATACCGCTCTGTGGGTTCGTATTCGCAGGGAAGCATTTCGGAATAATGCACACCGCTTTGTATCAAGCGTTCCCGCTCCTTTGTGGGCAACGGACTGATTGTTCCGGTTATGTCCGTAAGCAACAAAGTCACGTCTTCCGGGAGGAAAGTTCCGCGATTTAATTTGTCGTCATGCATTGTCAATCCTCGCAAAATATATGTTTTGATTTCCCGCATTTTGAATTGATTGTAAAAGTGATTGCATGGGTTCGGCAGTCCCCGGTTTCGTGAATTCACGGGAATCCGTAACAATTATCACGGTGTCATACTTTTGAACGTTATAGAGGTAGGTATTTCTTGTGTCGTCATACACGCTTGCGAAAGCGGTTCTTGTGTGCAGGGGATAATCGCTTTGGTTCAGCGGTAGAAGTTTGCTTCTGGTCGTTGAATGGGATTTTACGCTTTTTGCGCTTTTTTCAAGCTCTCTCCCCAATATTAGCGCGGGGAACATAAATTCTTCCGTTCCAATCACCAAAATATTCTTCCCCGGAATATCTTCCGAACAAAACTCATTGATTTGATTGATAATTTGCAAAGAAAGCCGTTGGCATTCATCGGCGTATCCGGCGGCATCGGTTCCCAATCGAGGATTTGGCAGACTGCTCGGTTTCAAATATTTGACATATCCCGTTTCTTGCAGACAAACAAATTTTGGTGATATATTCGCCAATTGTTCGGAAAATGCGGATTTGTCGAATCCGTTGAACACGAGAGCGGACAAGGTTATTTTTCCGCAGTAGTCTACACTTTTCAGAAAATTCAGAATGGTTTTTCCGGTTGTAATCTCATCTTCCACAAAGATAATTCGCTCAAATTTTGATAAATCATTCTCATTAAAGTACAATGCTTGATTTTTCGCGTGACTGTGTTCTTCCAAAAATTCGGAAACAAGTTTGTCGGCAGGTAAAATTTCACGGGTTGTATGGACATAAACGGCATTTTCAATCATTGCCGCCACTGCCGCGCCCACTGCCGTTGCGGTTTCCGCGAAACCGATTACAAGAACCTTTTCCCCCCGGCATGTTTCGGCTGTTTTTTCACCCAATCGGGCAAAATACGTCAACGCACCCTCGGGCGAAACCGGGAGATGTTTTCCCAACAGCGAATTTACAGTTACATACGAGCGTGTTGCGTTTCGGGTGTCTCTGAATGCGGTTTTTAAGTTTTCCATTCATCTATTTCCTCATTGATTCCGTATATTTTTGCTAAAATTAAAATTTTTTCCGCCCATTTTTGATGCGTTGCAATTTCGTTCATTCAGTTGCCGCCAAAACTCTTTGATACTCCCAAAACATCCGACTCGGAGACATCAACCAAACGTTTTGCGTCATTTACATCGGCGATTGATGGGCGCAATTTATTCAATACGGGCTGAATTTGCAACGGGTGAATGATTGTTTTTCCGATAAAACCGTTTGCAATATCAAGCTCCAATTCGTTTTCCAAACCAATGCGCCATTGTTCCGAATCAGTGCGGTCATTGCAGCCGCCAGAATTTCGGAAATACTCCCATACCGGTGCGGACACTACATAATCATCGGCAAATACATTCAGTATATCCGCCAGCACATCGCGAACAACCGCAATGTCATATATCGACCGATTAATCGCCCTGCGCAAACCGTAAGGCTTACAAAAATCCATTGCGCCAACCCTAATGTTAAGCACATGTTCCCTGTGAGAATCCATCATTTTACGTAATCCCGCCAACTCCCGCCACCTTGACCCCAACTGAATCACGTTACTGCTCTCCAATATCGGCATAAATCGCAATGGAATAGCTCTCTTATCGTTAATGTCACCGAGTACCCGCAAATACCGCTCCCCATTTGACAAATCAAATTTGGGAAAAATCACACCTGTCAAAATATCGCCAAACTTCCCGAGAATATCGGGCAATCGCGCCAACTGCCCGCAGTCACGAACGCGCACAAAAAAAAGTGGAAAACTTTCAACCGCCGAACTGGCTGAAATATCCGCCATACTCTTAAAAAGCTGAATTTCCGCGTCCCTGACACCACCATCGGCAATGGAATCCTCAAGGCAAAACGCCAAAGAGCTAAGACCCGAAAACGCACCGCTGCAAATTTTCTCTGCCACCCCCGAATTAAGCGCGGGGACATACATCAAAGCACCGACGCGATAAGGCAAAAACAATTTCGAATCCATAACTTCCTCCAAAAAAATAAATTTGAGTTTCCCCGTTTTTAATTTTGAAAGTATTGAACCCCTTGAAATCATAAGGCTAAGGAGCAATCATGATTTGAAATCAGGTGTTTTTATTTTTGATATAATTTTGGAATTTTCATAACGTAAAATCAGGCTTCGTGGGGTATTGAAATCCCGAAAATGAACAACGTCAAAAAAATGGGGAAGCTCAAATTCTGGGTGGCTTGACATTAACTTCGGGGCTTATTTCGCCTGATATTTTGCCATGCCGTTCTTCAAATTTGGCAATATCATCACGAACCAAAACCAAAACATGACTAACATCAATATGTCCTTATTGTACCTCGAAAGTATGGAGTAAGCATAATGAAGGCATTTTTAACTTGTGGCATACATCTTGACTTTTGTTTCTCAATAAAAAATTTTGCCACCACACTATGTTATTTCCTGCTCCAACTCACGAAACACATCAGAATCAAAAAACTCAACCAGCGACATTTCCAGTCCATCACATAACCTTTTCAACGTAATAACAGACATATCTTTTCTGTTATCTTGAAGTAGACTATAAACCGTTGATGGCGTGATACCAGAGCGAACAGCTAAATCATTTGCAGGCATTTTTCGGGTATCACATATTTGGAGCAATCTTTTTACGATTGCTGGCTTAATGGTCATAGATTGCCCCTCCTTCTTGTAATAATTTTATCCAAATATTCGCAGTAGCGTACACGCATTTGCGTATATTTTGGGAAAATGTAAGTTGTTGCAATGATGCTGTGCCATAAAACATATTATCCATCATTCTCACGTTACGGGTATCTATCATTTCTATCCAGAAGGGATTCAAAAGACATTGTTGTTTATTATGAAATCATCAGATTTATGTCAAAATATATAGAGCATGGAAAAACAGAATGATTTGTATACGTTACGAAATTAATCACCTCGCTCCAACCCCTCAAAAAAATCCTGTACCACCACACCATATAACTCAGCCAACGCAAGCAAAACACTAACCCGAATACTATACTTCCCTAGCTCCATTTCGGAGATTATTTTTTGATGAATGTCCAAACCCTGCACTTGTAGCTTTGAAGCAACCTCATCTTGGGTTAATCCGCTTGCTTGCCTATACTTTTTCAAATTTGCTCCAATTGAAATATCTTGCTTTAATTTTTTCGCCATAGCACCAACCTCTTTAGAGTGTATTCACTCTATTGATTGTGCTATAGTTTTCTGCTATTCTTAGAGTGTATATGCTCTAAAAAGTGATTTAGTATAAGAAAATTTTTGAGGTGATATTAGATGAAAGAAAAGGCGTGTTGTTTTACAGGTCATAGGTTTCTTGCTAAAAAGAAAATTGAGCAGATTGAAAAACGGTTACATGAGGAAATAAACCGTCTTATTCAGCAAGGAATAACGGCTTTCATATCGGGTGGAGCGTTGGGCTTCGACCATATGGTTGCTACCTTGATATTAAGCAAAAAACATCAAGGGGCAGACATTCGACTAATACTTGCTTTACCTTGCCATGACCAAGACAAAGAATGGACTGATATGCAAAAATATATGTACCACATTTTCTTAGCCGAAGCAGATGAAGTTCATTATGTGTCAGAAAAATTCACGCCCGATTGCATGAAGAAACGTAATTATTACATGGTGGATAATTCCGCATTTTGTATCTGTGCGCTATTGCATGATATTAGCGGAACTGGTCAAACGGTACGGTACGCACAGCAAAAAGGGCTACAAGTAATAAATGTAGCCAAGTAGCGACTTGGGCAATTAAAAAGGCCGCCACATTGCTGTGAACGGCTTTGAGATTTTGAACAACTGGTTATTTGTCTGGTTCATATGAGTCTAAAGTTTTACTTACACCCTTTAAGTAATCTGAAATTGCTCCAGGTACTTTATGAACCTCATCTTCGTTTTCTTTAATCTCAGTAAGTGTTTTAAGTAATTTCCCTTGGTTTTCCAAACTAGCTGTTACTCCATACATAAACCTACTGAAAAAACTACCATCCTTGTTTGACACGTTAAACTCCTCTCTAAGAGCCTGACTTTTGACACTTTTTGAACGCAAAAGTAGCACAGGCAAGTCCTCCAACTAAACCAATAATTGGTGATACTGGTGCCAGTACGACAGTCGCAAAACTTAACCCAGTAATAATTGCCGTTCCCAGAGAAAAAACTATTACTACTACTAGGAGCTTACCCAACGAACCCATTGTAATTCCTCCTTTAACCATATGGCTCTCTTGATTATTTTGCTAACTTTTCTCAGGAGATAAAAATATCACTTCCACCACTGTACCTGAACCCACATTGGAGGTAATAACTATTTTGGCTTCATGTATATCGGCAATTTGTTTACATAGCGTCATACCTAGCCCAACACCGCCATATTCTCTGCTACGGGCTTTATTCACGCGATAAAAAGGGTCTGTTAGCTTTGATAGGCTCTCCTTTGGTATACCATGGCCATTGTCGCTAATAATTAGAATAGTTTCACGTTTCCTCTGTATTGCTTCCAAATAAACCATACCCATTCCTGAAGCACATGAGGCAATAGCGTTAGTACATAAATTCAATAATAGGATTTTAATCAAATCCCCCTGTCCTTTTATCTTGTCAACTTCATCATGAATAAGTAACTCCACATCCCGTTCATAAAGCATTTGCCCCAATTCGTGGTGTATATCCTCAAAAAGCTGTGGTATGTAGATATTTTCTATCACAGGTTTATAATGCTGTAAAGTTGCTAATGTTAACAAGCTATTAGTAATTTTTTTTATTCGCTCGGCTTCATCCAATATATTTTCTGCTGATTCTTTATCTTTTAGACCATCTGCATAATCGCAAATCAAATCTAAAGGGGCTTGGATTTCTTGCGTAAAATTATCCACTATCCCTTTCATTTGAAAGAGTTCCCTTTCGATTTCTGTAGACATGCTACCAAGTGCCTTTGATATGGCAATAAGCTCATGTTCATCAGAATATTTGTTGGCAATGGAAACAACATCATTTAGTGGCCTGAAAATTCGCCTTAAAACATAATACATACCAACACCTACAAATACCGAAAACATAGCAGAAGATAGCAGTAATAGATTCCGCATATTTTGTATAAACTCCAAATAATATTCATCTGGTAAGTTCATTGGATTGGTAATTACATAGAAAAAAATAATCGCTATGCAAGAAAACATTGCAACTAGGAAAATTAAATAAGTTGAAAATAAAGTTTTTAGTTTCATTGGCCAGCCTCCATTACCAGCTTGCCGCCTTCATCGGTAATTATTACGCCAAATATCTCATTATCATCTGCAAAAAACAAGTAGCCATTACTAAAATATAATTCTCGTACCTGTAAATCATTATCCAGCCCTAATAGTACATGGCCAATAAATTCCATGTTTGTTTCTTGCTCATTTGCTTTAACGGGAACAATCCAGTGATGTTGGTCGAGAGCATTTAGGTTATTTCTGCTAGCATGTGCATATCTGTAATGTGCATTTACCGACCATTCGTCACGTAACTGGCTAACAATACGTGGATTGATTTTGCGCTCATAGTTCCAGCGTACACCAAAAAGCCAGACTTCTTCCTCAGGATTAACACCCATATATTCCAGCTTGGCCACTATCTGAACAATAATATTATTATCGTGATACTCTGCTTTTCGTAGGCTATCCACTTCCAGTATATAACCCATAGAAAATATAAACACAACAACTCCAGCGGCTAGCCCTCTAAGCGCGACAACCGCCCTATTTGCATGGCTAACCCCTAAACGATTTCTACGCGGTTCAGTTAAACGAACTAGCATTTCTACCAATATGGCAATACCAATTAATACAAAATAAAAATTTCTAACATATACCCATCCACCCACAAGCACAAAAAATACTGCCAACGTACTAGTACCTAGCACTAAAGCCGCTAATATAGAACGTCTTGGCCGCCCGCTTGTAAAAGCGTCACGCCGTTCAAAAATAACAAACAAAGCCAGTATTGCAGACAAAATTGCTACAGACAAGATAAGCGGTAGATGTTCTGGTAGTAATTCCACAATGCCCCAACGCAAGGTATTTGTCACCGTAGGGTACTGTTCCATTACAAAAATACGACCTATACGTGCCACAACAATTGGTATGTGCTGGATGAAATTAAGGTCTACTTCTTCTCCAACGCGTCCACCCAGCCAGCCTACATTCCTAAAAATAAAATAATGTATCCCAATTATAGCAAGGTTTACAAAAGGCCACGCCAGCAAAATTCTATGCTTAATGGCATTCCAATGCAGAACCAACACCCCAAAAGTAAGTACAAAAGTAAAAATAATTCCTTGTTCATAAAAACCTTGTGCAACCAACCCGCTTATTAAAGCAATAGCTAGCCATTTTCGACCATCCCTATAAATAAACCTTAGCATTGTATAGGCGGCCAAAACAGCAAAAAATCCCGCAGGCACAATACGTACAGAAGCACTCAACCAATAAGTAGATTCAGTTAGTGTCGGAAAAAAGGCAAAAAACACGGTGGCGGCTCTTCCCCAAACTATATGGCTTCTTGCCAATACTTTCTCCAGCAAGCATAAGGTAAAAAAACGCATTAGGGTTATGGTAAGCAAAACAGGCCACATATTTGGCCAAAAAGCAGATACTAGAAAAGCTTCTGCAATACCCGCCAGCGGGCGGAAGCCATAAAGTTCAAAATGCAGTACTACATCTTGCCAAATATTTTCTGTATATAAGGAGAACATTCCAAGGGAAAACCAGTCGTCGGCATAAGCAAAATACCGGAATCCAAAGGGGAAGGTTTGCACAATCATTGCAATCAATAGGATTACGTAAAATCCAGCTTTTCTCTCAAAAAAGTCTTCAAAAAAATCCGCTATCATAGGTCGCTCCTTATGTGATAATCACATTGTTTAACCAAAAACAATATCATTGCTGTTCAAAATAATACCACAAATTCTCAATTGCGACAAATTTTTATTGTAGAATGGTTGTATTGCTCTTCCGATAAAATTCTGAGCAAGACTTTATCGCAATATATGCACAAGTGTATGAAAAAAGCGAGAGCCGACAAATTCTGTCTCTCTCGCTTTTTTGATATCGCCCTAAATGTTTATGGCTTAATTAACGGTCTGTTAATCCATAACTATAAAATCATCCAAATAATCAGGGAACTCAATGGTTACGCCGCCCACCTGAATGATTTCCATACGCATATCAGTATCCCACGTAATTAATTCTTCGCCGCCTTCACTTAGTATCATGTTAAACCACATATCTACTGAGCGTATGGAATCATTTGTGTCCAATCCCACAACAAAGTCCATATCACCAAATTCTATATCAATACCAAGTTCTGAAGCACTCATGCCTTCAAATGCTATTGTCTGAATAGCATCAATCATTGGAGTAATCAAATCTGACATAACAGAAGTGGACAAATTAAAAGATAGTTCTCGCCCATTGACCAATTCTCTCACGCTTTGGTCTAAAATTGCATTTTCACCAAACTCAAGTAAGTTTACATTATATTGCTCAATAACTTCTTCAAAAGGCATGGACATTACAAATCCTGTACCTTCTCCTGTAACTAAGTACAACCTTCCATTGCGAAAATACGACACTTGTAGATGTTCAATCCCGTCATCCATAAGAAGAATCATATCTGTTTTCAAATCGATGTTGGTGGGGTTATGGATAACTTGAGCAACAGTACCAATGGTTCCGATTTCTAAAAACTCATCTTCAAAACGCATAATTGAAATGGAAGCAGTGTGTAATAGTAGAGAATCTGCATTATCCAACTCTTGTGCCGCTAAAATATAAATATCAAAGGGGCTGGTAGTGGCAACAACTGGAGGTGGTGTTGCTATAGGCTCTGCTGGTTCATTCTGGCTCTGAGTCTCTAATCCGCCACAAGCAGCAAGCGCAAACAGCATCAATACAATGACTACAATAGGTTTTTTCATGAAAAAATTCCTTTCCAATATATAAAATGCCCGCGCTTATTTCCGTAAGTGAAATTTAGCGCGATTCGCAAGAGGTCTACTATAACAAAGCAACAAAATTATTGCAAGTTTTGGATGGTTTGATATATACTACGCATATTGCATTTATTTAGTATTACTCTGCATTTGTCGAATGATATGCAGTAATAAAAAACGAAAGGGAAATAACTATGAGAAAAGGCTCTTCTAAAAAACTATTTGGCTTGATACATGTGGCAGATATTTTATGGGTGATATTGATTGCAGTGTTGGTTTTTGGAGCTATGCAGTTTTCGGCACCACAGGAAGTAAGCGCGCGCGCTGGAGATGTTACTGTACGGTATACCATTGAAATTGGAGATAGGCGTAATGCCGCCGGGGAACGCCGATTGGCTTGGGAAGGATTTCACGAGAATGTTCTTATTGGTGAAACGCTATTTGATGCGCAAATGGGTTTTCCAATTGGTACTATTGTTGATGTATATGCCCGTCCTTTTTATGTGGACGCGCTTGACGAAAGTAGCGGGATTATTCGCCGCACCCGTGTAGAAGGCTTAGAGTATACTTATATAGTGGTTGAGGCAAGGGCGCAAATTAGCGATTATGAAACTCTAATTGGTTCGCACCCCATTGCCGTGGGGCGGGATATAATGGTTAGAAATAAGTATTTTGCTTCTGAAGGGTTTGTGATTACTATAGAGGAGATTTCAAGATGAGGTTAGACGAGAAAGGGCGACTTTTTGGTCGCATTAGTATTATTGATATTTTTATTATTGTGGCTGTGATTGTATTGATAGGCGGGTACGTGTTTAACCGCACATCACAAGATATACAGCGGGTAATCAACCCCGACACACCAATATATTTGACAGTACGGGTAAATGGTGTACGCGATTTTAGTTTAAGAGCCGTAGAAGAAGGCGATATAATTTTCCGCCAGCATGAACGTGTGCCTTTGGGAACCGTTGTAAGTGTGGAATACGAACCTGCATATAGTCTTGCGATTCGTACAGATGGCACCGCGCTTATGGCTCCAATGGAAGGGCGATATACCATGTATATTACTATCTCCTGTATAGGTAGTGTTACTTCAACTGGTTATTTTGTAAATGGCACCCTCCAAATGTCCGTAGGTGGAGGTCTGACTATTCAGTCAAATCAGTTTTTTGCTACAGCAACTATTACTGATGTTAGGGAAGGGTAATGTTTTCTGAGTTTTATGATTGCATGAGGTGCAAATGACAAAAAAACAATTTCGACATGATTTTTTGCGTGGTCTGGGTTCCGCGTTACTTGAATTAAAGCAAAATAAAAACCCACAACAATATTACGAAATTGTGCGATATGGTTGTTTGCACAATACTACTTATGACATGCAAAGTGAAGGAGAAAGGGGCTGGTATCTGCATCAGGCGGCAATGATTGTTGGGAGCGATACCATTCTCAATGATATTCTTAGTAGATATTCCAAAGAAAATTCGGATGATTGGCTTTTTAATCAACTTACAAGTATCATATACCACTTTGCAGTAAATGGAAATGATATTGCATATTCTGCTCTATATGATAAATATAAATTCCTACTTGATAAGCTTTCCCGCATTGTTATTTCAAAACACAGGCCAATTTGCAATGATAGAGACTTATTCAATTGGGTGTGTTTATGGCTGACTTCCTTGGATGGCTGGGGTGCTTTCACAATGATTGTAAATGATATGAGTGAAAAACTACTGTCCAGGGAAACTGACTTTTTCTTTAATGAGTGGTTTTATGTTAATTCGCAAAATAAATTCGGAAAAAAACGTGTTAAGCGCTATCTCCAAAAGCAGTCTGAGAAATCAGTACATGTTTATGCGTTTTGGCAAAAAGCACAGGAATGGGATAATCATATCAGGCCAAAACAATCTGAACTTACCCTTGATAAGGTTATTGCAAAAGCAGACGACCCCGGAATACGAGGGATATCTCTGCGTTTTGCAAAGAATGCAAGCTCAGATGATTTATGCAAATTGTACCTTGCCGCTATGCAGGAAGACGAGGACAAGAAACGCGTTGGATTATTATGGGGATTAAGACGCGCAACCTCCCATATGCCAGAAGAAATTATTTTTGACCTGATGGACAATGACAATCAAGATATTCGAGAAATAGCGTTTTGTCTTATGGAAAACAACCCGTCACCTGCAATTAGGAAGATAGCTGTAACTCTACTCCAAGAAGGCAAGGATACTATAAACGCATTATCTTTGCTTTCAAAAAACATATTGCCTGAGGATGAACAATTATTTTGCGATACAATTAAAGCTATACCAGCGAAATTATCGGATGATAAGGACAGATTGCATGATGCTTTTATAGCCGCTAGAACAGGTAGTGAAAAACTGCGTGGCAAACCTAAAACTGACCTGCTATTTTACGTTTATAAGTATACAAATTGTGCCTATTGCCGTGAATGGATTGTACGCTTGATGCACAAAAAGAAAATCCTTACCAATGCCATTTTGCAAGAATGTTTGTATGATTCTAATTGTGATATCCGTGTTTTTGTAGAAAGAGTAATGCATAGGAATGCTACTTGAGTTTTTCGCTGAAAGCGACATATACTATTTTCTGAAAAGGGTGTATTTGTGGCTAAAAAAGACAAACTAATTGAAAGATTGAAATCTCGACCAAGAGATTTTACGTTCGCAGAAATGGAAACTTTGCTATTGTCTTTAGGTTTTAAGAAATCCAACAAGGGCAAAACTAGTGGGTCTAGGGTAGAGTTTGTGCATATAAATTTAACCATCCATATACATAAACCTCATCCACAAAATACGTTTCATAAATATCTAATTAATAAATATCTAATTAATGAAATAGTGAAGGAATTAGAAAGGGCAGGATTGATATGATTAATTGCATTGAATATAAAGGGTATATTGGAACTGTTGAGTACTGTGATGAAGATAATATTTTTCATGGTAAGGTTATGGATATACCCAAATCTCTGATTTTGTACCATGGAGACAACTTGGAAAGTCTAAAAAAAGACTTTCATGAAGCTGTTGACTTTTATCTATCTTGTTGTGATGAAAAAAATGAAAGCCCTGTTGATTCCAACTATTGTGGTAATCTTGCAGATATACAAATTCCTCCTACTATCCATATGATGCTTTATAGTTATTCGGAAACTCACAATAAAACTCCTAGCCAAACAGTTGAAGAAGCCTTAACAAAATACATGATGGCTTAAATAGAAAGGATGATTAAAAAAAGCCACATCGACTTTTCTGTCAGCGTGGCACTGGAGAAACGTTGATTACAAAAGCAAAACCTATCAGCGGCTATAGGGGGTTGAGCCAATAAATAAACAAAAAACTACTTCTCGCGTTCACGTATAATAAAGTGAATAGGTGTTCCAATAAACCCAAACGCATCCCTAAGACGATTTTCTAAAAACCGTTTATACGAATAATGCGCTAGTTTGCTATCATTTACAAACAGTACAAAGGTTGGCGGCTTGACTGATACTTGTGTGGCATAATAAATGCGCAAAGACTTGCCTTTATCGCTTGGAGGCTGGTGAATAGCTGTTGCCTCAATAATAACATCATTAAGCAGGCCAGTACTAATACGCATTGCATTGTTTTGATATGCAGTATATACCAGTTGAAAGAGTTTTTGTACCCTTTGGCCTGTTTGTGCTGAAATAAACAATTTTGGTGCATATGGCATATAAGCTAGTTCCACATCCAGATTCTTTTCAAAGGTACGCATGGTATGCGTGTCTTTTTCAATCTTATCCCATTTATTCACAGCAATAATGGCGGCTTTGCCTCGCTCATGAGCAATACCCGCTATTTTTGTGTCCTGTTCTGTAATGCCTTCTTCCGCATCAATCAGCAAAACACATACATCTGCACGTTCTACTGCCGATACTGTTCGCACAATGGAATATCGCTCAATATTTTCCTTGATTTTGCTTTTGCGGCGTAACCCTGCCGTATCAATAAAAAGATATTTTTGCCCATTATGTTCAAAAGAGGAGTCTACTGCATCACGAGTTGTGCCAGGGATTTCACTTACTATTACCCGTTCTTCCCCTAAAATACGGTTGATCAGCGACGATTTTCCTACATTGGGTTTGCCAACTATGGCTACTCGTATAATTTCGGATTCGTCTTCCCCTCCTTCCTGAGATGGAAAAAATTTTGCCGCTTCATCCAGCAAATCTCCAAGCCCCAATGCCTGTCCAGCCGAAATCGGAATTGGTTCTCCAAGCCCTAACTCATAGAACTCATAAATTTCATTTTCCTGTTTGGCAGGGGCATCGATTTTATTAACCACAAGTAGAACCTGTTTTTTGGATTTACGTAGTAGTTTGGCCACATCGCGGTCAGCATCCACTAGACCCGAACGCCCGTCAACCACAAATAAAATTACATCTGCCGTTTCCATAGCTATTTCTGCCTGACGGAAGACTTGTTTAGAAATGACATTTTCGGAATCGGGGTCAAGCCCCCCAGTATCAATCACAGTAAAACGATGCCTTAACCATTCAGCCTCAGCATAAATACGGTCACGAGTGACACCGGGTTTATCTTCTACAATAGCCAGACGACTTCCCACTATCTTATTGAATAATGTGGATTTGCCCACGTTTGGCCGCCCCACTATGGCGAGTATTGGCTTTCTTGTTGTATTTTCTGTACTTGTCATTGTGAATTAATCTTCTCCTCATTTTTGATTTTGCAAGAGGTCTACTACACTCGCCCTCTTCAATATGGTTGAAAATATGGTGTGTTCCCGCTAAACGAAAATAGCCTTGCTAAAGATGATTCTCATTCTCATTAGCGAGAACACGCCGCAACTTAGGAATGTCTGAAAAACAACTTATTTCGGCATATAAATCCGGTATTTACCGCTTAATGCTAGAAACGCAAACAAATACAGGCAATTATCATAATAACGTCTGTCATCAAGGCGCAAGGGCGTATCCCAAAACTTCCTAACTGCCGCTTCCTTGTAAGAACCTTTGGCGGCCAAAGAAGCCGCGGCATTGGTAGCGATAAGCCCTACAGGATGCAAAGCCTTACGGTCAATAATGGTACCATCTATCTCATATACTAAATCATCTTTATCTTTTACTGTTTCAAAGAAGAATTTTTGGATACGATCGGCCGCCTCGCATTCCCATTCATCTTTTGCCCACCATTCATAAGACAAACCAATATTTGCCGCTACTCGATAGGAATCGCTATAAAATAAGTGATGTTCTCTAATACCTACATGGGGGGTACCATCATAATTGGCGTATTCTGGTGCAAGCCCTGTTATAGGATGAGTTGAGATTTTCAAATAGGCACGACTTGCATCTGCCGCTTCCTTCCAGAAGGCGCGGTCTTCTTCATTTGCCCATAGTGCGAACAATTCATAGAAATGGGGCAAATGGTAGGAAGGGTCGGATATTTCCATATTGGGTACAAACTTAATCAGTTTATTATCAGGGTTCCACATGGGGTGTCCGACACCATCTTCCCCTTTATGAACACAGGTATGGAGAAGCTCCCGTGCTTCCTTAGAATAATTAAGTATACCGTCACCATCTCCCCAACGGTGAGAGGCAAAAAAAAGTGCCATAGCAAAATATTCTTCCCCATCTGGTGCTGGCCCATAGGAATTTTTCTCGCCGTTTGGACTTACCGACCATGCAAAATACCCGCTGTTTTCTCCTTCTTCCATATACATATATTTTTTAGTCCAACGCCAAACTCTATTAAACTCATTCTGCTTATCCAACTGGACAAACATCATCATTGCATAGGACATTCCTTCTGTGCGTACATCGTTGTTGCCTGTATCTACAATATAACCCATGTCCCCTTCTGTATAGTACAATTTCTCGCCCTCTGTACTGTAAAACATGCTTTGAACAATTTCATCCAAACGTACATCTATCTTTTGTCGATTATAACCTACTTCTGCGAATAGGTTGGTGTATTGCCCAGTATAAAATGCTCCTGCCATTGGAACGGCTCCTTCCATGCTTTCATGTCAACAGTGTCTGTTTTAGTGTATACTAATTTTGGATAGCATTCAAGTTTGGGATTTTTTGTTTTTTTGCTTTTTTGTTTTTTTGTTTTTTTGTTTTTTTTTCATGCTTCAACACAAAGCGGAATATATATGATGTTAGCACACTTCCTGGAAAGGGAGAAAATCATGTCCCGTTTTTTTTCGCGATATGTTGTTTCGATTGTATTTGTTGTATGTCTAATCGCTTTAATTCTGCTTACGGTATTTGTTGTTCGTCATTTGTTTATTCTCCGATTTTTAGCGGCTGATACAGGCTACTTTATTTTCCCTAATATTGCTATACATGGCACAATGGTAGGAGGACTTTCGCCACAGGATGCCGAGCGAACCTTGCAAAATACCTTTCAACCCGGGCTTGATAGGCAAACCATTGGGCTTTCTTATAATGACAGCTTGGTGTATAGTTTTACGTTTCAAGATTTTGGTGCGATTTATGATTTTTCGGCTTTGGTAGAAATGGCTTTCCAATATGGACGAACCGGCACCCGACAGGAACGATATACGGCTATAAGAGGGTTGGAAGACAAAGCACTTAATATTACCGAAATGCCGGGTTATAGTTTTGATGTTTCATTGATTCCAGTTAGGCTGGAGGCGGTGCGTACACAATCTACTATTATGCCTGTTAATGCCTCAATGCGGTTAGAAGGAGAAGAATTTGTTATTACGGGGGGGACGCCAGGGCGTACACCCAATTTGGAAGCGGCAGTAGAAGAATTGCGACTTTTGCTTTCTCGCAATCAATCTGGTGTTATACCTTTGCAAATGCAGGCAATTGACCCTACTTATTCTATCGCGCATTTTGAACGCTCACAGTCACTGTTGGGCGAATTCGCAACTTCTTTTTTATATTATGGAGGGGATGAAACACCACGCAATGTTAATGTACGACTAGCCGCTTCACATATTCATAACAAATTGGTTTTTCCAGGAGAAGTTTTTTCTTTACGAGAAGTTGTAGGCCCTAGCACCCCGGAAAGGGGATATGCTCTAGCCACAGTAATAGTAGGAGGACAATTAGTAGATGGATATGGGGGCGGAATTTGCCAGGTAGCCAGCACATTGTACAATGCTGTATTGTTTGCAGAGCTTCCTATAGTGGAAAGAGCAAATCATTCCCTACGAGTGCAGTATTTGGACTATGCCTTTGATGCTGCGATTGCTGGAGATTATATGGATTTGAAATTTACAAACGACTCTGAACATCCTATTTTAGTAGCTTCCAGTGCAAGAGAAGGAATTCTTCATATAAGGATATTCGGACATGAAACGCGTCCAGCCAATCGTAGTTTGGCTTTTGAAAATGAACTGTTAGAAGTTATCTCACCTGAGCCAGATAAGATTCTTTATGACGAACAGCTTCCTTCAGGTCATGTGCTGATTAACACAGAATCTCATGACGGTTTCAAATATGCACTATACAAACTCATATTTGAAGACGGCGAACTGGTAGGGCGAGAACGGACTAATATATCTATCTACCGTCCTATACAGGGTATCGTTACTAGAGGGGCAGGAGCCGCCGTGGTTGAAGAGAATACAGAAGAAAATACAGAAAATAACACAGAAACTAGTGTAGAAGATAACACAGAAGAAGAAATCGCGGTAGAAAACTATAGTGAAAGCCAATAAGATTTAATGCAGTTGAAAAAAGCCATGTTTGCAGGGCGGTCTGATTACCACCTCACAAACATGGCTTTTTTCAATACTATATTACTTTCGCAGTACGTATTCAAACATCAAGTGAAATATCCGCTTCAATAATCCCTATGCCTGTATCCAATGTCAAAGTCTCAGCCTTACTGTTTTTATCTCTGTTAGTTATGGTAATCTGTTCAATTTCACAAATTTTGCCTTCATCTTTGCTAAAGCGATTACATATAACACCGCCTATTAGGTTTAATACTTCAAATAATACAGATTTTTCAAACTCATCTATAACTTTGGGTACAAAACGTATCATAGCATACACCAAGTTTTGGGCAAAAACCCGTGGAAACATAAATGTAATGCCTCCTGCTATTTCACCTACAAATTCTACCCTAATAATAATATCATCGTCATTCAATTTGTCCTCTTGAGTAGATGTTACTATAATAGTATTTTTTTCGATGCCAGCTACATGATTTAGCACTTCAGAAATGCTAAGCCTTACCAAATCTACATGATTTTTGTGTGATACATCTTTAACTGTTGCAATTTGCCCTATTTGTTGGTCAGATCCTGCTACATGATGTAATAACCATGTAAGTAATGTAGCAATAAAATTCTGTACTTCAGTATGGGAAAAGTCCGTTTCTATCATTTTTTGCTCGTGAATAAGTACAGTTTTCAAAAATTCTTGGTGTTCTTGTTTATGTTCTTCATAATTTGGGGCTTCCAAAGATTTCTGATAGGCTTCTTCTTCAGCAAAGTGCCGCGCCGCATAGTTTTTTAAGAATAGAACCATATCAATACATTCTTGTTTATTTGTTACGCCACTTTTGCGAAATAAGTTAATCAATTCATTAGTTTTTGCAAAAAGGCTTCTATGCTGTTCGTCTATGATTTCATTGCCAATACGGAATTCTTCTTTCCACATAACGATACATCTCCCTTCTTCTTCCAAAAATCAATATCACTTGCAGGACATGTACAGTATAATATAACAGGCGGTTTTATTCTAGTGCCAGATTGCACCTTCAAATGGCACAGTTCCGCGGAGTAGTGCGTGACAAAATCGCACAGTAATGCTATTATCATAGCGTTGTGAAGGAGGTAAGATTGATGAAGGTTCTTATTGTAGATGATGCAAGCATTTTGCGCATTGTGTTAAAAGATATTTTGATTGAGTTTTGTAAAATTGAAAAAACAAATATTTTTGAGGCCAGTGACGGCATAATGGCCATTCAAGAATACCAGAAAGTTAAACCTGATATTGTTTTTTTAGATATTTCTATGCCTAATCTGGGCGGGAAGGATGCCGTCCGTGCAATAATCCAACTTGACCCCGAGGCCAAAATTATTATGTGTTCGTCAGCAAAAGACCTTGATGTGGTAAAAGAATGTATTTTGTATGGCGCGAAGGATTTTTTGGCAAAGCCATTAATGCCAGCGCGAGTGCTGGAAGCTATACGTAATTGCCGCAATAAATAGCAACTTTAACTATTGGGGGAGCTTCATGAAAATTCCGCAGTTTACCATTGTATCTAGGTTATTAATCTCGTTTACTTTGGTGATAGTTATATTTTCGGGAGTAGTGGGCTACTCCCATATTACTTTTAGACACGTGGACGCATTACGTTGTCATCAAATCGAATATATAGAATCCCGTACAGCGCAACAATTCAAGCATTCGGACGTTGAATTTGAAATTGAAGAACGCCTAAAGAGCCTACGAAAAGAAAAACCTTTTGCAGGGATTCATATATGCTCTAAAAATTCCAATGATGTTCCAGACGAGCCAACGGCACGGCTTGTTGTGCTGTCACCAATGTATGACTATAAAAAATCCCCACAAGAAACTCTTGCAATGAAAGAAATTAACAACATTTTTAATAATCGGGGTACTTCACAGCGTATTTATCGAAATATGCTTGTGTTTATTGCCCCTGACCAAGATTTCATGGGGCAATTGAAAAAATCCGTCCGTAGTGACATCTCCTATACTCGTGAACTGAAAATGTTTCAGTTCACGAGTATAGTGTGCCTCTAGCACGCGTCATCGATACCGCCAGAAACTGGTGAAATATCGCCGCGCAAATCTGTATTTTCTTTTAGTAGGGACACGCCCTATTGCATATTTAATGCGATAATTTTCTCTAGCATTGCTTCAAATTCTTCTTTTGGTGGGTCAAGTGGTTCATACTGCATAATCATTGCGTCTCCATCATACCGCGGGACTAAATGCAAATGAAAATGATTTACCTGTTGTCCAGCAGATGCACCGTTATTTTGAATAAGATTAAGCCCATCAAACTCCAGCACTTTATGCAGAACTGCCGCGATTTTCCGCGCTAAGGGAAATAGCCCGGCCGCTTCATCTGCACTCAATGCAAATAGATGCTCTGCGTGTCTCTTAGGTAAAATAAGCGTATGCCCCAAACATTTTGGAAAACGGTCAAGTATTACATAAAACAATTCGTCTTCATACAACTTGTATGAGGGCATATCTCCTTCAACGATAGCGCAAAACAAACATTCATTTTTCACAAATACAACCACCCCTCCATATACTACTTTCGGTCACAAATTGAATATAATGTGGTCACTCAAGTAGTATAATCATCCAGCGATTTTCTACAATCGCCCTTCCATATCGTCCAGTAATTTGGTAAACAGCGTCATGGCTTCACGCACAGGTTCTGGTGATGACATATCCACTCCGGCGTTTTTCAAAATATTAATTGAATAATCGCTGGAGCCTGCTTTCAAAAATTCCAGATATTTTTCAGAAGCGGCGGCGGAACTCATATCAGTTTTGCCTAAAATCCGGTTAGCAAAAGCCATTGCCGCTGAATACCCTGTTGCATATTGATAAACATAAAACGCCCGGTAAAAATGCGGTATCCGTGCCCATTCCAAATCTAGTTTATCGTCCAGAACCAAAGAATCACCATAATATTTCACATTCAAATCACGATAAACCTTGTTAAGAGCTTCTGTTGTAAGCGGCTCTCCTTCTTCTGCCATTCGGTGAGCAATCATTTCAAATTCAGCAAATTTCGTTTGCCTAAACACTGTTGAACGGAACTGATTAAGCCAGGTATTAATCAAATACGTAGTCAAATCAGCGCAATCTGTACTTTTAAGCAAATAGTCCATAAGCAGTGCCTCGTTGACTGTAGAGGCAACTTCCGCTAGAAAAATGGTATAATCGCTATAAATGTAGGGCTGGCTTTTCCAAGAATAATAGCTGTGCATTGCATGACCAAGTTCATGAGCTAAGGTAAACATATCATCCACTTTATCCACGTAATTCATTAGGATATAAGGATGCCCGCCATATGCCCCCCAAGCGTATGCACCGCTTCTTTTGCCTTCATTTTCATAAATATCAATCCAGCCGTTTGACAGCCCAGCTTTTGAAGCTGAAACATATTCTTCGCCTAATGGAGCAAGGCTTGCCAAAACCTTTTCTACTGCCTCTGCATAAGGCGTTTTTGTGTCAATCTGCTTAACAAGAGGCGTAAACAAATCGTAAACTTGTAGTTCTGGTAAATCCAGAGCTTTTTTACGCATTTTGATATATCTGTGCATTTGCGGAAGAAACTCGTGGATTGTATCAATAAGTCCTGTATATACCTCCATAGGGATATTATCAGAGAACAATGCCGCATTCAAAGCAGAATCATGTTTGCGTGTTTTCGCAAAAAATACATCTTTCTTTACATTGGCACTGTAGGTGGTAGTAATGGTGTTTTTTAGATACCAATATTTGTCGTAATATGTGTGCCAAACTTCTTTGCGAACTTCACGGTTATAAGACTCAAGCATTGCTCCATAACGCCCATGTGTTAGTTCTATAGTTTTGCCTTCTTCGTCTTTGACTGTACCAAACTTTATATCAGCCGTAGTCATCATCGAATAAATATTATCGGGAGCCTCACCCAATTCGTAAACGCGTGCCAATATTTCCTCTATTTCTGGAGAGAGTACATGGGCTTTGTTGCGCAATGTATCCATCAAGCTATGGCGATATAACTCTAAGCCTGGGGTTGTATCAATGCAATTAAGCAATACACTTTCATCTTTTTCAGCAATTGCCAAAATTTCAGGCACTATAAAAGATTCGGCGGCCATAAGCTGAATGCGCATTTGCTCGGATATATCTACAAACCCTTGATATTTCGTTTCATTAGCATCTTCATGTAGCTTCATATTGGCGTAGACATAAAGTCTGTAGAATGGTTCGCTAATAGCGGCTTGTTCATTCAGGCATTCGAGCAGGGTATTAGCTTTGCCATCCTGAATTTCTCCAAGCCGTCCCTTAAACCGTGACAACCCATCAATTTTACTGGAAAGACTGTCAATGCCTTCTTTCCAAGCCTTATCCGATGTCGCTAGGCTGTCCAAATTCCATTTGTATTCGTCTGGTACTTCGTTGCGTTTCTTTTGCTTCGTCTCCATAAAGTAACCTACTTTCTACATGTCTAAATAATGTTAACGATATTATAACCCGTTCGTTAGAAACTTTACAACTACTGGTATTCGTACTATACTGCTTGTTGAACAAAAGATTTTTAGTTTTAATTTGAGAGGGCGGAAGTTATTATGGGAAAATCGGGAAAAATAAAAGACAATAAAAATGATATATTAAAAGTGTTGATAGTATCAACTGAGGTAACACCTTTTTCAAAAAGCGGCGGACTTGGCGATGTAGCGGGTTCACTTCCCAAAGCACTTAAGGCACAAAACGTGGATGTAAGAGTAGTGTTCCCCAAATACCGAACTATACAAAAAAATCTGTTGGAAAGCGCGCGTTATGTTGACTCCTTGATGGTACATTTGTCTTGGAGGGAACAGCCAGCCTCTATTTATGAAATCGGAGAAGAAAACCCAGTAGGGGTACCCCTATATATGATAGAAAACGATTATTATTTTGGGCGCGACGGTTATTATGGACATGGTGACGATTTTGAGCGGTTCGCTTTCTTTTCAAAGGTGTCTTTGGAATTTTTGCCAAAAGTAGATTTCAAACCGGATATAATTCAGTTTAACGACTGGCAAACAGGAGTAGGTTGCACTTATTTGCGTGATATTTATAGGCAGTTTGTTTACTACCAAGATATGAAAAGTATCTTTACGATTCACAATCTGCATTATCAAGGTGTTTTTGGACGTGAAGTACTATGGTCAGTAGGACTTAATGATGGCTATTTTACCGGCGGTGCTTTAGAATTTCATGGAAATATAAGCTTGTTAAAAGCCGGAGTTGTTCATGCTGATGTGGTAAGCACAGTAAGTGCGACATATGCAAATGAAATCCAAACTGGTGCTTATGGCTACGGAATGGACGGGCTTTTGCGCCAACGCGGCGAAAACGACGGGCGTTTATTCGGCATTGTAAATGGCATTGATATGGAAAGTAATAACCCTGAAACCGACCAGAGGATTTTACTTAACTATAATTCCGAAAATGCCATAGAAAAGAAACGGGAAAACAAACGTCAACTACAATCAATGATAGGACTTCCTCAGAGTGATGTGCCTATGATAGGCATTATATCGCGTTTAGTAAATCAGAAGGGCTTTGACATTATTTCAGTAGCAATGGAAGAAATAATGGGGCGTGATATCCAACTGGTTGTATTAGGCACCGGCGAAGGCCGATATGAAGAACTATTTAGAAATTATGCCTGGCGGTTCCCGCACAAAGTGAGTGCTAACATAACCTTTGACGATTATTTGGCACAACGTATATATGCCGCCTCAGATATTTTTCTTATGCCTTCCATTTATGAACCTTGTGGCCTAGGACAAATGTTTGCAATGCGTTATGGCTCAATACCTATTGTGCGTAAAACAGGCGGATTGGCCGATACAGTACAGCATTTTGACCCCAATACAAACACAGGCAACGGCTTTGTGTTTGAAGATTTTGTAGCCAGTGCTATGATGTGGGCACTTAATCAAGCCTTGGATTTGTATTATACCCCCCATTGGAACCATGTAGTGCAAAACGCTATGAATTCCGACCTTTCATGGGACAAATCCGCAAAAGAATATGTTGAACTATACAAATGGCTTAAAGATGATAAAGGAGCATAAAATTTGATACCTACCCAAATTGAGAACCATATAACTCGAATTGATACTCCAGCCGTTTACGCTTATTATATTGTTAATTCATCAGAACTTTATCCGTTGGCATTGGTCTGTGATGATAATGATGTTCTCATAGGAGTAATAGGAAAATCTGATTTGAAACAGCGTACAAGTGGGGATATTTCTAAGAAAACATGTGGACAGATTTGCAATCGCAACTTTTTCTCGCTACAAGGTACAGAAGATGAACTCTATGTAAAAGCCAGGAATATTTTTGCTGAAAAATATGTGGGGGATGTATTACCTGTTGTTAGCGAAAATGGTGTACCTATACGGCTGTTTGGTAAATTTCAAGCGTTTTTCAGAGATATGTGCAATATGCAAATCCCATATTATTCATATGCCAGTGGCCTTATAGATGCCGTTGGGCTTGCATTATCGCGTGGATATAAGCATATCAGTGCCATAGAGTTTGGGGTTGCTGGTGGCTATGGATTAATCCACTTGGGTATATATGCACGCGAAATACAACGATTGTATGGGGTAAAAATAGATGTATATGGCTTTGATTCGGGCAAGGGTCTATTTGCCCCGGTTGACTATCGCGATTGCCCTCAGCATTGGATAGAAGGGGATTATCAGATGGATATCGAAGCCCTTCAAAGCAAACTATATCAGGAAACACTTATTATTGGTGATATTTGCGAAACCACAAAGAGTTTTCTTGACGAGTACAAACCGGCACCCATAGGGTTTATTTCAATTGACGTGGATTTTTATACCCCCACAGTTGCAATTTTAGAAATGTTACTTGGTAGCGATGATTACTTTCTGCCAACCATAACAATGTATTTTGATGATATTATTGATAAGTTGGAATTTCAGGGTGAAACCCTTGCAATTAGGGAGTTTAATGCTAAAAACGAACACATCAAAATATCGCCGGTACATACCGCGTTTGACCAAGTAAAGACCTATATGTACACAGAAAAGTCTAAGGAATGGCTTATTCAGCATCCAGTATCGCGTATAAAATGGTGCAATAGATTTAATCATCCACGTTTTTCATCATTAAGAACAAGCACTCATCATTTTCCAATATAGTAAGTTGTATTTTTCGTCGAATCGAAGAGAAAAATTAGCAATAGAATACCCCACCTCCCACAAGTAGGATTATAACCTATGAGTGGGGGTGGGGTATTTTAACTTTTATGGATAATCAACAATACCAATAAACAGCGGTATACCCGTATTCAAATCATAAATAGCGTAAATATACGGCGTATTAAAATCCAGAACTATAGGCAAGGGTTCTGGCCGAGAACTTTGACGTGCAACACTAACAATTGTAGCGGCGGCGGCCTCAGTTCCTTCTTTGTCCACAATAATCCTCACCATTTGGCGAACATAAGATATTTCAATCGGCTGGCCTACTGGTGGCATATCTACAAGCCCAAATAAATCCGCAAAAGTGCCAAAAGCCTCATTAAGCCCCATAGCTTTTAACATGTTATTCATTGTAATATCGAATTCTTTATCCAATTCAGGCATATGGACTATTACATAATTCCTTTGCAAACCCGCAAAGATATCAGCAAGATAGTGCATAGTTGCAAAATCTCGTATTAATGTTCCGTCGGTAGGACGCACTGCGAAAAAGCCCAGCCTACCGTCATCATATGGCAATAACACTGCTTCATAAGTATCTGTAACACGTGCATTCAAAACCACAGCCTCTGTAGAAATAAAATCTGCGTCCCGCCCAATGCCCGATTCAGGTGTAAATCTACGAACCGATTCAGTCATCGGATAAATTTCTTCCGCCCATTTTGTCAACAGATATAACGTGTTAATCAAAAACATTATTTCGTCATTTTCGATTTCTTCAAGCATTTCATCAATAAGCCCATTTGTCTGATAAGAAATCCATGAGTTTATTTCATCTACCGTTGCTCTTGAAGCAAAATTACGTGGAAATGCTGGCGCGCCAAAATAATTTATCATCGCTTGGTTGAAATCTGGATGAACTGTATAGTTATCACAAATCCAAACAGAACCTGCAAGAGTGAGTAATGTACTACCATCCACTTCCATTAGACTTGATGCTAATCTTGCCAATTCAGGTGCGAGTTTACTTGGGTCTTGACCTAGTACGTATGCAAATTCGTCCAAAGTTGCACCTCTTGCACCTAGTGCCACCATAGCAAGAGCATAATATGCTGAAAGTGGCGAAATAACAAGGTTCTCGCATTCTACATCGTCTGCCACCAATGCTTGAAGGAATAATTCTTGGGAAAAGTTAGATATTGCCTCCCATGTATCGACGGGTACGGCTGGTACAGAAGTAATATCGTTAATTACTGCAATGGGTTCTGTTGCAATAGATGTGGTAGTTGGTTCATATGCTTCAAATGGAAGCTCGGCTGTGTATCCACTAGCACAAGCCGAAAACAGCATAAATGTTGCAATTACAATTGCCAAAAGCCTTTTTTTCATAAAGACACCTCATTTTGATTATTTTTTATTTTTTTGTTTTCTTGTTAAATGTATTAAGGGTAATCGACTATACCAATAAACAACGGTATACCCGTCTTCAAATCATAAATAGCGTAAATATATGGTGTATTAAAATCCAGAACTAATGGTGGCAAAGGCAAACTCCAATTTGCAACCTCAACAATTGTAGCGGCGGCGGCCTCAGCTCCTTCTTTATCCACAATAAGTCTCACCATTTGGCTCACTGAAGATATTTCAAGTCCACCTAGTAGTGGCATATATTCTACAAGTCCAAATAAATCTGCGCTAGGAGTAAAAGCCTCATTAAGCCCCATAGATTTCAGCATGTTATTCATTGTTATGTCGAATTCCTTATCCAGTTCAGGCATATGGACTACTATATCAGAATGCCATTGCAAACCTGAAAAGATGTCAGCAAGATAGTGCATAGTTGCAAAATCCCGTATTAATGTTCCATCTGTAGGACGTACTGCGAAAAAGCCTAGCCTATCATCGTCATATGGTAATAACACCGCTTCATAAGTATCCGTAACACGCGCATTCAAAGCTACAGTTCCTGTAGAAATAAAATTTGCATCCTGTTCAATACCAGACTCTGGCGTAAAGCTACGCACTGATTCAGTCATCGGATAAATTTCTTCCGCCCATTTTGTTAACAAATACAGGGTGTTAATCAAAAACATCATTGCCTCTTCTTCAATTTCTTCAAGCATTTCATCAATAAGCCCATTTGTCTGATAGGAAATCCATGAGTTTATTTCATCTACCGTGCTTGAATCAAAACTGCGTGGAAATGCTGGCGCACCAAAATAATCTATCATCGCTTGGTTGAAATCCGAATGAACTGTATGGTCATCACGAATCCAGACGGAACCTGCAAGGGTGAATAATGTACTGCCGTCCACGTCCATTAGACTTGATGCCAACTCTGCCAATTCAGGCGCGAGTTTACTTGGGTCTTGCCCTAGTATGTATGCAAATTCGTCCAAAGTCGTGCTTCTTGCACCCAGTGCCACCATGGCAAGAGCATAATATGCTGAAAGTGGAGATATAACAATATTCTCACATTCTACATCATCATCCGCCAATGCTTGAAGGAATAATTCCTGAGAAAAATCAGATATTGCCGCCCATATATCAATGGGCGCAGAACCGATATCGCTAATTGTTACAACAGGCTCTGCAACAATGAACGTGGTAGCTGGTTCGCTTATATCAGGAGGCTCGGCTGTGTATCCACTAACACAAGCCGAAAACAGTAAAAATGTTGCAGTTACGATTGCAAAAAGCTTTTTCTTCATAAAGACACCTCATTTTGATTATTTTGTGCTACTTATATGTAACGCTTTTTTATTCTGATTTGTTCCATGTGAGAATTGGCAGAAAACATATCCCAAATTATTTTGACTCAATCACGAGTTACGCACATGAAGGCGAAAAATGCTATAATTGAGAAAAAGGCAATAGGTGATAAGCATGTCAAAATCAAAGTGTTCACGGGAATTGTATAGTGCGTTTCTTGAAGTTACATCAA
>Ga0123355_10002165_pt1 | contig 27684 bp, 22 predicted proteins | sample TergutEmb28metaG_3_FD_89872 | JGI IMG/M metagenome (GOLD analysis project Ga0123355, IMG submission 89872) | Embiratermes neotenicus P1 segment gut microbial communities from Petit-Saut dam, French Guiana - Emb289 P1 | ecosystem: Host-associated > Arthropoda: Insects > Digestive system > Gut ... | reverse complement strand
TCCAACCGTCAAAAATTGCGCCATTTTTATACACAGTTTCTATGACCTTGCCAAGTCTCCTATCTCCTCTTGCAAGCACTCCTTCAATATGAGCAGTTTTTGCATCATGATACCTGTAGTTTATTTGTTTTTTTCTGATCATTGATTTCACTGCCTTTTGGCTTTCTATAAACTCCATTGGGTCAACCATAACTGCCCATTGGAATGGGGTAAAAGGCTTTGGTACAAAACAGGCGGTGCTAACAGATACACTTACAGGCCGTTTACGAGATTCATAATCCAACAAGTAATATGTGTCGACAACTGCTTCTGCCAATGTAGCGATTGCCAATATATCTTCATGATCCTCAAAAGGAAGTCCCGCCATAAAATATAATTTAATCTTGTCATATCCTGCTGTAAATGCACGATAACATCCTTCTAATATATCATCATTGGTCAAATTTTTGTTGATTATATCACGCATTTTTTGACTGCCTGCTTCTGGAGCTACTGTCAATGATGATTTGCGAAGCACTTGGACCTTTGACATGGATTCTAATGACACTGCATCCAACCGAGTCGAAGGCAAAGAAATATTTACATGACGCTTACTTGTTTCTTCCAGCAAAGTATCAACTAAGTGCGCAAAATCGCCGTGATCACATGCACTCAAGGCCAACAACGATATTTCTTCATGACCAGTAGAATCCATTAGCGTTTTTGCATGATCTATAATTTCACACGAGAGTCGTTCGCGTATAGGACGGTATATAAACCCCGCTTGGCAAAAACGGCAACCGCGCATACAACCCCGAGCAATTTCTACAACAACTCGATTATGAACCGAATCTACAAGTGGTACTATAAATTTATCCGGATAATAGCTCAATGATGGTATAAATGCTCGCTTCACTTTCTCCGGCGCACTAGAATGATTGGGCGTAAAATTTTTTAGCGTCCCATCATTATTATATTTTACATCATAAAATCTGGGTACATAAATCCCAGGGATACTACATATTTCTAATAAAAAATCAATCTTTGTACATCCCCTACCCTTATTTTCGCGATAAATGTCCATAACTGTACCAAGTGTAGCCTCTCCATCACCAATATAAAAAAAATCCACAAAATCAGACAGTGGTTCAGGATTTGTAGCACATGGGCCGCCAGCACAAATAATAGGATAACTATCATCACGTTCCAATGCATTTAGAGGAATCCCAGCAAGATCAAGCATAGCCAGTATATTGGTATATGACATTTCGTATTGCAAAGTAAATCCAAGGATATCAAAATCTCCCAATGCATCGCCTGACTCTATAGCAAAAAGATGTGTGTTCTTTTTTTTGAGCAATTCCAACATATCAAACCAGGGCATAAAAGCACGTTCGCACCAGACATCGTCCCGCTTGTTTAGATAAGAATATAAAATCTGTAGTCCAAGATGGCTCATTCCCACTTCATAAGTGTCCGGAAAGCAAAATGCAAAACGGGTCAGCACATCTTTCATGCTCGATTTGTCTACGGTATTTACCTCGCCACCGGTATAACATCCTGGTTTATTTATTTTAATAAAATCGTTTTCACTAATTTGATGTCTGCTCATTGGTTTGCTCCTTCATCTTTGGTTTTTCAAATGAAACAATAATACCCATTAATATAAACAATCCAACACATATAATAAAAGGAATTTGCCTGTTTACTCCTGACAAATGACCAATTACTACTCCAAAAGGACTGGATATCCCGAGCATAATAACTGTTAGTAAGCTCATGATCCTAGCCCTTTCTTTTTCATCAACATTTTGGAAAACAAGTGTATCCCGTCTTGGAAGAAATAACCCTGCCGCGCAAGCATCCAAAACAGTAAATATTATCAACATAAAAATAGTTTCTGGTGGTGTCAAAATTAATAACGTAAATCCACAGATATACAAAGCAAGCCCAAAAAGCATGACTCTATATTGAGCAAAACGGCTAAGTCTGTTTTGTACACCAAGAAAAAATACTAACATGATTGCTGCTCTCAAGATAGGAAATACAAACATAAACTGCTCTGGCAAAAGAAGATCTTGGGTAACATACAATGCAAAAAAATTTGTAGTAGTTAACTGTTGAATATTTAGTAGTGTAATGAGTATCAATACCCTCCATGTTACTGGCGTTCTTACGATTTGCTTAAAAACAACGCCGTACTCCATAACAAGCTGCCAAATTGATACGCTTGCCGTTTCTTTCCGTCGTATTTCACCCTGTCCAGTCTCGTGACCATACACATAAAGAATAATAAATTTTACAGTCATAGATACAAACGAAATACTAAATAGTACACGCATGACTGGCACGAGACTATATCTACCTATAAAAAAACCTGCTATAGGTACAAAAAAAGCTGCTAAGAGTCCCACAATGTAAATCAGATTAAAAATTTGTATAACCTTATCTTTTGGAGCATCTTCAACCAACAAACAATTCCAAGATACACTACTGACTTGCCAGAAACTATTAAAAATGGACGCAACAAAAAACCACCTAAAATCTTGTGCAAAAGCCCATATGAGCATTGGCATACTCCACGAAATCAAGTCTGCAATAAAAGTAGTCAATCGGCGTCCAAGTTTATCTGTTGCAACTCCTCCCAGTAACGATGTAAACATTTGCATAATCAACCCAACAGAAATAAGGATGCCGATATCAGCATCCTCAAGACCTAAACTAAACATATATAACGTAAAAAATGGGGTATACAATGTCCATGGTATACCCCACAATGGTTCGGTAATAACACATAATTTTGGATTACCTTTAAGCGTCATAAGAAAAGCCAAAGTAGGGTTTCTATTCAGCCACGATTTCACCATTTATATATTCTTTCTCCTTGCATGTCTCTATTTTACCTCTTAATCGTCATATCCATCTTCGATATTTGGATCTATTTCGTCATTAGGATCGTATGTGTCACCATTTCCGTTGTCGTCATCATTTCCGCCATTACCATTCTCTTCAGGAGGTGGAGTGGGTTCAGGTGTAGGTGCTGGTGTGGGATCAGGTGTAGGCGTTGGAGTTGGTGTCGGTTCTGGCATCGGTTCGTCATTAACATCTGGTTCTGCTTGTGCTGGTGCAAAAATCTGCATTTCTACAGGCTGAATAGGTTCTGCCAAAGTCACTCCGGTTGGAAGGTTGATTACAGATAGTGGTACCCACTGAATACCAATTGGTAGGTTTCGCAAATCAAATGCAACATTAAGATCACTGGTTTGTAATGCATTAATAATTGACTGCGGGCCACTTAGCACAACCCTGACCGCAACCGGATCATTTATCGTTTGATGTAGTGCATCATATATATTTCCAAACACATCTCGCCAAAGAACAAAGAAAGTACGCCTCTGGATGGGCTCAACGGTTATTGCAACAATAACATTTTCTGGAGCACTTTTACTCAGTGATAAACCTTCAGGCAAATAATCAGCTACACTTATAGATCGCTCAACACTTTCTGCCAATCCATCACGATTAAATTGTAAAAGTACATAGCTTATATCATTAAGCACATCTTCGCTTCCGACAACATTAATAAAGAGTTCCGAGGTAGTTATTCCATCTGGTGCAATACTAAATCCTGGAGCCATTTCACCAATAGGTTCTACTCTAATTTCCAATGTTCGCACAGGTGATTTTTGCACTCTTACTGCTGTTTGGCTAACACTTAGTGCAATAATTTGATTTGTTATATCTTCTCCATCATAATCAACAACCACAATTGTTGCATCTACTTCATCACCTGCATCCGTAAGATCAACTTCAACTCGAACATGACAAATGGTATTCATAGTTTCACGTGCAGCAGTAACTGTAACATTTGTGTTTGTAGGCTGTATACTTTGCAACTCATAACCTTCTTGAACACTACCTAGTTCAACAACCCGTAAAGGGAAAACTCTTCGTTCTCGCACATCGAGTTCTACATCAACAAAAGCAGGACGTACAGATTGAAACTCAAATCCAGAAAGTAAATTAATATTTATCGGAAGTCTTTGTATCGTCGGCCCATCGGCATTTAAGGCTAGAGTAGAATTAACAGACCGCATATCAACATATACAATAAAATCATCAAGTGATACATATCCAAACGCACTCCTAAAACCACGGACACTAAAGTTTATAGACATTGCTCTTAGTTCATCTGCATTGACAACAACCAACCCATCACGTTCCATGATTTCTATACCGCGCACTTGTAGATTGGCAGAGTTAGGACGATTTTCTAAAGGATCATGCAAGTTCATAGCCACATACCAAATTACAAATGCCAGTCCAAGAGATATTAATTTCCAATGCAAATCAGTATAAAAAAAAGAAAGGATTTTTTTTAACATTACTCTCCCCCCTTTTTTTTGGATTTACTAGATTTATTTTTAAATAGTGTAAAACGAGATTTTGAAATTGGAGTACCAAAGATTAACATCTCACGCATTTGAACTTCTGATACATTACGTGTCAGTTGACCACCAATACATACAGATATAGTTCCTGTTTCTTCGGATACAACTACAACTCGAGCATCAGATACTTCTGTCATGCCAACTGCAGCTCTATGTCTAGTACCCAAAGAACTGTCAATTGACTCTCCAGTAAGTGGGAGTATACATTTGGCGGCAGCTATCCTGTTACTACGTATAATCACAGCTCCATCATGCAAAGGCGTGTTTTTTTCAAAAACATTTAATAAAAGTTGACTACTTACCTGAGCATCCAATGCAATACCAGTTCTTTCTTGCTCTTCTAAATCAATAGATTGTTCTATAACAATAAGCGCACCAGTTGTAGCATCACTCATTACCTTAGTAGCTTTAATAATTTCACCCACAGTATCATCGGAAGCATAGACTTTTTGTTCACCAGTATCTATTTTAAACGAAGCAAGATATTGCCCTCTGCCCATTTGCTCCAAAACCTTACGGAGTTCTGGCTGAAAGAGGACAACAAGCGCAATAAGCCCAACAGTAAAGGCATGTTCCAAAAGCCAGCCAAGGGTTACAAGATCAAATATTGTCGCAATCAAGCGCAATACTAAAACTAAAGCAATACCTCTAATTAATACCCAGGCATGAGTACGTTTTATCCAACGTAATACCAAATACAAAATCCCGGCAATAATTACAATATCCAGCAATTGGGCAGGCCCAAATTGCGGGAAAGGTAATGCCGGGATATTGGTTGCATCAAGAAGCCCATCAAGAAAGCCATAGAACATATTTAAGCCTCCAAGGCACTATTTTTCGAGCATGTCCGGACTATCTGCCGGATGTGGGTGATGTCTATCATCTTTATCCCGTTTGGGTTTATGCATTATCACCTTTGGTACAATTTTAACATGATAATAATTATCGTCATCTTCAAATTGAACAGATTCTGCCTTTGTGTAATCCAACACAGAGTCAAATAATCGCACAAGGACTGTTATAAGTCCACATAAAATTACCCATCCAAATACGCCAACAATAGATACAGTTTCTTCTGTTGCTACATTAAACAAAATAAATCCAAAAATAGTCATTGCACATCCGATACCAATAGCAATTTCTTTTGAATAGTTTATAGCTTGACGACTTACAAGATACACGGCAATGATAACCATAGTAAAAATCATAGCTATAAAAACCCAATTATAGCTTGCAAGTATACCTTCCATAACACTGGAATATGCTTCTGTAAAAACAGCCGGTAGTTCTGTAACCAGTTCTGGTATTTCTACATCGGTAAAGTCTATTACAATAGGAGTTGCCATGAGGTCAAAAATAACTGGTATTTGCATACTAATAAACACACCAATAATAACAGGTATAACAGCAGTTACCGGGAAATAAAGCCCAACAATAAGCGGGACTAAGTACGGGATATTAAAAGCAAAAGCCAATACCATAAGAAGTATTATATAAGACTCTTTTACTGCCATCCGCCCATAAAACAAAAAAATTAATAAAAGAAAAATGAATACAGCAGCTGCTACAACAATACTTGCAGACAACTGAACTGTTATTGTTAGTATAATTAGAATCCAGGACAAATTGGCTGGCATAACAACAAATAACAATGCAAAGAGCCAGCTAAGCATGGATGAAGACATAGCATCTACAAAGGTGTCAAAAAATTCATGAGAATATCCAAGATTCAAAATTCGTGAAAAAATAAAGTAACCCAAAAAAAACTTTATAACAGGCATTATTACTACTTCAAAACGCTTAAAAAACATAACCACGGTTTCCCGTGCAATTAACACCATCTTCATTGAGTGGCTCCTTTGTCTTGAGGTAAATCTAAAAGCATTGATTATCAGTCTTTTGGTCTTGGTGGAGCAGTTGATATAGATGATTCTGTTGATAGGTGAGCATCCGAAACTCTAGTGTGTTCGATTGGATGATCTGGGGCTTTATGTCTCGTATGCTCTACAGTCCGTGTGGGATTTAGAGATGGGGGTCTCGCACGTTCTATTGGCCTTATCGGCCTTGGTGCTAATGTACGTTCTATTGGTCTTTTGATATCCGAAGGTATAGTTTCTCCCGAGACATTAATACGTTCGGCAGGGTTTGGATGACGAGGTCTCGGTCTTGATCTTGTATATTCAGGAGGTTGTGGCTGTACCGATCTTGTATGCCCCAAATGATTTAATGGCTGCATCTGAGGCCTACTATTTATATGTCTAGTTTGTTTTGTAGGGTTTGTGCGTACAAGAGGAGCAGTGTTATTTTTTTGCGTCTGATATTCATTTTTATTTTTATCTATTCTTACTTCTGCGTCATGTTCTTCGTCAAATGGCTGAAGTTCGCGTTCATTTAGTCGTTCTAGTTGACGTACAATTGCTTGGTATTGAGATAAACGTTTTTGTACCAAATAGTACCGTCTTGTACCCTGAATACTGCCTATCAGTGAATAAACAGCCAAAATAGCCAACAAGAAAAACACGGATTCCGTTAAGTGTTCTTGTATGTTGAAGTCAAAAACATCCATGTCACTAATAGAAAAAGCATGTATCCAATAAATTGCTAAAATAATAATACTACCAAGCCCGACAGATAATCGCGTACCAAGATTATTTTTGTATATATAATCATGACGGAAATAGTCATTGGCTACGCGGTCAGCTGGCCCTTCATGTTTATCATAAAGTGCTAATTGAGTCATTGTTATTATTTTTAACTTGTTAACCATATATCTCTCCAAAACGGAACACAGGACATCTCCCCTAGCAAATGCTAGGGGAGACACCTTGCTTTATCTTAATTTGATTCCATATTATAATGTCAATACAAAAATGTCCAGAAAAACCTACCAGTTAAAAATCAAAGATTTATCATATTTCTTGTATTTACCAAAAGTCTACAACATTTACTATCCGATCCAAAAACGAATATTCTTCTTCATTACCCTTAACAGATTGAGATGCTGCAACAATACGTAGCCACTGTTCTACATAATTTCTTGGCGTATCGCTCTTTTCACAAAATGTTTTTAGATATATTTCTCCTTCTTGCTGTCTGCCAGTTAGTAGATATATTAGATATGTTCTCGCGGCATCAGCAGAACCATTTCCTTTGGTAGCATGAGACCAATCAATAATATACCGTTTTCCATCTTTGGTGATGATAATATTGCTTGGTCTAAAGTCACCATGACATACTTTGTTATGCTTAGGCATACCCTCAAGGTGTTGTTGCAACTCATATTTTACGTTTTGGTCATAATCAGTCAAAGAAATTTTGCGAAACATTTTATCCCTATGATTTGTGAGTAGAGGGCTACTTTGCGCATGGATATCTAATTGGATATCTACCATAAGATTAATGTACTCTTCACGATTTGTTGGGTCTGCTATCATTATTTCAGACAAGGTGCGTCCTTCTATATATTCGCTAACAATAGCCCAACATCCCTCTACCATAGTAACTTCCAATAATTTTGGTACATTTAGTGCAGTTTCTTCTATACGAGCATGATTAAGGGATTCGTTGAGTACATCGGTTTTTAAAAAGCCATCATGAAACAACTTGATACACTTATCACCATCACGGTAGATCGTCTTATTTGGTCTAGTTGCAATTATATTCTTCAGATTCATTTTACCCTCCTATCGCTCCATTACGTGTATTTCGTTAGTTCCCAAAATAGGCATTTAAATATATTTCTTTAATTTCCTCTAGCAGTGGATATCTTGGGTTTGCACCTGTGCATTGGTCATCAAATGCTTGCTCAACCATTTCGTCCAGTTTTGCCATAAAATCGTTTTCGTTTATCCCATAATCGCGAATTGATTTTTTTATGCCAACGATTTCTTTTAGTTCGTTAATTTTTGCGATTAAGTTTGTGGTTTTTTCTTCGTCTGTCTTTCCGTCAATGCCAACAAACGATGCAATCTCTCCATATCGTTCTAGTGCTACAGGATATTTATATTGAGAAAACGCACCCATTTTTTTTGGATCTTCCACCGCATTGTATTTTATTACCTCGTTAATAAGAAGTGCATTGGCAACTCCATGAGGTAAATGGAATGTAGCCCCAAGTTTATGGGCCATTGAATGGCATACACCCAAAAATGCGTTGGCAAAAGCCATACCGGCTATAGTTGATGCGTTTGCCATCTTTTCTCTTGCAACCTCATTCTTGCCATCAATGTAAGCAATGGGTAGATATTTAAACACATTTTTTATCGCGGTAAGAGCCAAGCCATTTGTATAGTCTGTTGCCAATACAGAAACATAGGCTTCTAATGCATGAACCAGCGCATCAATACCAGATGCAGCGGTAAGACCTTGCGGCATATCCATCATATAATCAATGTCTACAATAGCTATATTGGGTAGTAATTCATAGTCAGCAAGTGGGTACTTAATCGCTCCATCAGTTATAACAGCAAATGGTGTAACTTCGCTGCCGGTACCAGCAGTTGTTGGAATAGCAACAAAGTTAGCCTTTCCTCCCATTTTTGGAAAAGGGCTTATGCGTTTGCGTATATCCATAAATCTCATAGCCAAATCGTGGAAACTTACATCGGGATACTCATAAAGAACCCACATTATTTTTGCTGCATCCATTGGAGATCCACCACCAAATGCAACAATACAATCAGGTTCGAAATCGCACATTGCCTTTGCTCCTTCTATTGCGCAATCAAGAGTAGGATCAGGCGGTACATTAAAAAATGTTTTGTGTCTAATATTGAGTTCGTCAAGTGTATCTGTTAGTGATTTAGCGTAATTATTTTTGTATAAAAATTCATCTGTTACGATAAAAACCTTTTTCTTATTATAGATATCTTTTAGTTCTTGTAGTGCAACTCTTAAGCAGCCTTTTTTAAAATATACTTTTTCTGGGGTTCTAAACCAAAGCATGTTTTCCCTCCGCTCTGCTACATATTTATAGTTAAGAAGATGGCTAACACCTACGTTTTCTGAAGTTGAATTGCCTCCCCAAGAACCGCAACCTAGTGTTAATGATGGAGCTAGCTTAAAATTATAAAGATCACCTATTCCACCATGAGAAGATGGCGTATTTACCATGATGCGACATGCTTTCATTGCGTTTTCGAAAGTTTGCAAATCGGCAGAACAGTTGACATCTATATAAATTGCGGCAGTGTGACCATATCCACTATCTTTTATTAAGCGGTCAGCTTTATATATTGCTTCGTCATAATTATCATATCGATACATAGCAAGTACCGGAGACAATTTTTCATGAGAAAACTCTTCTTCGAACTCTACACTTTCTACTTCGCCTATCAATACTTTAGTATTAGGCGGTACATTAATACCTGCGATATTGGCAATTGTTTTTGCAGTTTGACCTACGATTTTAGCATTTAGTGCACCGTTTATAACAATAGTTTTCCTTACTTTTTCTGTTTCTTCGGTACTTAATATATAACATCCTCTATGAACGAACTCCTTTTTCACATCTTCATAGATATCTGTGTGTACAATAACTGATTGTTCGGATGCACAAATCATCCCATTGTCAAAAGTTTTGGATAGGATCACAGAACTCACAGCCATTTTTATATCTGCTGATTTATGAAAAACAGCTGGGACATTTTCTGCTCCTACTCCAATTGCCGGTTTTCCAGAAGAATATGCAGCCTTTACCATACCAGGACCACCGGTTGCAAGGATTACATCAGCATTTGACATAACCTCATTGGATAGCTCTAGAGAAGGTGCATCAATCCAACCAAAAATACCTTCTGGAGCACCTGCTTTTACTGCTGCTTCATATACAATTTTTGCAGCTTGAGCGGTACACTTTTTTGCTCTTGGATGAGGTGCAAATATAATGCCATTTCTGGTTTTAAGAGCTAATAAACCTTTAAAAACAGCTGTTGATGTGGGATTTGTTGTTGGGATGACCGCAGCGATTACGCCCATAGGTTCTGCGATTTTACGAAGGCCAAACTGTGTATCTTCTTCTATGATACCGCATGTTTTTGTATCCTTGTAATAGTTATAAATATATTCGGCAGCATAATGATTTTTTATTACTTTATCTTCGACAACACCCATACTTGTTTCTTCTACAGCCATTTTGCCCAGAGATATCCTATTATGGTTGGCAGCTAGTGCGGCAACTCTGAAGATCTCATCAACTTTTTCTTGCGAGTATGTCGCAAATATTTCTTGTGCTTTACGGATTTGTGCCATTGCGGCTTTTAGTGATTCTACACTGTTTATTGAAATTGTGTTCATACGGCCTCCTTTTTTGATAAATATCCATATGCGATTGCTGCACCATATGCAGCAATATCTCCCGATGCTGCTACTATCCTATGCATTAGCATAGCTGCAAGCAATATATCTTCATACAAAATTCCACCCATGAACATTAACATTACTATTTCACGGATTCCTATACCACTTGGAGCACCAGGAGTCAAAAAACCTACAAGCCAAGACAATAAAAACAATCCTACTACGGTAAACATTTGATTGAATTCAAGTGGTTGCCCCAAGACAATGAGTGTCGCAAGAAAGGTGCCACCCCACAAGGTCATTATTAATAATCCAAATCCGAAACGCTTGATAATTACAGATATACTAAGCACCTTCATATGATCGAAGAGCTTGTTAAGACCCTGTTTTATTTTGTGTCTTAATGAAAATGCAGCTGATCCGGCAAGCACTGCGATAATAATTAGCACGATAACAAATGCCCTAGGCCACTCTACTTGATATAAATAATCCATGGCATGTTCGAAAACAGTTAATATAATAAGCGTGATAGCCGCAAAAGCTGTAATAATCCCTTCAATAACTGTTGCTAGTGCAACCTTAGGATGACTCAACTCATCTGTTTCTACAGCCAATCTATTGCGACCTACTACATACATCACTCCACCTGGGATATATTTGTATAGATTTGAAAGAGTATAGACAACCATCCCCAACGATTTGGTAACTAATACACCAGACACGTTCTTAACCAGTGCTCGGAAATTAAAAGCGGCCATTAAAATACCGACACCTTCAAGCAAAGCAACAGTTATAAGCCCGATAACAACACCAGTTGTAAATAAGTCTACTAAATAGAAATCAGAATCGGCCTGTTCGTTAAACAATCGCCGACCCAAAAAAACGAGGGACGCAACCATAAGGAGAGTCCCCACCCATGAAACTATCCTCGTTTTTTTTATTTTCTTTTGCTCCATATTACCACCAACCTCTTGGCTCACCGTTTGGCCATAAAGATGCACGCCAACTATTTATTAAATCCATAAGTTCTTCATCAAAAATATCAAGTGCTATTTCGAATTGGTTGTCATTGCTAGATTGGTACATTTCGAGAAGTGGCTCCATCCCAAAACGGTTGTATAAATAAAACACAAACGAACCAACCTCATCATAAGTCCATCCATCTCTTCCAAAATCGTATTCGTCATATTCGATGGGTAGACGATGCCCTGATCCGTCTCTTGCCAGAGTATTGATATTACCAGTTGTCGGAACATTGAATCTATAGTTTCTTTCACCTTCAAAATGATCCCTAAATAATATTTCGCCGAGAACAGCCATTCCTTCAACCATCCATGTTGCGGGACGATTTGCTGGGAACTCCCTAAAAAGCATAAGATGGGTTACTTCGTGTGCTATTGCCCATGTTCCTAATCTTGACGTGCTTGCAAGAATTATTTCGTCGTTAGTAACAAAGTTAACATCGGGTGCATCCCACCCAAGAATATATGCTAAATCTACAATGCTGGCAGGTATATTGATTACACCAAAAGGATAGAGGGTAACATGTATTTGGTCCATATTTGTAATATTAAAGTATGTCCGTACAAACCCAATTGCCTCTTCCATATACTGTACAAAATCATATACTCTTGCCCATGTCCAGCTGTACTCGTCATCGACAAAAACATATCCTGCATACATTGTAATTACTTTAAAATCCCCAAACTGATATTTAAATTGCAATGGGGTATGAACCTCAGCTTCTGTTATTGTCGAAATATAATCATTTAGTTTTATCGCAAAACTGTGAGTATCTGATTGTGCCAACCGAACATAATCATACAAAACTTGATCTTGTGACCAGGTACTTATTAAGGTATACGCTATATCATTAATATTACTGGATAAACCTTGAGGGACAAGTGACGGTACAAACCATGCATCACCAAAAGGTACATTTGTTGATGTAAGTACCTGTTTAAGATCATCACTTGACAGAAGATTTACACTACTACTTTCTAATAAATATGCTTCTAATCCTATTGATATCCACCAAGGTAATGGATGGCGCAACATTTGGGTAAAAAACATGCTCGTTATTGTGCCATTTATGGGATCTTCAAAAAAATCATAATTTATGTGTCTGTTTTGGATATCTCCACTTCCTGATACAAGAAAATAATCAAAAAATGGCCATCCAGGAAATTTGTCGTTAATTAAATCAAACAACTCGACAATACCATAAACTGTGTTCATAGCATATTCTATATCCAAGCCATACTCTATATGAAAACTCAATTGAAAATCCCCAAATGCAACAAAAACCGTATTGTCAAATCCTTGGTTTACATAATATTCATTTGCAGCAAGGGTTGTAAATCTTGGGGTTGGTTCTTCTTCGATTGGGGGGTGGGGCTTAGCCATTGGTGGTGCCGGTAATGGTGTAGGCATGGGTGTGTTGTCTGGCTGGATAACAACATATATTTCGTCTATATCAACAGAAAAGGTTTTTTGAGCATCTATAATCACTATAAACGAAAGTGCAACGACAGCACTATAACAAATCAAACCTAAAAATACTTTTGCAAGTCTCAAAACACCCTCCGTTCCGCTTACAAAGAAGCATATCTGACTATAATATAATTATCGCCAGTAGATGAGACGCTCAATCCAAAAAATTGTATGCAACGAATAATATCTTATTTCCGTTTTTGTGTTGATATGTACACTCTAATGCAAAGATTTCATCCTGATATTTTTTGTTGTATTTTTCTATAACTTCATTCATATATTCATAATTCGACAGCATGAGTAGGATAAACGCCTTAACCCAAACATGCCATCGAACACTCGAAAAGAATATTATTCGCTAAATGATCCACAACACAAACAATATCAAGTATTTTTACAAAATGTACATACTTTACAAAATATATTCATGTATAATGCAATAAACTTGTTGGTAATGATTTTATCATTTTTTTAAGATTAGAAAAAAGCAAACAGGAGGACATTTGCATGTATGACAACAAAGATATTTCTATTATTGATTCACGTGAAGATGAAAATATTAATTTTGGCACTAACACGATAATTCTTACGTCTACAAAAAAAAGCAACCGTTTCATCCATAAACTACTGATATCAGTGATGGCTATTACAGTTGGGTTTGCATTTCTTGGCCTAGGAATTGGAGCTGGATATGTAGTTATGCAAAACATAATGGGGTACACATATGAAGTAGACGAAGTCACCGATCCACCGCTTTTCCAGTCTATGTCATATGAACCTATTGTTGTCACAATAGATCCGCAAACACCTGATTTTACGGATGTTATCGCCCGTGTCAAAGACTCCGTTGTAAGTATTAATGTGACATCACAAAGAAATGACCGTATCCAAGGCGAACACGTTGGTGCCGGATCTGGTTTTTTCTTTGCTCAAGATGATGAGTATGTTTTTGTCGCAACCAATTATCATGTTGTAGAAAATACAACTTCGATAACTATATCCATTGACGATAATGAAGAGGTGCCAGCTCATATGATAGGAGCAGAGCCAGATTATGATTTGGCAGTGCTTGCAGTATCCTTGAATGATTTGCATCAAAAAAGCGTACCTTTTGTTATCGCAGAATTAGGATGCTCTGATTCGATGCGGATGGGAGATTCTGTTGTTGCAATCGGAAACGCTATGGGGGCTGGGCAGTCTGTAACAAAAGGAATAATTAGTGCTGTAAATTTAGAGATTTCTGTACACAATCAAAACACTAATTCTTCACTTTCATTAAATGTATTACAAACAGATGCAGCAGTAAACCAAGGCAACAGTGGCGGGCCACTTATAAATCATAATGGCGAGGTAATAGGTATTGTTACTGCCAAACTATTTGGTCATGGTATCGAAGGTATGGGTTATGTTCTTCCAACAAATGATATAAGAGACATGTTGCTCGAAATAAAAATATTGGGGTCTGTACGTCAAGCATGGATGGGCATACATTCTGATGAAATAACGGAAGCGATTCGTGAGATGTTTAATTTGCCATCGACGGGTATGCTTATAAGAGCTGTTGTCGAAGACAGTCCTGCATACAATGCAGGGATAATGGAATGGGACTTACTAGTAAGTTTTTCGGGACAGACTTTGACAAATCGGTTGGATTTATTTTATGCAATGCAAGAGTACGAACCTGGAGATGAAGTTGTAGTGGGTATTTATCGCAACGGTGTATATCTGGAACTTGTGGTTGTGCTAGGCGGCATGAGTATTGTGCGGTAAAGATATTTTTGTCATAAATATAAAATAAGGTTTTTGTGTATGTTTGAAATAAACCCGAGATGTCGGGGATTTTTGTCGCAATCCAAGGAAGCATCTACGCTTAGATTGTGACAAAAGACCGACATATCGGGTTTATTTTTGGATATATGTGCTGACTATAATACAGAGGCTCTAGCTTCACATACATATTTAATAATCTCACCAATTAGCGAGTCATTTTGCTCTACACCTGGGTCAGAATTAGTCATAACTATAACGCCACGTTGTCCTTCTATATAAACTCGGAGCTTGCATTGCATACCAACTCCCCACCCTTGTGACATAAAGCATGATTTCGCTTTGTTTTCGTTATCAAGAAAAAGAAATACACCAAGCCCTACGTTTTCGTCACAGCCAAAGGGGGTAAGCATGAGTTGCGCCATTTCTTGGCTTAATATTTTTCCGTTGTTGCTGTGATATGATTTGAGCAAGTCAATTATAATGCTCGCAAGCTCTCTTGAAGTAGTCCACAATCCTGCGCCTGCAATATTTGTGTAGGCAGCTCGGATTTCTTTTACAATATTGCCGTCTTTGTTGTGTCCGATGGCGCAGTCGCCAACCAAGATACCATCATAATCATTTTTACCCGGTTCCCAAAAGAATGTCCTAGATAGTCCAAGTGGTTTGAAAATAATCCATTCGGCAAGTTGTTGTATTGTTTCACCCAGCTCATCAATGAGAACTTGATTTATGATGCAATAACCTGCATCCGAATATTCGAAATTGGTTTCGGGTTCGTATTTTATGTTGACTTCTTCGGGATTATAAGTCGTTATACCTTTTAACATATCAGCAGGAGTTGGAACACAATCCCCATTATTGTGTGGTCCAAAACTCCCCTCGGCATCAATTAGTCCTGCTTGATGTGCTAACAAATTTGCAAGGGTAACTTTCTTTGTTTTGGTAAAATTATTTTCTGGGATTTTCCATGATGTAAGATATTCGTTTACATCTTTATGCAGGTCTAACTCCCCATATTGTGCCAGTCTTAGTACACATATGGCTGTAATCATCTTGGATATCGAACATGCGTGAAAAATAGAGTTATCTGTTACTGTTTTACTTGTGTCTTTTTCGAGTGTTCCAAAATATTTGCTCCAACCAATCGTACCGTTAGCAAAATAAGTCACACTAACGCCCGGTATATTAAAATGTTTCATTCTTTCTGTTATATTCATTGGGTTACTCCTAAGTTTAATTTTTATGTCTACATCTTTTTTACAGCAAACCAGAGTTCAAAATGCCCAAACTCGCTATCACCACCATAAATCTCTAAGTCCAAACCGCCAACTTGTTCATATTGTGACGTTGGCAACCATTCACCAAAAAACCGTTTATACAAAGTTTCTATCACCACATCAAAATCGTCCCATTCGAATTTCCCAGACGGGAATATTGCCCATGTGTGTGCTGGCACATCTATGACCGTATACCCATGGGATTTGCTATCGTCACTCTTGAAAGCGCAAATCATATATGGAAACTTGCCCGCATCAACAGTCTTGTAACTGCAAATTGCATGTATATTGTCATTGTTTTGCCCAACAAAGGGGGGCAATGTACCGGCATCCGCGTCCAACTTGGCGATTGCACCATTTGTGTGGCAGTCCTCCCATAAATTTGCAGGATTTTTGGGGTGTTCTCCACTTTCGTTTGTATCGAATATGCCCTCAATACCAAACACTCGAAAGGCTTCTTTTTTCTCGATCCTGTATACCATTTGCTCCTTTCCTTTAATCATCATTTGGAAAGAAAGCCGAGGATATGCTTTGAGCGTTATGCCGCTTTTTTTTGCTTGTGTTGGTGTAATGCCGTGCATACCCTGGAATGCACGAGCAAAAGACACTGGTGATTCGTAGCCATATTTGAGCGCGATATCAACCACTTTGGCATTACCACATTGTAAATCCAATGCCGCCAATGTCAGCCGCCTTCTTCTTACATACTCTGAAAGCGATACATCAGCAACATAGGAAAACATTTTGAAAAATGTATGAGCAGAACAGCATGTTAATTTTTCTAACACTGCATAATCAATTTCATCACACAAATTTTCTTCAACATAATCCAGGGCTGCGTTCATCCTTGTTAGCCAATCCAAAGTATTCATTCACTTCCTTCCTTGCATGATCATATTTCATGATAAAAAAAAGAGCGCAACATTTTACGCCCAATTTTGTTTGCATCCTATAGTGCCCCACGTTTATGCAAAATCCATTTGTCCCGATCTAGAGGATCTATACCCCGCCGTTTTGCAATTGCACCTTTATCAAGTGGACATTTTTTGTATCCGTAAAAATCCATATTGATTATGCCTTTCCCTGACGTAAACGAAGCAAATTTTATAGGATACTCCATCGAGGTTGAAACTGGTACAATAGCCTCGATTTCGACTTTACCTGCATTCATTATTGGTGTGTCAAATTCGCCATCCATTTCTATTATGTCACCAATAAGTCGTCCGCACAGTGCTTCGTCTGCTGTTAGTCTTAGCTTTACTAATGGCTCTAATAACGCAGGCGATGCATCTTCTAGTGTCTTCATTACAGCAATTGGCGTTGCCAAAAAAAAATCAAGTGGGTGTGTATGGAATTTGTGATCACCGCCATCTATTAATGTCAATTTCAAATCTGTAACTTCCCAACCCAGTCGGCCTTGTTGTAGAGCTTCTGAAGCGGCAATAGCCACATGATTTTGATAGCGGAATTGTAGAATATGCCCTTTTATCACAGATTCATATTGATATCCACTTCCTAATGGCAGTGGATCAGCTTGGAGTTTTACTACTGCCCAACAAGGCTTTGGCATTGTATAGCTTTCTAATCCGATACCCCTTTTTGACGGTGTTTCTTTGTAAATAACCTGAGGGGGTAAAAATTGTACGATAAGGTCATATCGTTCCCTTAGGAGATAATCCAGGACCTCTAATTGTATTTTCCCCATTATACTAATTACTAATTCCCGTTCTTGCTTATACCAAACAAAATCCATTAATGGGTCTTCGTCTGACAACTCAGATATAGCTTTGAGCAGTTGAGATTCTTTGCCTACCTGGCCTACTACTTGTACAGTAAAAAGAGGCCTGGTAATACGGATGTTATGCCGATCACATATTTCTCCAACCATGTCCCCTACTTTTGCGTTGGTAAGTCCGCAGACTGCCGCGATTTCGTTGCCCTTAATTTGACCAATATCGATTCGTTTTAAACCAGAAATTCTACGGATTTGTGTGATTTTTTCTTTAAATGGATCATGACCTGGACGATGTATATCAACAATGTCACGGTTTTTTAGACAACCAGAATACATGCGCACATGTGCAACTTTACCAATTGTCTTATCGTGTTCGATTTTATATATAATACCTTTTGGATTACCACTTGAGACTATTGGTAATCCAGGCAGATATGTTTTTATTGCATTTGCCAAAAGTGGGATGCCTATACCATTTATTGCAGCACCATGTAGTAGTGGAAATGTGATGCCACTTTGTGTTTGGCGTACAAAACTTTTTTTGATATCGGTTGGGAGCATTTGTCCATCAAGTAGAAGTTTCGCAAGATCATCGTCGTTTTCGCATATTTCTAGTATGCTATCTTCTGAAAAAGGTACTTCTTCCACTGTTGTATTTGTGGAACCATGATTGTTAACTTGAGTAAGTGGGATAATTTTAGAATCTAGTTGTGAACACAATTTTTGAAAAATATCATCAGGATTACAGCCTTGACGGTCAACTTTGTTTACAAATATTATTGTTGGTATGTTCATTTCACGAAGTGCTTTCCAAAAACGCTCTGTCTGGGACTGTATCCCTTCTGCGGCAGATACCACAAGCACCGCACCATCTAGCACAGATAGTGCGCGTTCCACTTCGCCAGTAAAATCCATATGCCCTGGGGTATCAATTATATTTATGCGCAAGTCATCAAGCTCTATGATAACGGATGCCGATAAAACAGATATACCACGCTGTTGCTCAATAGGTAAATAATCCGTTTGAGTCGAGCCTTTGTCTACTGCACCTGGCTCCTTAAGCACTCCAGTATGATATAACAGCTGCTCTACTGTTGTAGTTTTACCAGCATCTACATGTGCTAAAAAACCTAGATTTAATAACTTCATCGTACCACCCTTACTGACCGTACAAAACCCGGCTGTCTCCTAATTTTCTTGTGAAGTTGCATCGGTCAAAGTATTCTAACAAAGAAAGCGCAAACTTCCTGGAAGTTTGTATTTCGTCTCGAAACTGAGCTAGTGTTATACTTCCATCATTTTGTTTGGCTAAATTAGAAAGACTTGCTTTTGCATTTTTAATTACTTCGGCTGCAAATATTATCCCAGGCTCTGTGGATATGATTGTACCTTCGGCAAGCAAGGCTTCGTACACTTTTTCATTCACCTTTTTATTTTGGGAAAGAATGTCATCTATTGTAGGCGGGGTGTATCCCCCGTTTATTAAACTAGTTAATATTGCGTCGCGAGCCTTTTTTTGTTCTGGTGTATATTTTACTTGAAAATCATGAAGTGAAACCCTTCCATCACAAATCCGAACTGTATGATTGTATAGCTTTATCAGTTCGTCAAAGAACATGGATTTTTTCCCAGATAGCAATTGACTCCTCAATTCTGCAATACCCATACCTTGATGTAATGGATTGTCTTTATGATACTTTTTTAACGCATTGATTAGTTTATGACCAACCATTTCGCGGTAACTCCACTCTATTGCTTGATCACCTACTAGTGTTATTTTGCTCTGGTTTATCAAATTGTCTATTTCGCGTTCCCAGATATCGGTATCAAAACCAAATTGTTGTCGTATTTCGTCCAGGGAGCAAAAACCTCCGTAATTGACAATTGCCTGACAGATTTGTGTGCCTATATCGCCTTTTTCTAGCGCAACTAGTGTTTTTATCGCTTCATTTTTGTGTGACTTTCGGTATTTTTTGGGGGCAGTATTTAGCACCGTCCCGCCGCCTATTGTTTCTAATGGTGAATAAAACCTAACCACAAAATTATCCCCTACTTTGACCGACACATCATCTGCAAAGCGTATTTGTGCATAGGAAGACTGACCGGCAGTTAGCTTGTCTACATCAATCAGACTAAGTTTGCATAGTATACTTTGGGTACCAGCATGAAAATGTAGTCGTGACCCCGTCACAATTTCTCTTTTAGAATCTTTCATGATAGAGAGTTTTACATCAAGCATCCTTGTTGATTTTAGACTGCCTTCTTGTGCCAGCACATGTCCACGAAGGATATCGTCGCGGCGTATGCCAGAAAGGTTTACGGCTACCCGTTGGCCTGCATATGCAATATCTACATGATGACCATGTACTTGTAAATTTCTTATCCGACCTGTTATACCTTCTGGGAATATCATGGTTTTATCCCCTACTTTGGCGGATCCTTCTATTAATGTCCCAGTTATTACAGTGCCAAATCCTTCGGATGAAAATACCCGATCTATTGGGATCCGAAACGGCATTGTAGTATTTTTTACTAAGGCCTTATTTATTTTTTCATGGATTATTTCTTTTAGATCTTCAATGCCAGCACCTGTTTGTGATGAAACGCGGAGTATCGGCGCATCTTGTAAGAAAGTATCTGTTACTGCATTTTTAATATCGTCGCAAATCATGTCCTGCCATTCGTCTTCTACCAAATCGCATTTTGTTAGTACAATTATGCCATTTTTTATGTTTAGTAATTGTAAAATCCCAAGATGCTCCCGGGTTTGCGGCATAACTCCGTCGTCAGCCGCAATAACCAAAAGAACTAAATCCATACCGCCAGCACCTGCAAGCATATTTTTAATAAATTTCTCGTGACCAGGGACATCTACAATGGAAACAATGTCTCCGTTTTTTAGTGTCATATGCGCAAACCCTAAGTCTATAGTTATACCGCGAGATTTTTCTTCTTGAAGGCGATCAGCATCAATACCAGTCAAGGCTCGGATCAAAGCGGTTTTACCATGGTCAACATGACCTGCTGTACCAATCAGCATGTGCTTCATGTAGCGTTCACCTCACACAAACGATGCGCAATTACTTTAAAATCCTCTTCGTTTATGGTTCTTACATCCAATATAAATTTATTTTGTGAAATACGGCCTATTATAGGAATAGGCCCCAACCTAAAATGCTGTTCCAATGCTTGTGCGGATATATGAGAAGTTATTGCCACTGCTGCCGTAGCAAAATCCTCACCGGGCATGGCTCCACCTCCGGTTTTGCTTGTTTCTGAAATGATAGATACTTGTTTATTTTTTTTACCACCCAGTGTTTTTAGTAATTTTTTTGCCTTTTCGTGAAGAGCTCCAGGTTTTGCACACAACATACTGAGCATAGGGATCTTTTTTATCGCTGTTTCTGGGGTTTGGTACAACCTTAATGTCGCTTCAAGTGCGGCAAAGCATAGCTTGTCCATACGCATTGCTCGCGCCAATGGATGCGATTTCATCTTGGCAATGTATTCTTTTTTGCCTACGATAATCCCGGCTTGAGGGCCGCCAAGCAGCTTGTCTCCGCTAAATGTTACTATGTCGACACCTGATTTTATGCTATTTGCAACTACTGCTTGACCATGGATACCATACTTTTCTAGCGAAATAATACAACCACTACCCAAGTCTTCTATGACGGGGATAGAATATTTTTTTGCTAACATGGTCAAATCGCTCAAAACTGGTTTGGATGTAAATCCAGAAATAACAAAATTGCTAGTGTGCACTCTAAGCAAAGCTCCTGCAAAGGTGTCGCTTTGTTCCATTACATAATGGTTTTTTGTATTAAGAATTGCTTTTTCATAATCAGTTAAATGTGTTTTGTTTGTACTACCCACTTCCACCAAGCGACAACCGGATTGAGTCATCACATCTGGTATACGAAAACTGCCACCAATCTCCACAAGTTCTCCCCTTGATACAATTACATCTTTGTGCTCGGACGTTGCAGCCAAAGCCAATAAAACAGCCGCGGCGTTATTGTTTACAACCATCGCAGCTTGGGCACCTGTAAGGGATGTCAAGAGTTCCTCCACATGGACATGACGACTGCTTCTTTTACCAGACGAGATATCATACTCCAAGTTGGAATAATCTCGAGAAGTTTGCACAATAGCATCAAGTGCTTCTTTTGCAAGAGGGGCTCTTCCTAAATTTGTATGAAGGATTATACCGGTACCGTTGATGAGTCTTTTTAGTTTTGGTGTGTTTTTATATGAAAAGTCGTTTGCTATTTCCCGGGCAATATCATCAACGCAAGGTAGATTTTCAACTACCCCATTATTGATACGATCCCGCAAGTCATTAAGAACACACCTGACTGACGCAGTAAGCAAAGCACATGGTTCAAAAGATGCAAGCTCTGTATGAATAAGTATTTCATCAACTTTTGGTATTTGTCTTAAAAGATTGCGTTTATCAATCATATTTTCCTCCTGACGATGTAAAACATAATGGTATTTTATGCTGTTTGCGAATATGTTACAAATTATTTTGAAAATTTATATTTTGCGATTATTGTCGATGCATATATGATCATTGTCACATGTCGGCTCTTTGTTTGTTATTGATAAAAAAAATATGGCTGTATCATTATTTTTGCATACACGAAATTATTACAACAATGCAGTATCTACGCGAAAAAAGTGGTATGACACCATACCACTTTTTTGCAAAATATCGGCTTTATTTATGTTAATAGCTTCATATAAAAAGAGATTGCCTTGGAGCTATACTCCCATAACAATCTCTTTGGCTTTAAGTTCACCCTACAACCATCCGGTTCATTTCTTTTTTTAGGCGCCCTATGATTTTTTTCTCAAGCCTTGAAATATAGGATTGCGAAATTCCTAACATATCAGCTACTTCTTTTTGGGTTTTTTCTTCTCCATCTGTATACAGACCAAACCTAAGCTCAACAATCTTTTTTTCTCGTTTGTTTAGTTTATCCATTGCCGCATTTAGCAGCTCCCTATCCACAGCTTCATCCAAATCCCGGGAAATAATATCGACTTCTGTACCCAAAATATCTGACAGCAACAGCTCATTACCTTCCCAATCAATATTTAAGGGTTCGTCTATAGAAATTTCAGACTTTGCACGGGAGTTGCGCCTTAGGTACATTAAAATTTCGTTTTCTATACATCGGCTTGCATATGTAGCCAATTTTATTTTACGATCTGTTCTAAATGTATTTATTGCCTTTATTAGGCCAATTGTGCCAATAGATATCAAGTCCTCTACATTGATACCAGTATTTTCAAACTTGCGCGCTATGTATACGACTAATCGTAGATTGCGCTCTATCAAAATAGCTTTTGCATTTGCATCATCTTCCGAACCCAACAAATCAAGAAACCTTGCTTCTTCGTCCGAAGCTAGAGGTGCAGGTAACACTTCACTTCCGCCGATATAATAGATGTTAGATTCGGCTGTATCTCCATTTAGTATCCCAAGTGCATCGTAAATCATGTCCCGCGCTTTTGTGTAGAGATTTGCCAGCATAGGCACCTCCAATATATTTTTATTTTTATAATCATCACGCTTATGCACAACTATGCGGCAATAATATCTGGACTTACTAACCCTTGGTACCGCCCGTCTTTTGTAAGTCTGTCATTATAAATCCCGATAACTATGTCTTGCCGCGACGTTTCTGTGCCTACCATTACATTGTCGGGTCTAAATCCTATCAACATACCACTAGCTTTGCCGATACTAGTAAATGGGATCATCCTAATGCGTTGGTAAAATGGTCCATCTTTTCCTTCTAGCACGCTTGCTAAGTTACTTTCATTTTTACTATTGAACAGTCCTCGCAACCCTTCAGGCAAAAACTCTTGTACTTGTTCATATTCTGCAACTATTACTGGTGACTGACTAAGTGGCTCTTTAAGACTATGTCCTGTATCCACCAATGCATCAAAATAAATATACTTTTCATTCATTGTTACCATTATTCCCATTAACAATTGGCGTTTTATTGTATGATGCTCTATTAGTTTCATTGTTATTTTTATAAACACATAGCTAGCCACCATACCAACCAAAACCATTTGCCATGATACTGCACGTCTAAAACCATCCAAGTCGGCTGTTATGTAATAAATGGCATATGGTAAATCCGTCAAGTAAAAAAGTGCCATCCCTATTCCACCAACAGCAAAGGTAATACCATATGCTGTAATCATCAGCCGCAAAAAGTGTTTCACTCCATTTGGATAAAAAGCAACCATAACCCCAGCTGCAAGTATTACAACTGATGCTAATGCAATATTGAGAAAACGCAGTGGTTCGATAACCAGCAACAATGTATACAAAAGAGCCATCACTAAGCTACCGAGCACAATCCAACCGGCTTTTCTTTTTTGGCGCAAGACCTTAGATACAACCCACATGACAAAGCCGTTCATAATAAAGTTGACTAAGAATAGCAAATCTGCATATAGAGTCATGATTGCCACCATCTTTCGTAAAGGAAATATTTGTAAGATAGTATAGGCATATTGATGTGATGGAATATGTCGAAATTTTTGAATATAAGAAAAATAAAATGGCAAAACAAGACAGGGCAAAATCGATCATAAAGTTGGCTATTGCAGTTGTGAGAACAAGCTCTGACCAGCAACTTGGATTTTTCGCCATATATAGTTACGACCATACATATATGCCAATGCATCCAGTGCAGAACTATGCTATAGTTGCTTCAACTGAAAATTGTATTTTGTGTTGATTTAAATGGATTGTTATAAAAAGAAGGAGCTACACAATGCCAGACATCTTTCTTGACATAAGTGGTTTTGATTTCATACTATCAAATATCACCACATTAATCATGATACTTACATTGATAAGCCTACTTTTGGCTAACTTATCGCGGATGATGCAGGCAAAGAAATACGGCATCCCCCTTAAAATAGTCAACCAAGCCAGCATACCTGATAGCTTGGAAGTATGGATAAAGCTCATCTGCGTACTTGGCCTAGGGCTTGCTGTACCCGTCGCATTGCTCAATGTTGATGCGCATATCATTGTGGTATTTTCGATCGCATTTGTATCGGGACTTATCGGCATTGCGACATCTACAATCGATGCCCATAAACCAATCAAGAACGATCGAGGCATTGTTGTGGACGAGGTAAGTTTTAACAAATATGTATATCCTGGCTTAGCCCTTATTATGGCTGCCGCGTTTTCATACTTTCATTATTTTATCAATATCACGGGTGTATATATCGGCACAGACATAGTAATTTATCAAGAAGCATCCAGGAGTGTAATGCAAATTATCCTGATGATTTTATCCGCTGTGTGGTTGACACTACATGTACTAATCGTTTTGCTCAGCTTGATAGTCAATACCATGCGAAACATGTTTGGCTACCATGACATCCTAACTGTGGAAATAGACGATCAACTCTATCTTATAGCTATGCGCCATATAGCAAATTTTTGGATTTTCATACCCTGCACTCTAGATATACAAGCCGCTAAAGGAAATATCAGTATCGGCGAAAGCGAACCTACCATGGTAAATGTAGTAAAGTTTATTAAAGGTAGGTTCATCATCCGTGATATATCGTCACTTGATGGCGCAAAGACGATATTATGTAAAAAGCAGCATGATCTAGTAGGCCTGAAGGATGATGAAAATTTGCACATATAGTCGATAAACCCAAAACAGTCCATGTAAATGCAGAGCATTTCTCGCAATAGAGTTGTAACGAAATACCAAATGAGCGACCATAAAAACGCGTTAAAGCCCGCGATTTTTATAGCCGCAAATGTAATTTCGTTACAACTCTAATGCTAGGAAATACCAACGGCGGGTAGCGGAAAATCTGGCAAAAAGATGATGGAAGCGAATTACCGAACACTGTCTAGACTGTTTTAGGTTTTAGGTTTTATCGATTATACATCTATACAACTACAGATGCGCGTTTTTCTACCGAATCCCATAAGATTTGGTTAAGAAATCTATTTATATATGCGCCTTTGTCTGTACCGTAATCCAAGAAGTATGCGTGTTCGTACATGTCAAGTACCACAACAGGAAACGCTGTCGCGATATGACCGTCATGGTGATTGTCTAGTAATATGTTCCTGCATGTTTTGGTGCGTTGTTCATACACCAAGATGCACCAACCTCTTGCGGCAGTGGCACATGCTATAAAATCTGCTTTCCATTTATCAAAACCACCAAAATAACGATCTACCAACTCATTCATTTTGGGGCCGGGAGGGCCACTTGCATTGCCCATATTTTGAAAATATAGTTCGTGCAGGATAACTCCATCTATAGCGTATGTTTCCCCCCTCTTCCAACCGCGATAATGACTGGCAGTTGCATTAGCAGTTTTTAATTCTGGATTTGTAGCCAGCTCCTTTGTAATTTCGTTGGTTTTTGTTACATATCCGTTGTAAAGGGTTATGTGATCATCAAACTGTTTGCGAGTGACCACACCGGTTTTGTAATCAAATGGCATTGCATTAATTTCCATGACTAGGCTCCTTTTATTACTTCTACTGTTGTTATTAATATTCTATTCCTTAACTGTTAGATTTATAGCAATTCCCTCTTTAAACGGTCTCGTCCGAGCCGAAAATCGCGAATGCTTCAACGCGTTTTCGGCGACAGACGAGGCCGATTTAAAGGTGAATTGCTATATTTTATTCATTTTGATACCTTGTTGTGCGAGTACAATTATGGTTATCGAATGTATATACAAAAATCGGCAGCAACGAGTTAATCGTTTGCTACCGATTTTGTTTTATTGTAAATAAAAAGAATGACTATATTCAATGTAATTTGAGAAGGGTGGAAATAACGTTAATATTTTTTTATCAAGCAAACGATACTTCATTACCAGTTATTTGGAAATGACAAGCACAACCTAAATATTGCGAAGCTAAAACTAATGAATCATATAACGTATTTTTGTGAAAGGTGCAATAACGCCAACTAACGCCTGTTTTGCTCAACATATGGGCGTTCATCTTTATAATATGCCAGATGTCCCTCATTTAATTTCAATCCGATTCCCTGCCATAATTGTGCTTCCGCACCTTCAATAACATAGTGTGTCGTGAAAGTATTGCCTAATTTCCGCATTTCTTCTAAATAAAACACGCACATTTTGTTAAATATTTTGTAATCGTCTTTTTCAATTACAGAACCATTATTCCATTTAAGGTTTGTTCCTTGCAATTCACATTCCATGCACGCTTCAGCTATAAAGACGCTTAGTCCGTCAAACAAGCCACGGATAATGCCCACGAGTTTATCCCCGTATAACGCAACGGCGTAATATGGATTAAATTTCAGTGGCTTTACTGCATCCTCTTTGCCGTAACCCACTTCACAGATGTCGTTGCGAACATAAAAATCCCATAATTGGTCTTCGGTAATGCTATGCATAAACTTAATTTCAATTTTACTAATATCCATGTTTTTCCTTCCATAAAATGAACATTGCGCACGCACCATGCTTGTGTGGTACATAAATACGCCTTCGTATGCCTCCATTAATTCCTGTAAAAGTATTATGTATTTCGTTTTCGCTCTGTTTCTTTTAATAAGGGTAGATAATTCCGCTTACCGTGAACAACCCTCATTACATAAACGCGGTCATGTCTTATCGTATA
>Ga0123355_10002164_pt1 | contig 27725 bp, 34 predicted proteins | sample TergutEmb28metaG_3_FD_89872 | JGI IMG/M metagenome (GOLD analysis project Ga0123355, IMG submission 89872) | Embiratermes neotenicus P1 segment gut microbial communities from Petit-Saut dam, French Guiana - Emb289 P1 | ecosystem: Host-associated > Arthropoda: Insects > Digestive system > Gut ... | reverse complement strand
TCTCGGCCTTCAAAGTTGTGAAAGTTGCCGGATATTACATCCTTCTGTGATGTCAGATCCTTTTCTCGCAGCGCAAAAGCGTGGACCGTGGCCCCTGAGATGTCGCCCACGAATAGCACATTCTCAGGTCCGAATGTGAGCACGCCCGCCGAGCGGAGCGGACCGGAGACATCGGCATTTACAGGAGGTGCGTTGGACGCGGCAGAGGGAGCGTCAGGCAGAGCGAGCCCAACAGCTGAGGCGGCGGCAAATCGCAGAAGATCCCGCCTTGAATGACCACCGGGTGCCGACTTTTTGCGCATATTATTGCTCCTTTTATTGGTTTAGCCACACCGTCTTGTGCAGCCTAGATCTCGACTTCACCTCCGTCGGGATCGCTCTGGAACCTCCAGGTTCCTCCCGATCGAAAACTGGAAGCAGTGCAAAACGTGTCTTCCATGAATTGCATGTATTTGACCTTCTCGCCTTTCAGCCTGCAGAGGATGGAAAATGGCGTGGTCACTGTCTTTCGCATCTTGGTCGAGGTATAGGTAAATCTCCCAAAGACCGCAACCTCATCGCCTTCTCCAAAAATGTCCTCCGGGGTAAACGAGTCGACATTCCAGAAATGTCCCACGTCATGAAACGTCTTGATGATTGCGTCCACTCCGTGGCCCGTGCCGCACCAGGGCATGATCTTCTGCAAGTCAGGGTTGGCGTAGTTAAGCGAGACGTAGGTGACATCGGCCGCACACAGATCCCTTACAATTTTCGGATCGTGAATTCCTGCGAGAAGCCGGGTCACGATTTCTTTGGGTTCGCGCGCCATCTGTTCCTCCCTCTTGCTAATTACGCACCACCGATTCAGCTGTTATCGATTCAGGCCACTAATAGGACCTTACCTGCCACGCCCTCCCCGACAATCCTGTGACCCTCTCGGGCTTCCTTCAGTGGCAGCTTCTTGGCGATTGGAATTTTCAATTTGCGCTCCTTCACGGCATTGGCCATATCAAGGAGTGTCTTTGGATCCTGCTTCGAAACGAACGCAACGCAGCGGACCGAAGGATAATCCCTGGAGTTGTCGGGGACTCCGGTGACAGAGGCGAACGTTCCATTTTGTTTTAGCTTGGACAGCAACTGTTCCGCGGTTTTCCCACGAACGGTATTGGCTACCACGTCAACCGGAGGAAGAGATTTCAACGCCGTCTCGTCGTCGAGGGCGACGACCCGGTCGACAGCCAGGGTGTTCGCCTCCTCAAGCTGTTCTTTCCGGACGCCGGCAATGACGGTTGCCCCTTTGTCTTTCGCTGTGCAGACGGCGGCACGAGCGACGCTGCCGATCGCACCTGAAACAAGAATGGTCTGCCCGGCTTTGATGCCGCTCGCAATCGAGATCAATTGACTGCCGGTAATTGTCACAAGCGGGAGGGCCGCTGCGTCCACAGTGTCGACGCCATCTGGAATCTTCGCCAGAATGGCAGCCTTGACCACGCAACGCTCGGCATACGTGTGGAAGGCCCAGGCAAACACCTGGTCCCCCACCACAAAATCCTTGACTCCAGAGCCAAGTCTAAGAACGGTTCCAGAGAGATCCCATCCAATGACGCCGGGAAATTCGACCGGAAAATAGGCTTTGGTCGCGCCAGAACGCTGCATGAGATCCACGGGATTAATACCGGCTGCGGCGACTCGGATCAGAACTTCACCTTCGCCAGGCGTCGGGTCTGGGTAGTCCGTGTATTTCAGGACCTCGGGTCCGCCGTATTCATTGATAACGATGGCCTTCATTCCAAGTTCCTCCTGCCGCGCGAATGCAACGAACTCACACGGCGACGGCAAGTTGCTTCAAAACACCCTCGGCAGTTACTCCTGCGGAATAGTTCTGCTGGCCTGTGACCAGGTTGCCGTCAACAACGACATGTGGCTTCCAAGCGGATTGTGCGACATAACGCGCTCCCGAGATGCGGAGACGATCTTCTAAGAGCCAAGGCGCATTGCCGGCAAAGCCCGCCTGCGTCTCTTCCTCATTGCTGAAGCCAGTAAGTTGCCGATCCTTGAGGGCCCACGTTCCATCCGGACGCGAAGCAGTGAAGAAACCAGCCGGTCCGTGGCAAACTGCGGCGACGATCTTTCTTTGATTGTCGAGCATTGCAACAAGCACTCGTCCGATCGTCGAATGCACGGCCATGTCCTGCATCGGTCCGTGGCCTCCGACAAGAAAGACCACGTCGAACTGATCGGGATCGATGTCCTCGACCCGCATGGGCGACGTGAGGGCAGGCCCCAGGCGATTCATATAATCCTGCTGCTCCCTGACTTTGCTCTGGTCGTTATGGTTGTAAGCCAGACTGAAACTCAAAGGATCAACCGTTGGAGTTGCGCCTCCAGGACTCGCGACCGTGATTTTGAATCCGGCTTCGATGAACTTGCGATGAGGAGTGACAAATTCTTCGGACCAGAAGCCGGTTGGATGTGGCCGGGCGTTCTTCATCGTCCACACTTTGGCGGCGGACACAACCATCACTATAGAGGCCATAGCCTTACTCCTTTCCGATGGGAAATCCATTTGTGTGACTACAGCAATCAAATAACTTGCGCTACACGCGAACCCAAAGCTATGGGAAGTCATCGGCTAAGCGACATCGTGCAATAGAGATTCCCAGTTGGGAGGTACCTTTCCTTCGGGACCGGGAGCAGGCTGAGTCTCCGGGCGCCACCGGGGCGCTATCAGCCTTGGCCCCCTTAAGACCTTTTTCGTCCGGTAGTCATAGAACCAATTCTGCAGCGGCTCGAAACTGGCTACGACCGGATGCCCTGTCACTTCTACGTGCTCTGCGGCATGCTGGCCGGGGGAACTGTCGCAGCAGCCGATGTAGCCGCATTCCGCACACCTGCGAAGATGGAGCCACCAACCTCCTGTCTTCAGGCAATCCTCGCAGCCATTTGCTCTGGGTTTTGAATCGGGATTGATTCCTTCGAGAAGTCTCTTCATGGCTGAAAACCTCATTCGCCGGAATTCTCGGCCAGCTGGTCACGAATTGAAAATCGCCAAATCGGCGTGGATCTATACCCCTCTTTCGGACTGGCTTAGGACCTCACATGTTTTGGGGGCTGTGGTGGAAAAACTATAGCGAGCGATTTTGAACTTGCCATCTTTCTCTTTCCGGAAAATGAATAGCTCCTGATTCCCTTCTTTGCTGGTCGCTCCGGTGACATGGTTGAGCGTGGTGCCCGCTGAGTTGGTTCGCGCAAAGACCCAGTCTGGACTCATCTCGACGATCTCCGTGATGTTGAATTTCACTGTCAGCCGGATTGCCTGGAAGACCGCGTCATACGCGCTGCGGATCGCGGTCAAGCCTACAGCGGAAGGGCTGTAGGGCGGCATAAAAACGCTGTCTTCGGCGTAAAGTGGCATGACAGCATTCGTGTCGAACGAATTCAGAGCCTGATTGTAGACAGATAAGACTTCCGCAACCGCACGCTCGTTGGCAGTCATGGACGACCGTTCCTCTTGATGTCAAGTAACTATCGAGGAATATAAATCGCGCAGGCCGTCCTTGACTAGACTGAGACGCGGAAAGCTGTGTTCCGATTTTGGAACAATCCAGGGGAGCTATATTCAAGGGAGAGCGAGGCTTATACGCGAAGTCAGATTCTCGCAAGTTGGTCTCGATCGCCCAGGCGCTTCAAAAGATCCACAAGCAATCCCCGCTCGGCACGTGAAAGATTTGAAACTGCTTTCTCCATGTCGATCTGGTGCTGGGCAAAAGCTCTCTCGATCAACTGGCGACCCTTGTTTGTCAATTCAACAACGCGAATCCTGCGATCCCTTGAATGATGCTTTCGGACCACCAGCCACTTACTTTCGAGTCGGTCGATGGCGCTCGTTATCGAACCGGTGGTCAGATCTACGATCTGCCCGATGATGTTTACCGGCAGCGGCCCTTTGTGCAGCAGCGCTTCGAGGACCCGGAAGTCGGAATCGCAGAGATTGATGCGTTTCATGCTGGCTTGTGCATCCGCCAGAAGCGCGCGGTAAGCTTTCCAGACAACAAGAAAGACCTGGGTCCCGTCGCTTTTCGTTTTTCTTCCCTCGCCATCCATGTAGCAGGATTGTAGAGGGAAAAGAATCTTGATGCCACGACAATCGGCCGCGGGGATGGCTGCTGGAAAACGAACCAGCCACGAACAGATTCTGAAATCCGGCTAGATTTCGAAGAAGCCGCGATGCAAAGCGATCGTCACCGCGTGAGTTCTGTCATTCGCTTTGAGTTTGTACAGAATATTCCGGACATGTCCTTTGACGGTGTCCTCGCTAATATGCAGTCGGTCTGCGACAACTTTGTTGGAGCAGCCCTTCGCGATCAGCTTCAACACTTCGACCTCTCGTTCCGTCAGCGAATGCTCGGCAGCGTGTTGCCCGAGTTCCGTGGCGACCTCAGGCTGTATATGACGCAGTCCGCCATGGACCGCGCGAATTGAGTCCAACAGGTCACGGCGCAAGGTGGCCTTCAGCAGATATCCCGCAGCACCGGCTCGCAGGGCGCGGATTGCCTGGACATCTCCGGGATACGTGGTGAGAACGATGATTCGCGCATCAGGGTGGGTGGCTCGTAGCCGGTTGATCACGTCGGTGCCGTTTATGTCCGGCAATCCAAGATCCATCAGAGTAATGTCCGGATGGTGCTCCTCAAAGAGTGTAATCGCCTGCGTACCCGTGCCCGCTTCTGCGACCACTTCAAGGTCTGATTGGCTTTCGATTATCGTCACCAGACCTTCCCGCAGGATGGGATGATCGTCCACAATAAGAATGCGGATTCTTGGAGAAGAATGCTTTGGCATCGTCTCGCTCGCCCAATCGGAGTCAGCACGCCAACGGGTGATTGTCGCATTCTTGCGGACTTCCGGATACCCTTCTTTCGAGTTGGTACAGATGGACATATAATTGAGCACCGCACCCTAGAGTGGGCGGATTCGACGATGGACGGCAGCAAACGGCAAGTAAACTTGCTTTTGAATAGTCTGCTCTCAGTCCTCCTTGTGAGCCTCGCGCCATCGATCTGGGCTCAGGATCAGACAATCTCACAAATGGTTCATACCGTCTGGACCGGCCGGGATGGCGCGCCACCGGGTATCCGATCGCTTGCGCAAACACCCGACGGCATTCTCTGGATCGCCTCTCTGAAGGGGCTTTACAGCTTTGACGGCTTGTCGTTTGCTGCTTTTGAACCCGCTCCTGGCTCGGCCAGCGTGCCAGCAAGAACTCTCCGCCTGCTCTTTGTCTCAAAGACCGGTGACCTATGGGTCGCCGGATATCACGGCGCTGCCGTTCAAATCCACCACGAACGAGTGACGGAATATAGCCGTTCGGACCAGCCGATCGACGCTCTCGACTATTTACAGCAGGATCCGTCCGGCGCGATGTGGGCAGTGGCGAATGATCGTCAGCTTATCCGTCTTGGTACCGATGAAATCTGGCATTCCATGCCTGGTCCTGTGCAGGGCCAGGGCCATATTTCTTGTCTCTTCATCGACTCGATGGGAACCCAGTGGGTGATTCAAAACAACGTCCTCTACAGGAGACCCCAGGGAATGCTGCAGTTTCTTCCGACCGGAGTGTCAGCGCATTTTCAGCCAACGATCAGGGAGGGCGCGCACCATACCCTTTGGATAATGGCGCCTACATCGAGGACAAACAGGGGCGATGCGCCGCCCTCAAGACTACAGCAGGTCGATCAGTCTGGCCGGCGGCTCGTCGGGCCCCGCAATGTTGGCGACCTGAGCGACATTCTGCCGGCCAGCGATGGCTCACTCTGGATCATGAAACAAGACGATGAGCTTCGGCACCTGCGGACATGGGAAATCTTGGAACCTGATTCGGAGCGCAGACACCAGACTGCCGATGTGGCGAAGTTGAGTCGGGGCGCGACCGACAAGGGATTTCACGCCTTTATGGACGACACCGACGGAGAGGTCTGGGTAGGTGGCCTGGATGGACTCGAGAGATTCGCCCGCGCGACCCTTGTTCCCGCTATTCCTGGGGCGCCTCCAGGCTTCTGGTATAGCTGCGTAGATCCGGGCGGCGATATTTTCATCTATCATCTGCCAGGCGAGCTCTATCGGATACGGAATGAGAAACTGACTCGCATCGAGGGCGTGCAAGAAGGGGGCAATCTGTTTTGCAGCCAGGATGGAACTTTTTATCTGGATGCGAACGGTATCGCTACCCTGCGCAACGGCAAGCAAGGCCATCTGCCGCTGCTGCCTGGGTTCAGAGGATATGGCGATCATTACATATTCACAGGTGTTCTGCCGATGCCCGATGGAAGTTTGATTGCAGCGGTCGGAGGCAGCCCCTACGGAACCAGCCTCTGGACCTACAGGAGCGGGAAGTGGTCACGCTTTCTTCCGAACGAAACGTTCCCGGAAACTTCTGCGATGAGCGTGGATTCTCACGGAATCATCTATCTTGGTCATAACAACGGTGATATTAACCTGGTAAGCGGAAACGTCCTTACCCCGTTGCACAAAGGCTCCGCTGAATTCAACGCCGTGCTGGGGTTTGCCCGGACTTCCAACGGGATTTTTGCCTACGGTCCGCGGGGGGTTGGACTCATCCGGCAGAGCGGTTTCGAGGTCATCAAGTTCGCCGATTTGGACTATTCGAAGGGAGTTACCGGCCTGGTTGAGGCGCAGAACGGAGATATCTGGATCAATTGCTTCGATGGCGTCGTCCGTATTGCATCTGCGGAGATCCATATTGCTCTGTCCGATCCGGACTACAAGGTTTCCGCAACAAATCTGCAGGAGCAGGACTTCAAGGGTCCGGCTCTCCCGGTGCTTTTCAGCAGTACGGCGCACGTCGACCGGAGTGGAAAACTCTGGTTTTCCACGCTAAACGGAGTTGTGTCCGTCGATCCAAGACACCTCGGCTCTCCGCACCCCCCACTGCTTTCCATTCGCTCGATTACGGCGGACGGCTCCACGCTAAATGCAGACAGCGAGTTTCCTCCAAACATCTCACTTGTCGATGTGAAGTATCTCGGGGTGAATTTGTCAGACCCGCGGACTGTGGTCTATCGTTATCGGCTGGATGGTCTCGACTCCGGCTGGCAGGATGTGGGCCATCGCACCGAGGTCACTTTTACTCATCTCCGGCCGGGCCGGTACACATTCCACGTGATGGCATCGAACGGCGACGGAGCCTGGACGAAAGCCGTCGCCTCTGCACCCTTTACAGTTCTACCGAGTTTTTATCAAACCTGGTGGTTCGGCGCCCTGTGTGTCGTGACATGCGTCGCCTTGCTCTGGATTGGGCTCACGGCGCGGGTCAGATATGTTTCCCGCGTCATTCGGGTGCGCGCAGAAGAACGAGCCGATGAACGAATTCGAATTGCCCGCGAACTGCATGACACCTTATTGCAGGGAGTCCAGGGACTATTGCTTACTTTTCACGTTGCGGCGGAAAAAGTGCCGTACGGCCACGAGTCAAAGGACGCACTGGAAAAAGCCCTGACCACGGCCGACCGGATCATTTTGGAAGGACGCAATCGAGTCACGCGGTTGCGATCGGAGAACCTCACCGATGCCGAACTGAAGTCGTTGATTGAGGGCGTCGGTGCTGATCTTCATGGCCTTCGAGCCATCGATTTTTCCGTAGAACGCAAGGGAGAAAACGACACTCTTCGCGGCCATGTTGTCGAAGAAATCTTTTGCATCGCTCGAGAGGCTCTCACCAATGCCTACCGCCACTCAGAGGCATCTCGAATCTCGGTGGAGCTCCATTATCAGAAGCGAGAGTTCAGGATGACCTGCCGCGACAATGGCCACGGGTTCGATACGATAGCCTTCAACGCTGACCATAGCCATGGCCACTGGGGGCTTCGCGGAATGGCCGAGAGAGCAGAAAACATCGGTGCCAACTTCTCCTGTAAGAGCGTCCCGGAAAGTGGGACGGAAGTTCAGGTTATCGTACCCGGTTGCCGAGCCTACACCCGGTCCGGTCGACTGCGGAAAATTTTTGCTCGAAGTACTCCTGCATAATACCTGCGTGTGCAGGGTGTATTTTTTTCAGAATCTGAGACCGACGGGATTCCCCGAGTGATGGGACCAGGTCCTAATTTCAGAGAGCGCTATGCGTACAAGTCTAAGGGCCCAGAGGTCATCGTCGTCTGTCCAACTTCGATGAGGTAACCGTCCGGGTCGCGCATGTAGCAGCGCAATTCGGTCGCGTGGACTTTAGGCTCTGTAATAAACTTGGCACCCCGTGACGACCAAAGCTCATAGTAGCGCCTGATGTCGGTGACACGAAGGTTCAGAAAGTTGCTGAGAATGTTTTCATCGCGCGGGGGAGAGGCAATGACCTCGGGCTTGTCATCGGTTGGTCCTCCTCCCCGGTTAATCGTCAGCCAGATGTTGCCCCACCGCAGGAACGTCGGTTCTCCCTCGCGCAACACCGTAGCACCGAGAACATCACGATAGAACGTCACAGAGAGCTGGATGTCTCGAACGATCAGCGTATTTGTAACAACAAACTTGAGTTCAGCGGTCTGATCCGGGTGGCTTGGCATACTGGCATCCTTTAATTTTAATCTCTAAGGCTGGTATCCCTCCGACATCCATTTGGCGAAAAGCTCAATCCGGGATTGGGGCCACGGACCTTCTCCTCGCGGTGGCGGGGGCGGCATCACGGCGCCACCGATTCCCCGAATCCGGTCGTAGATGACGGCAGCGTGCGCCCTTACATCGTCATACTTACCGAGATCGAACGCCTTGCTCATTGCGCGAATGTCTCGTTCGGTAAAGAGTGGGCGAATGTCTGTTTGAAAGCTCGTCAGATTAGCCATTGTGTCTCAAAACCTTAGACGACCGATCACTAGGATTTCCAGTCGCGATGGCCTCAATGCAGAAGCGATTGCCAATCGTTTGGCACTCTTCCTGTTGGCCCCGGAGCGGGCTGGGCTTCGGGGTGCCAGCGGGGAGGAGCCAGCTTTGGCCCGGTGATCATCTCTTGAGTCTCATAATTCCAGAACCAGGTTTCGCCGGGCTCAAAGCTTGCCGCGATCGGGTGTCGAGTCGAGTGGAAGTGCTTCGTCGCATGCTGATTGGGTGAGCTATCACAACATCCGACATGTCCGCACTGCGCGCAGCGACGCAGGTGCAACCACCACCCATTCGAGGCGAGACACTCGGCGCAACCAGTCCCGCTTGGTGTGACATCAGGATTAATTCCCGGATGATTGCTTCTCATCGCTTACCCCCGTCGATACCTTGACTTCAAGGCTTCGTTTTCTCATATTGAATGTGAGCTTGTCAACCTCGCAGTATTGACGGACAAACGGGACCCCACTTCCTGGGAAAACCACCAGCAAGGTTGCGGGCTGTTTGGTGGAGGAGCAAAGCAATGCAGAATCGTTTAGCGGACTTTGGCGAGTGGCCCGACCTTGAATGGGATCCATGGAAACAGACCGCCGAGACTCTGCATATGTATACGCAGATCGTCGGCCAGACCCGCCTCGCACTCACCCCGATTCAGAATCCTTGGTGGAATGTGCCCTTGTACGTCACGGGCACTTCGACATCCGCCATGCCGGTTGGAAAGGGACATTTGCCGGACATCGAATTCGACTTCTTCTTCCACGAACTTGTGACCGCAAAAGCGACGGCGAAATCCGCAAGATCGCCCTGCATCCCATGCCGGTGGGCGAATTCTTCGGCGAATTCGTACGAATCCTCGCGGCGCTGGATATTAACGTCGACATCGACTTGACGTGGGTGGAACTGGTCAACCCGATTCGCTTCGATCGCGATACAGTTCACAAGAGCTATGACAAGAATGCTGTTCGTCGCTTTGGGCGAGTCCTGATCATCGCTGACACTGTTTTCAAACGATTCTCCGCCAACTTCTACGGCAAGATCAGTCCCCGTACATTTTTTCTGGGGGTCGTTCGATCTGGCCGTTACGCGTTTCAATGGCAGTAAAGCCCGCGGCTTGGCGCGGACTTGATTCAGGCCGAAGCCCACTCCCATGAGGTGATCAGCGCAGTTTTCCGGCCCGGGAATGGAGGCTACGCCCGCTCTGCGTTTTACTCGTATGCGGCGCCCGCACCGGATGGGCTCAACAGGACTGTTCTCCGGGGCAAGGGCGCGTTTCACCAGCAAATGGGCGAGTTCTTGCTTAACTGCTCTGCTGCCCGCCGCGAGGCGGCAGACCCGGTGGAGACTGTTCTTGTTTTTCTGCCGGAAACATGTTCTGCCGCTGCCGATTTGGCGAAGTGGGATCGAGCAAATCTTGACCGAGACGATCACATATCCCGCGCCGCTCCAGGCAGGAGTGCACACCGCTCGCATTCGAATACAATACTATCTTGATGTCAAGTGATGTCTTCCCGTGTGGACATTTGCCTTGACGCGTGACATTCCTTTTCCAGAAAGGCTGCTATGCTGCAACGTTGTTTCGTTACGAATCTCGATTGTGGTGAGGAACGCATAGTAAATTCAGTGCAAGAATTGATCAAAGCGACATCCGACCCTGCTGTAGAAACCATCACAATCGCGGAAAACCTGAGCTCCGTGCCTGAAATCCGGCTGTCGCCAGGGACGACTCTTCGCGGGCGGCGGGACCGGATCCCTGTTCTCCGATTTGCACCAGGTAACGGGGTCTGCCTCACCACAAACAATCTGCTGGAGAACATTGCCTTGCTTGTCTCACCCGACCGCATGGCAATCTGGAACGATGAATCGGTGGCCAGTCTGGGCAGGCTTACGATTCGCGGCGTGAGCACAATCGGCCGCGTCCGTCTTTTTGCTCGTGGCGCCATTCGCAGCGGCCACGTTGAGGTCGAAAACTTGGATGTCGTTGCCGCCGACGCCCGTTCCGAAAAGGAGAGGCCTCATGAGTATGGAGTCTACGTCTTACAAGGTGGGTTTACGCTTTGGAACATGCAAACTGACGCCAGCGTCGTGATCACATCCAATCTTATCGGCCTGTCGGCAGGCCGAGTGGGTGCGCCTGTTTTGGGAGCGGGAATTTTTGTCAGTGGAGCGGGCGAAACGGGAGGGCGCCTAAAGTTGCAACACCTTGAGACGAACGCCGTGTATTCCGATGGAGGCATCGCGCCCGGAACCGCCGACCAGATATCTGGAGGAGTATTCATTGTTTACGGGGCAAGCGTCGAATTGGTCCACAACCGCGGCCCCGTTACTACCTTCGGAGCCAACGACATGGCTCTCGACAATTGGGGTGTTGTTGACCGCTGGACCACCAAGGATAAGGTGACCACTTTTGGTCCGAGCGCTGTGGGCTTCGTGAATTTTGGGACGATCGATTCGCTCGTGGTAGACGCACCGATCGAGACACATGGGCTCGGAGCGCGAGGATTCAACGTCTACACTGGGACGATACGCCGTGGTGACTTCGATCGCATCGTCACTCACGGCGACGGGGCAGTGGGGGTGCAGATTAGCCAACCCGTGGGCCGTCTGATCTTTCGCCGCGGCATCGAAACCTATGGCGCGACCGGCCAGTCCTTGGTTAAAGGTGAACTCCAAAATCTCGCTGCCACCGCGCTGAGCATCAAACCGGGCGGTTCAGCACAGGAAATCCATGTGCTCGGAGGATTGCGCTCTTACGGGAGATGCGTCCAGGCATTCGAACAACACGGCTCTATTGAATCCCTCCGCATCGAAGGGGGATTCTCTTCCCAGTCCGGAACTTCCGCCAAATCCGGCAATTTCGAAATCCTGAGTGGAGGGATTCCAGATGAGTAAAGGTCGGCTCGAAGCGTTCAGCGATGGCGTGTTTGCCGTAATCATCACGATTATGGTGCTCAACATGAATGTGCCCCGGGGAGCGGATCTGCACGCCCTCGAATCCGTGCTTCCCGTCTTTCTCAGCTACGTTCTGAGCTACATCTATGTTGCTATCTACTGGAACAATCACCACCACCTGCTGCACGCGTCGGAACACGTATCCGGAGGAATCCTCTGGGCCAATCTTGTTCTCTTGTTTTGTCTTTCCCTGGCGCCTTTCGCGACCGCATGGATGGGGGAAAATCACTATGCGCCGCTTCCGGTAGCCGTATATGGATTAATGCTGCTCTTTGCAGGAATCGCTTATTTCATTCTTACCAAGAGCTTGATTGCGCACCACGGAAGAGAGTCGGTTTTGGCAAAGTCCATTGGCAGCGATTGGAAAGGGACGGTCAGCGTGCTGGTTTACGCGCTCGCGATCCCTTTAGCATTCGTTAGGCCCTGGATCGCCTGCGCTTGCTATGCGATCGTGGCGGTGATGTGGTTGTTGCCCGACCGTCGAATTGAGAAGCATGTACATGCATAAACGGAGAAAGGGATCATCCCGCCCATCGACTTTGCCGCGAGTTCAGACAGTAACGACAATTCGTCCGCGTCGCGCGGGATGTTCCACGAGTTCGTGTGCGCGGACAATCTCGGCAAGCGGAATTCGTTCCGCGATCTCGAAACCCGGCCAACCAGCCTCCAGCGCGGCATTCAAGTCCTGCCCGGCCGCGACCTTCGCTTCTTTCGGAAAGTCGTCGCTGCCGAGAAAGAACACTCCGATGTTCTTGAACACCATCAGCCAGAACGGGAGAGTGGGTGTCGCGACGTTCGTCGCATAGGTCGCAATCGACCCGCCCATCTTCAGTAAATCGATGTCTGTCTGGACATTTGCTCCGAACGCCACTTCGACGATGTGATCGACACCCCCCGGGGCCAGCGCTTTCAGTCGCGCTATCAATTCATGGTCGTTGCGTACGACTTCGTGAGTTCCTGCCTGGCTGGCGATTCCTTCTTCTGAAGGTGACATTACCGTGCCAATCACATGCGCACCAGCCCGACGCGCCAGTCGCACTGCACAGAGCCCCACCGATCCCGCCGCCCCCTGCACCAGGACGGTGCGGCCAGTCACTGGTCCCGCCACGTGGACAGCGCGGTGAGCCGTAATTCCGGGAATACCGAGGCAGGCACCTTGTTCTGGCGAGACGTTCGGCGGCAGAGGAACGACTTGTTCAACCGGGAGTACTGTAAACTCGGCAGCCGTGCCGAACGGCCGGTAGGACTGGGCTCCGTAACACCATACCGAACGCCCTTCCCATTCGGGACCGACGCCTTCGCCAACCTGATCCACATGTCCAGCACCATCACTGTGCGGAATAACCCGAGGATAGGGCATCCCGTAACCAAAAGCGTTCTGGCGTTTCTTGATGTCGCCGGGATTGATCCCAGAGGCAGCGATCCGGATACGAACTTCACCGGTGGCCGCTGTCGGATCGGGCATCTCGCCAACCTTGAGAACTTCCCGGGCCGGACCTTGCTTCTCATACCAGGCTGCTTTCATCGAATCGCCTCGCTTTGGCCGAGCAGGTTGATACAGCAGAATTCTTTCATACCGGAAGCTTTGGAAATAGAGTTGGCACTGTTTCGACTGCGAAGTCCTTGAATACCCGGATTGTTCTCGGAATGAAACGATTGCTGAGATGGACCAGTGAAAGATTGAAGACCCGGAGATGCCACTTCGGCATGACCTCGACCAGTCGACCTTGCCGCAGGAGTTCGGGCTGGACAATCGGGGGCAATTCTCCGATTCCAACCCCTGCCAGCAACGCGACCGCAAGCCCGGCGTACTCGTTGATCGATAAGTGTGGCTGGAAGGTTATCGAATCCTTTTCGCTCCCGTTGGTATGGGCAAAAGACCAAGTATTCTGCGGGTGCCAGAAAGAGAAAGCGAGCAACCGGTGATGCAGCAAATCTGACGGTCGCTTCGGTGCCTTTCGGGTTTTCAAATAGGATGGGCTGGCAACCAACTGGTGCCGGTAGGTTAAGAGTCGTCGAACAACAAGCGATGAATCCTCAAGTTCCCCGACTCGAAAGGCGAGATCGATGCCTTCGGCGATTTGCGGGATGATCCGCTCGGTCGTGAACACCTGGACCTTAACGTCGGGATACGACTCCTGAAAACGGATGATGAGAGGAGCGAGGACGGAATCGGAGATCGTCGGGGGAGCTGAGATGCGCAGAAGTCCTGACACTCTTGCGGCGTGGCTCGAGGCGATATTGCTGACGGCTTCGCTCAGTTCGGCACTTCTTTGAGCCTGCTCGAACAATTCCGAGCCAACGTGGGTGAGCCGGAAGCTGCGGGTGGAGCGCTCAATCAATCGCACCCCCAGTTGCTTTTCAAGTCCCGCAATGCTCCGGCTGACGGTCGAAGTCGGCAACTGGAGTCGTTTGGCCGCCTTGACGAAGCTGTTGGATTCGACGACCTGGGCAAAGACCACCAACGAGTTGAGATCTGCTCTCATGCCCATGCCCAGCGACGCACGCCCGCCGGGAGCAACTGGCCCTCGTCACTGTTACAACTTGAAGTCAAGCTATTGTATTTCCAACTTTTCCAGGCAACCAAGCATCATTTGGGAAGTCTCTAGCGCGTCCCCACATCCCACTCCGCATAGACCAGAGCCGTGTGGCAGTGACTCGAGGCCCAGATATCGACGCCTTCCACGCGATTTATCCAGCGGCCCTTGATTTCGTCGGCGCACTGATTGATTTCGCTGTTCATCAGGACGCTTGCAACCGCCCAACTGTTCTCGCCGTATCTCTGAACAGCGCTCGCCTTGAGCGCCTGATGGTCCTCAGCCAGGATGCGCGTAATGGTGTTGTAGACGTCAATCACGTAACTCTGTGCAATTTCCAGGTCGTCTCTGCCAGCCGGAGTGCTGTGATGCCCAGGCACGATCACGTCGAAATCCATTGCTCGCAGTTGATCGTAAAACTTCAGGTACTCATGCATATTCATCGTCAGATCAAGCCCCATGAACGGGGTCGCGCCTGACGAAAATGCGTCGATCGCGATCAGCACCTTCTTGTCCGGGATCGAGATCAGCAGGTCTCCCTCGGGCGTATGCCAGTGGCCGAGCGTCATCTCCGCTGTCAGTGAACCCAGCGTGAGTCTGTAGTGCTCCTTGAAGGTGCGGGTCGGCACAGGGCGATGCGGATCATGCATCTCGCGCAGGAAGTCGGCGGTGCCGTCTTCCGCCAGAATTTCGAGGTTGGGAAACTGCTTCTGAATCAGACCGGCGCCTCCAATGTGGTCGACGTGCAGGTGCGAATACACGAGCTCGACGATCGGTTCAGAGGTCGTTTCAGCTACCGCCTGAATGATATGTGGAGCGAAGGATGGGGGAGCATCAAAGAGGACCACGCCCTTCCCAGTTGTCGCGAACGCGGATTCATAGGCGCCTTCGGTGATCATGTACACCTCCGGCTTAAGCTGCTGCACCACGTATCCCTTCTTCGGGTCGATATGCGGCGTTTTCGCCTTGATTTGCGACAACAATGGGACGTAGTTGGGGAAGGTGTCGCCGGTCTGGGAGTGAACAGTTCCCAGCGACAGACCCGAAACCAAGATCAGCACAGCCCATGTTCTGCTTGAAGATGTCATGCGCAGCCCCGCACAGTCGAATCGTATATATCTTGACATCAAGACACACTACCCCTTAAACTTCGAGCCGTCAAATCAAGGAGGAAGAGCCGATGGCACATTCCGGTATTCACAACGAATCGAGCAACATCAGCTCTGCTGCGTTATCCGACCCCGGTCCAGCACCGAGGTCAGATCCATCCTCTGAGACTCAAGGGGCGTTGGATGCAGCGAGCGAAGCGAAGAAGATTGCATTCGACAAGATTGGAAGTGGAGAAAAAGTCTTATTGATTTCCGGCTTTTCCACAAACACGTCTGTCCTGGAGCAGGCTGATTCCGCTTTTGTCTCCGAAATTTGAAACCATCCCGGCAGATTTGCCGAGTTTCGGGGACTCGGGAATCCTTTCCGCCCCGGCAACAACCGAAAATGTCGGCAGAATTTTTCATGAGTTCGTAGCCAATCTAGGCCGGCCGCTGCACGTGGTGGCTCACGATTTCGGCGCATGGTGTGCCTATAGCTGGGCGTTGCTATTCCCTGAGGACTTCAAGTCGCTCACGATGATCGACGCAGGAATCCCCGGCATTACCTTGCTGAGCGACATTCAGCTTTCTGACTACAAAAGGAAATGGAACTTCATTTTCATGATGCTTCCCGATTTGCCTGCCGAGCTGACCAAGGGCAAAGAGGAAATCTATGTCGGGTGGTGGTACAAGAACAAAGTGCACAAACCGGGAGCGGTTCCTCCGGAAGCCGTAGCCGCATACGTGAAGGCATACGCGCGAGATGGACGAATGGATGCGGCTTTCGACTACTGCCGCAGGATCCTCGACGACATGGATTTCAACAAACAGCACTTTAAGAACAAAATCCCAATCCGTCTCCTGGCAGTCGGCGGGCAATATTCCATTCCGAACATGGGTGAGTTGCTGTTTCCTTATTTTCATGACGTGAAACCCGTCGTGATCCCCGACTCTGGCCACTTTGTTCCGGAAGAGCAGCCCGAGGCGTTGGCAAACGCTCTCTTGGCCTTTCTGTGAGCGCCGGTGGCCCAAATCATGAGGGTGCGGAGACGTTTGGAAGGAGAACATCGTGGCGACTTCGTTGGGTCAGAATCTGCCGGAAATTCTCAAGAGTGTGCGCACCAGGCCGTTGTTCCTATTGCGCGAGGCCGTGCCGCCGTTAGTGGTCGTGGGGCAAACTCCAAATGCATTCCGTCGCATTGGAATAATTACCGGGGGTTCGTTTGAGGGCGAGCGCTTGTCCGGCGAAGTCGTTACTGGCAACGACTGGCAGGATGTTCGTAAAGATTCGTGCATTAAATTGGACGTGCGTCTTGTGCTAAAGACGACCGATGGGGCCTTGATTGTCATGACGTATCAGTGCTTGCGCGCTGGTACGCCAGACGTGATGGAAAGGTTGGACAAGGGTGCAAACGTCGACCCTACGAGCTACTATTTCCGAATGAATCCCGTTTTCGAGACCAGTTCCAAAACATACGACTGGATGAACCGCATCATTGCGGTCGGCATCGGTCACCGGCCCCCTGACGGTCCGTTGTACAGCATCTTCGAGGTTCTTTGAGGTGCTTACGTTTCATAATCAACGGTCATGAGTGTCACCAATAAGGCTCACAAGTGCACGTTTGAACAAGGTTCCCTCATGCACGCTCTTGACGATTCAAACATAGGTGCGTCAGGCGAGAGCGCGGACTGGGAATTGAAATTTGATCCTCTTTTCGAGAGGTCGCTTATCCGCTTATCCAGTTCTCAGCGATGCCGAGATGAGAGAAGTGACTCGTTTCGGGGAGAAGTGCTCTTTTGTTGAAAACCAGCCGCTTTTTTCTGCCGGCGAGTGCCTCTTTAATAGTCAGGTAATTCTTTCGGGACGCGTCCGAATTGTCGACACTTTGACTGGTGTCCGGCGAATCTTCGTGCGTTATGGCGTGGGCCGCGTACGGGGGACATTGACTTATTTACACGTCGTCCTCAGAACACTACAAGAGCAGATACCAACGCGCCCTCTCGGAAAGCCGTCGGAGGTCGCTGAAGCGGTGGTGTTCTTTGCCGCGGACGAATCCGCCGGTCTTGCCGCCCTCGAGGTCACCGGAGGCCAGCCCCAAGTCGGTGATTCCTCTCCTAGGCAGAGAGGAACTGCTTGACGAGAACTGCGGTATCGTCAGGATTTTCTTCCGGGAAAAAGTGTCCGCCCTTCATTGCCTGTCCCTGCACGCCCGGAGCCCATTCTCGCCAGATGCCCAGCGGACCACCCTCTTTAGCGTAGAAAGTGTCGAGCGGGCCGCCTTCAGCCCACAAATGCAGCATAGGGCATGCGATTCGCTTCGACGCTTCCTTGTCCGCACGGTCGTGTTCAACATCGATCGTAGCTGCGGCTCGATATTCTTCACAGATGCCATGCACACGGGCTGGCTCGCGATAGGTGGAAACGTACTCCTCGAGAACTTGCGGGCCGAAGGAACCTTCGCCAAAGGGATTACGGAAGACGGCCTCGGGCGCGCCGAGAAGATAACTTTCGGGAAGCGGATTCTTTTGCGACAGTAATATCCATGGCCAGTAGGTCCGAGCAAATTGCGCATCGGATCGATTCCAGGCTTCGAAGATGGGAATCACATCGAACACAGCGAGGCGGTCGACATTCTTCGGATGATCCAAAGCCATGCGATAGCTGACGCGTCCTCCTCGATCATGGCCAATTAGCGTGAAGGTCGGGAAACCAAGCTTCGCCATCACCTCAACCAATTCTTTTGCCATGGCCCGCTTTGAATAAGGCAAGTGATCCTCTGTGGAGACGGGAATTCCGCTGCGACCGTAGGCGCGAAGGTCTGCGCAGATGACAGTGTGATTCTCGGCAAGCTTCGGTGCGAGGAATCGCCACATCAGGCTGGTGCGTGGGAAGCCGTGGACAAGCAGGACGGCCGGACCCCTTCCATAGCGGCGCACGAAAATCGTGTTTCCTGAAACTTCGACTTGAGAAGCCTCAAAAGAGTCCTGGGCAGCTGAAGCGCTTCCCGTTTGCGCCGGCGCTGGTTCGGCGAAAGTGTTCTCCAACAGCACTCCGAACGATGCAGCTGTCAGTCCACTAAGAAACATACGACGCTCCATCACTTCCTCCACCAGTTTTGGCGCTGGATGCCTTTGATCTCGCTGCCCCCATACCCACGGCAGCGCGAGTCTGAGCGCTGTAGCGCGCCCGATGCCTGGGCTTGCGCCGGTTACGATGGCGACAGATTTTGTAGCGCTCATATGATTGCTTCTTTAATCAGACGCTAAACTCGCGCAGCGAAGGCTCCTATTTAGAGAGGGTTTCACGTGCCGCTTCGAGGATCACGTCGATCACCACATTCGGATCGGCGTACATCGGAGTGTGGTCCACAGGATGTGGCCGTACTTTTGCGCCCATGCGTTCGGCCATGAAGCGCTGTGTCTTCGGGTTGATCATGCGATCTTCTTCTGCCACCAGATACCAGGTAGGCTTCGTCTTCCATGCCGGCTTCGGTGCCGCCTCTTGAATGCACTGAACCGCTATGGGCCGCTGCACCGCCGCCGCAATGCTGGCTTGATCGGCAGAGGCCTTGTGGGCAAGCGCACGCCGAAATGCATCTTCCGGCATCCAGACAAGGTTATGCGAGTCGGGAACCATCTTCGGCTGCTCCGGACTTGGTTCATCGTGATAAAAGACCTTTGCCACCGTCTCGCCCTGATCGGGCGCGAGTGCTGCTATATAGACCAGAGATTTGACTCTGTCTTCCTGTACTGCGGCGATCACAGCGCCTGAATATGCATGCCCTACCAGGACTACCGGGCCGCTTGTCCGTTCTACTGCACGACTCAGAGCGAAAGCATCGTCGGTCAAGGACGTCATTGGGATCGGAGCGCACATGACATGAAGACCGCGCTGTTCCAAGGGGAGAATGATGCGGTTCCAACAGGAGCCGTCTGCCCAAGCCGCATGCACCAGGACGATGCTTGAGTTCTGGGGAAAGTCACTCCCCTTTGAATTCTGCGCAGAGAGATTTGTGGCGGCTTCTGCTAAAGAGCCTTTGAGCCCGACACCTAGAGTCGTGGCCGTGAACGCGCCCAGAAAGCTACGGCGCAGCATACTTCCTCCTTTAGCTCCGGCTCCTCGTTCCAATGGCGTCTGGCTACTTGGCTGCGAGAAAGTCTTTCATCGCCCCGGCAATTTCCAGGACGTGAGTCTCAATCGCGAAATGTCCGGTGTCGAGGAATTGGACTTTTGCGTTTGGCAAGTCTTTTCGAAATGCCTCTGCTCCCGCGGGAATGAAGAACGGATCGTTTCTTCCCCAGATCGCCAGCAGAGGCGGCTGCGATTTGCGGAAGTATTCGTGAAATTTGGGATAAAGCTTGATGTTTGAGGCATAGTCCAAAAACAAGTCGAGTTGAATCTCCTTGTTACCCGGGCGTTCGAGCAGAGCTGTATCCAGCGTGTAGGACTCAGGCGGAACTTTCTCCGGATTTGCTACGCCGTGCGTGTATTGCCAGCGCGTACCACCTGCCGTCAAAACACTTTGGCGGAGTATGGCCCGGTTTTCTGCCGTCGGCTCGGCCCAGTATTTCCGAATCGGTCCCCAGGCATCACCAAGGCCTTCTTCGTATGCGTTCCCGTTTTGCGAAACAATGGCCGTGACACGGTCCGGGTTCGTCATCGCCAAACGGAAACCTACGGGTGCACCATAGTCGAACACGTAGATGGCATAACGGTCGAGCTTGAGTGCTTGTGTGAAAGTGTCGATCGTCATCCCCAATCGATCAAAAGAGTATGCATAATTGCGTTCCGGCGGCACGTCCGTGAATCCGAAACCCGGGAGATCGGGCGCGATCACACGGTAATCACTGGCCAATCGTGGGATGAGCTCCCGGAACATAAACGACGAGGTTGGGAATCCGTGCAGCAAGAGAACTACAGGAGCGTTTTCTGCGCCGGCGGCGCGGTAAAATACCTGCACGCCGTCGGCCTCGATCTTGTGTACGGATGTAAGGGGCACGGCGATTCGCGCACCGTCCTCACCCGGTATTGCGTGTCTCATCGCTCGCAACGTGCTATGACTCATAAACTCCTCCCTTTGCCTGCTGTCTGGAGCGCATCTGATGCCCGGCTCAGAACTTGTCCAGCTTCGCGATGCTGAAGACTGCGTGAAACCTCTCACCGTAGTGCTGCGCCGATGTTCGCGTTAAAGCGCTCGCAATAGACCAACACCGTTGGGAACTTAGAGAGATCAGTGCCTTTCGGGATCTCGTGGTTCTGGTCGCCTTCATTGCCTTTGAGCTTCCTAACGCCACTCATGCGGCTCCGTTCTTGAGGAAGTTGGCATCGTCGTCCGCATCCTTTGCCGCAACCAAAACCACATGGACATCGGGTCCATTGGAAATCTGAAATTCGTCTGACGAAAAACCAGCTTTCTGTCCGCCTCATGATCGACGGTGGCGCGGTCTGAGGGGCGAACCTTTCCGTGGAACGTGCCGGTCTCGAGGGTCTTGACTTCTATACCCTGCTGCATGTTTTCCTGTGCGTTCGCCGCGGGCTGGAAACCCCAAAAAAGCCCAGCAAGACAAACGACGGTGCAAGTCGGATCTTCGAAATCATCGCGCTTTCTACCTTGCTTGTAGCCATCACCCTGAGCAGATGTCGACGCTCTGATCCCTCAGGGCAGGCGGAATGCCAAATCAGCGGAGCTCGCGCGAGGGAAATAAGGTTCCATGCAAATTACGCTGGCGTCGACAGTTACGACGAGGCAAGCGCTGCGGGATACGGGCGATACGTGACAAATCTCCGACGGAGTTCCGTCGCTGACGAAGTTTCGTCAGATTCATCGAAGCTAGTACTGCTACAACGGCGGGAAATTCAGTCGCTGGCCAGGCCGATACTGCGTTTCGGCAGAATTGAGGCAGGCCGATGGATGCGAAGCTTCTTCATCCTGTAATCCAAGGAAGTTCGCTTCATTCCCAGACGAGCGGCGGCCCCGCTGATCACCCAGTTGCTGGCTTCGAGCGCACGAAGAATGTGATCCCGTTCTACCTCAGCCAGACCGTTCATCGGAACGTTCAGTCCCTTATTGGACGAGAATGACTCCAGTTCGGAAATCGGCGCCCGCAATACGGACTGTGGCGAGAGAATCACTGCCCTTTCAATAAAGTTTTGCAATTCTCTGACGTTTCCTGGCCACTTGTATCGTACCAACGCATCCATCGTATCCGGAGGAATTGCGTCAATTCGTTTGTTCATGCGTTGACAGTAAAGCGCGGTGAAATGCCGCACCAATCTCGGAATATCCTCCGTCCGTTGTCGAAGGGCCGGGACCTGGATGGGAAACACTTTCAACCGGTAGTAAAGGTCTTCGCGAAATGTCCCTTCCTTAACCATGGCGGGCAAATCCCTATGGGTGGCCGCGATCAGGCGAACGTCAACTTTATGCGTGCGGTTGCTGCCGAGCCTTTCGAATTCCTGCTCTTGCAGAATGCGAAGCAGCTTCGCCTGAAGTTCGAGAGGTATATCGCCGACCTCGTCAAGAAAAAGCGTTCCTTGATCGGCGAGTTCGAACCGTCCTGTTTTTTGTGTGATGGCACCGGTGAATGCACCTTTCTCGTGACCGAAGAGCTCACTCTCAAGCAGTCCGAGCGGGATCGCGGCACAGTTCAGTTTCACGAATGCTTTTTGGCTGCGACTGCCGAGCTTGTGTATCGCACGCGCAACGAGTTCCTTGCCGGTACCAGTTTCTCCCAGGATCAGAACGCTGGAATCCGTCGGTGCTACCACGGATACCAAGCTCAACGTCGTCTTGAGCGCCGGGCTCCCGCCGACAATTTCTCCTAACCCGGCGCGAATTTCCTCCTCCAGATAGCGTCTTTGTTTGGTCTCGTTGTCCCGATCCCTTGTCGCCTTTTCGTACTCCAACGTATTTTCAAGCGCAACTGCAGCTTGACGGGCCACCTGCTCGAGCAAAGTGACATCGTCATCGTCAAATCTATTGTCCGACCGCCTGCAGAGCATCAGAACGCCGACCACGCGATCACGGCCTATGAGTGGAAGATAACACCCCACCCTGAGGCCTTCCTCGATCACGCGCTCATAAAGAAACTGGCCTTCAGGATTCCCGTAAATTTCAGGATCCTCGCGGACTTGTTCGAAGCTATCGACCCGGATGCTCTTGGCCTTCCGCATTACCTGACCTGAAATCGAGCTATTCATCGGCACCAACGATCCCTCGCGGAAAGGCCCTCTCGCGTCGCTGTTGTGCAGGATAGAAACACGCAAGGCGCCGCTGTCGGGGTCGGGCAGCAACAAGGCAGACACGTCACATTGCATTGCTCTCAATAGATTCGTCGAAAGCGCCCCAACCACTTGCCGGAGGTCTAACCGGGATGTGACACCGCTTGTGATTTCCAGAAGCAATCGCAGCCTGTCGCGTTCCCGCCGCAAGGCCTCTTCGTTCATGTGCCGCTCAATCGCAATCCCGGTGATGTGGCTGGCGTCCTCGATCAACTGCAGGTCATTTGTAGAAGGGCTGCGTGGTTCACGATAGTTGATAGAAAAAGTACCGAGGGCTTTACCCTCGCTCGTGAACAGCGGTCGCGACCAAACGGAACGAATTCCAAAAGCCACCAGGCGGTCGCGATAATGGTCCCAAATGGGGTCGGTAAGAATATCGGTTACGTACACCGATTCCCGGCGATAAATCGCTGTGCCGCAAGAACCTCCGTTAGGGCCAATCGCCATACTTCCTACTTGAGTACTGAATCCAGGAAGGCTGGGCGCCGCCACGCAACGGAGCTCGCTTCCGTCATCACTAGGAAGCCAAATGGTACAAAACATGGCATCCGCCCGTGCTTCAACCAACTGAGCAATATTTGTCAGAACTTCGGACAGAGGGGAGCCAGCAAAGATTAGCTTTTGCAACTTGAGCACAGACGTGATCGAAAACAGTTCCTGCCCTCCGCTCCCTGATTCGGCTTTTTTGGGTGGCTCCATTGGTCGCTCCAGAGATTCGGCCTCCATTCCTATTTGATTCAATTAAGCCAAGCCAACAAAAAAAGAATTCGTTCGCCGCGAAGCTTGGCGATCCCGCCCTTCACACGGCACTTTAAGGTTTGTGCATGCGGACGCCGTCTTTCATCATCCGACTTCAGAGGGCGTCACAAACTACTTTAGCCGGAACCGGCAAGACTGTCACCGTTTGGAGCACTGGGTGAAGTTCAACTCTTTGCCAGACAATGCGGGAGAATCGGAGCTGAAGTTTGGCCAGAGCCATAGAACTCGAACCCGCGCGGCCCCTGTGTGACAGGCAGCCGTTCCACCATCCGAACAAACGGGGCCAATCGCTGCGGGTGTCTTGTTCAGACTCCCAAAGATATCGATTGCAAATAAAATTTCGAGTCGATTCCGATCCTATGCTCGGGCAGCGGATAGGCCTGAAAAGAAGAACTACGACATGTTTCGAGTGGCAAACTCCTGGCTGACTTCTCGGTACACGGTCAGGGTAGGCGCGTCCATCAGGCAAACCTTCTCAAACTCTCGGGGTAATCGAGACACAGCCGATGCACGGCAGGTGCGCTTCGATCATGGCTGCGACTAGAAAGCGGTCGTAACCGTAATGCCGCACTACATCGACCTGGTCTTGCGCCATCGCGCGAAATGAATAGTTCTCGTGCCGTTCTCCGTCTGGAGGCTTGCCGGAATCGCCGTAGCCGCGCAGATCGGGCACGACCACTGAGAATTGCTCCGCCAGCTTCGGTGCTACTTTGTGCCAGGTTAGAGGAACCCTTTCGTAAACAGGAACCTTCATTCCCGTTGTTTCGACCGTTTCATCCGAGAAGCCCGGAAAGAATCCCTCTGGTTGGACCTCCTCGGGATCCGGTGGTTTGGGTTCTCCTGATGCCGAGCGGGAGAACCCAAGTTTGGCGGCTGCCAGGTTAGCACTGCTCTGCTAAGGAAGCGGCGCCGGCTCCCATCGGTCTCTTAAAATCTCCTGTTCATTCGAAGACCTCCAGGATCAGTTCCAATTCGATCGGCGCTCCGAGTGGAAGGCTTGCCATCCCGTACACTAGGCGACTGGGATTCTTATCTTTTCCGAAAACATCCTGCAGCAGCTCTGAAGCGCCGTCAGCGACCTTGGGCTGCTCGCGGACATCTGCCGAAGTGGCCACAGCGACTCCAAGCCGGACAACCCGCTTCACTCTGTCCAGCGTCTTCAAGTATTGCCTCACGACGGCGAGCGCGTTGAGCGCCGCCAGCCGAGCCGCCCTACGGCCGGATTCGATGTCGAGCTCTGCGCCAACACGGCCAACGAATTTCGGTCCGCGCCCTTCCGTGGGAAGCATTCCGGTCAAAAAAAGCAGGTTACCGGTCTGTACGGCCTCGGTGTAGATGCCAAATGGCTCGGGAGGTATTGGAAGTTCGATGCCAAGTTCCTTCAACCGCTGCTCGGCGCTGGCAGGCCGAGAGCTCTCTCGAGTTACCATTTGCCTGCGTGCGCTCCGCCATCTACGTGTAGGATTTCACCTGTCGTGAACGTGGCGTCTGTCAAGAACAAGACCGCATCGACGACTTCTTTGATTTCTCCCATTCTGCCGACCGGGTGCAACCCTTTCAGAAACTCATAGGTTTCGGGTTCATGCATCGGAGTTTTGATCGCGCCCAGGGAAACCGTGTTTACGCGAATGCCCTCGTTTGCATATTCCATCGCGAGGGCACGTGTGACCGCGTCCAAACTGCCCTTGGTCATAACTTGAACGGCCACCGGGACGCCCGCGACCGGGTGATCTACAAGAGTTGTTGATATGTTTACGATGCTGCCGGACTTCTGCTTCAACATTTGGTTCACAGCTAGCTGTGACACGTATAGAAATCCTCCGAGGGTCGTGGAGACTAAGGAGTCGAAGTCTTCGGCCGTATATTCGGTGAAAGCCTTCGGAATGAAAATACCCGCATTGTTGACAAGCACGTCGATTCTGCCGAACTTCGATACGGCTGTGTCCGCGATCTTGGCGGCCGTGGTTCGATCGCCGATGTCTCCATCGACGAGCGCCACATTCTCAGACGCAGTGAATGGATTCACTTTGGTGATGTGCCGCGAGTTTGCGACTACGTTGTAACCGCGTTTCAGGAATGCTTCGACAAGTCCTGCTCCAATCCCTTGCGATGCACCGGTAACGACTGCCGTTTTCCGCGTATTTTCCATTTCCAGCTCCTTGGCTACTCGCCTTGCTTCATTTGGAACAGATGTGGCAGCAGACTTCTCGCTTGGTGGGAAAGTCCGATGTTTGGTGCTTAGTTCCGATTATGCTTCGCACAGATTTGACAAACCGCTGGGCTGGCGGGCCAGGGCACTGAGTACCCGCTTTGATGAACGGCTAGCGGAACGCACTCGTATGGCCCGGGAGCTTCACAACACCTTCCTGCAAACTGTTCAGGCGGGCAAGCTGGTCGCTGACGATGCCCTCGAAAAGTGTGATGATCCCCTCCGATGCAACCAGCATTGAAACAGTTATCCGAATGGCTCGGACGTGCAACTCAGAAGGGGAGGGCCGCACTAAACTCTCTGTGCACCTCGACCACCGAAAAGAACGATCTCGTAGAAGGCTTGCGGCGGGCTGCGGAAGACTGTCGCCGGGAAACATCGATGGAGGCCGTTTTTTTCGTGACGGGGAACGCGCGTGAGATGCATCCTTTAGTTCGCAATGAGATCTGTCGGATCGGTGATGAAGCGATCCGCAATGCCTGCACCCATTTGGGCGGCAGTGGTGTGGACGTGGCTTTGACTTATGCCGACGATCTTTCCGTGCGCGTCCGCGACAATGGGGTCGGTATTGACCCGGTCGTAGCCGAAACTGGAAGGAACAGTCATTTTGGATTGCAAGGAATGCGCGAGCGCGCCGCCCGCATCGGAGCCCGGCTCAGCATTGTGGGTTCTACGGACTCGGGAACCGAAGTGAAGTTTGTTGTTCCGGGCGCATCGTATTTTGCAATCGACGCACGACTCTAATCGACGAGATAAAGACCGCCCTCAAGATCACCGACTAGAACTACCTCCGCCCAGAACGACTTTGGCGGTGCCCCAACCCTGTAGAAAACTCCAGCGTGCATTCTGTAGTTTCTGATGTTTTGCGAAATCTCGCGGCTGCCTACGATGCAGGACATGTCGCCGGTCGCCACGGATAGACAGGATACCACCACAAAGAGCCGGATCAGACGCCAATAAACCAATCGAGGAGAAATTGCCATGCAAAGATATAAAGTGCTCACGCTGTTCTGTATATTTTGGCTCGTCATCGCGACTGGATCACTGAGCGCGCAAGACAATAGTGAACCGGCGCTGCACATCGATGTTCCTACTACGCTTGAGAAAGCGAATGTCGTAATTGATTTCGGACATGCCGTGTACCTGGGCGATCTGCCCTTCGCTCTAGCTGATGTCAATCTACTCGCTACCGACGTTCACGATTGGAGCGCAAAGGGGCAAATCATAGTGGTCTTTCACGGCGACGCGGCGTATCTCATCTTGAATGATGAGACATACGACGCCAACCGTCACGTCAGCACAGGAAATCCCTACAAGAAGATCCTGAACAGCCTGATGGCCCGGGGGGTCCAACTTGAGCTGTGTGGCGCCACCGCGAAGGGAAATCGCTGGGGGAATGCGAATCTTCTCCCTGGAGTCAAAGTCAACGTCAATGCGATGGTCCGATTGACTCAGTTGGAGCAGGAAGGTTACACGATGATTTACGAGTAGGTCGGTTAGGCTGAACTGGCAATCGAACTTCGGATCAGGAGATGTGACATGAGGATTTGGCAACTTGCGCTATTGCTTATTGGTCTTGCCGTGCCGCTGTCAGTAGCGAACAATCCAGTCAAGAAGAAGAATGGAATTATCGACGTTCCCAGCAATCACTCCGTCGATGACACAGTCGAGAGAGTCAGGAACATTCTGCAGAGCAAAGACATTACCCTGTTTGCTCTGATTGATCACAGCGGCGAGGCAGAAAAGGTTGGAATGAAAATGCCGCCTACAAAGCTCCTGATTTTCGGAAGTCCCAAGGCTGGAACACCACTGATGCTGGCCGCTCCCAGCATCGCAATTGACCTGCCTCTGAAGATTCTCGTTTGGGAAGACGCCAAAGGCAAGGTGTGGCTTTCTTACAACAGCGCCGAGTACTTGGCTGACCGTCATGACCTGCCGCAGGACCTAGTTCAGAACATCGCGGTTGTGGGACTGTTGGCCGCTAAGGCGGCGGAATAATTCTCGGCGATGGCGTGTCATACACAATTCGTTGCCCGACGATT
>Ga0123355_10002163_pt1 | contig 27725 bp, 24 predicted proteins | sample TergutEmb28metaG_3_FD_89872 | JGI IMG/M metagenome (GOLD analysis project Ga0123355, IMG submission 89872) | Embiratermes neotenicus P1 segment gut microbial communities from Petit-Saut dam, French Guiana - Emb289 P1 | ecosystem: Host-associated > Arthropoda: Insects > Digestive system > Gut ... | reverse complement strand
CGTATTAACGGCCGAAACATGTTGAGCAATGAATGAGTATTGAATAAATAATAAAATAAGTGGCATCAAGTTGGTTTTTTTTTTCTCTTTACGCAACTATAAACGGTCCCATAAACATAATGATAAATGCTACTTTGTTGTGCAGGATCAGTAAACCCCAGCCAGACAACCGTGAGTTTGTCCAACAGAATGGTGCTCCTGAGCACTGTTTAGCTGTACTGAACAATTTCTATAATGATGGTATTCACTGGCATGATGTTGCTTGTCACCATCGCAAACCATTTGTGTGTGAGGAGAGTGAATCACTGCTGAGCTATGTTCGATTTACACATCCACAACTACGTGTGTAAACAAGCTCCAGATACTTTCAGCCAGACGTAAGTCTTCAAGGGTGTGATATTGATCTTTCACTTGTCCAATTTATGAGAATTCTGGATGGCATAGCATGGTATGGTAAAGATTTGCTATTTTTAAATTGGGAATTAATTATATGTAATAATAAAAAGTGGCATCAACACACCTGTATATTTATTATGTAATATGAAGCTACATGTTTCAGTATTAAAATACCATCATCAGGCCTAATATGAAGAAATTTTTGCAAGCAGGAAAATAAAATATAAAACCATGTACAGCAAATTTGTTTTAATCTGATATCCGATAAGTTGAAAATCCTGATAATTTGGCACTTGAGGAGAGTAGTCCGAAGACAGAAAGTTCTGTTCTTTATTAGAAACAAGCTTCAACAATGAAATAGGCAGGTGTCTGTACATCAACTCTTGTAGTATCTCCTGACCCCTTGTCTCCTTCAACTTCTACAGCTCTGAAGACTCCAGAAAGCACAGAAGAGGATTCTAGGGATGACCCTGAACCAGCAGATGAAGGAGATATCCAAATGAAGTAGTACTCTGGTTAGTTTTACAGTATATGAGCAGTAACAAAAAGTTACCTGTAAAATCTTAGGTCAGTATAGGTACTGCCTGATAATACAGAGTATTTGACAATTCTGCATGTGCCTGGTCCCATATGAGATGGACTAATGTAATTTTGCTGTATACGTTAGTGTGAGATGTCATGACTTGCAGTTTCACTTTTTACAATTTACAGTCTTATGAAAAATGCCTTTGGTAGTAGCTTTATTATTTCAAAGTTGTGTTATTTAAAATATCTTCATACTTAGATTGATGATGGTCTTTTAAGCCTGAAACATGTAGCTTTGTATTACATAATAAATATACAGTTGTGTTGTTGGCATTTTTGTGATTACTATTATACAAACACGAGATGTCATCCAGTAAATTGAGAATCTGTTTTTGGTAATGGCTGTTTCTGTTCTTTTGAGCAGTTGTAATGCACGGGAACTAAAATTTAAGATTTTGTGAATTCATGCAGGAGTATTCTTGTTTTTTCAGAAATTCTTAATTACAAAAAATTATGAATAAGACAGAACATGTTGGTAGTTTTTTAAAGCGTATATTTGTAATACATTTTGTATCTGTCTTAAATGTCTCTGGAATTGCTGTTTCATCCTCACCCTGGGCCCAGGGACTTTTGTTATTGATGTACACTGACTTACAACATTTTTCACTTGGCACTGCTGATGGCTGTCTTGCATGCTTTTAGTAATGTTTATTTGTATAACCCTGTTGAAATATGGCAGTCAAGGATTTAAAAATTTTGTAAATTATTTTATTTTATTTTGTTATTATTACTGGAGACATTTTGGATAAGAGGGGCTCAACTTCATTTACCTGTGTGGCAGGAAATGTGTTAATGTGTTGTTATAGGAAAACGTTAAGGGTTTGCAATTAAAATTTAATGTGTCTCTACATATGGTTGTAGTTCTGATTGACCATTATTGTATTATTTGTCTGACATTGAAGTCTTGATGGTATGAAAACATGAAAGAGCATCTGATACTACTATAAAAAGGGAGGATTCAGTTAGTAGGAATTACGGTAATTTCTGTAGCAAATGCAAGATTGATGAGTTTAATGGAGAAAGCTACACATGAAGTACCAGAGTTGATCCTGTATCTGAGATGTCTATTTTGTAATATTGCATGTAGTTGCTGTTTGTTGGTAGAGACAAAGTACATGGTCGTTTCTGAATAGTTAAAATGCAAAAAAAAATTAAGAACTCAACAAACAATCAAGGTAAAATTTTCGGTATGTTGGGTCTTTGGAGGATGGCATTAGGACTAGCACAGCTATTCACTTGAAATGAATGTCTTCTATCCACCACAAGGTCCTTGTAAGCTAAGTGGGTGTGGAATGAACGGAAGACACTTCCTGGTAATTTTGTGATGTGCATAATGACATTCTGACATTTCACAACTTAATCCTGAGTACTGTAGGAATACATAATTCTGTTGTGAAGTGGTTTAAGGTGAATTGCTTCAATTTGTTTCAGTTGAAATGAATCATTAGAGGTGATATGTATGGAGCTTGATTTTTGAAACAGGTAGAATTTCACAGTGTGAAGAGATATTAGAATGATAAGGTTGTGTGATACTGTTATTTTTCACCTTTTAATTTACAGTAATTGTCATACAAGAACTAATTAGTAGTGTATAGTGAAATGTTACATTGCAGTAAAAATACATACTTCAATCTGCTTCCTGTTAAAATTCTGACTGATAACTGTCATGTAAGCAGTACAGGGCCTTTGAATGAACAATATTGTGCCTTTTTGCACCATTCAGTACCACTAATTAAAAGTCTGTCACCAGACCCTATGTTGTGGTGGTTACTATCAGTTGATGTTATTAGACCCTGCTTCTTGAGTCTTCTTTTAAGTGCTATTTTGAGTGTCAATATTATTCTTTGAAAATTGTTTGTAATATGTTTTTAGTTTTAATATGTGATTAGCTTAACATACTGTCCTTGATTTAACTACCTTACATCAATGGGAGAACAGAATAAATTCTAAACCGGTTTAAAAATATTAGTCTTATTTTTTCTAAAGCTATGCAAAAAAACTTGATACACAAATATTTAGCAATATAGGTTTACAAGTATTGCATCTTGAAGGATGTTCAGTTATAATAAAAATTCACATAATAATGCTTAGTTGGCTGGTTATTGTTCTGTAAGGCACTGTAGTAATTGCACATTACAGAACAAGTTGTGTAGTGGCAAATGAGATATGGGACAGAATTATGAATGGTCATCAGGAGGATGCTGGAGAAAGCATTTGTAACTTGTGTTAAGGTGCAGTATTAGTCAGGCTTTGTTCATATTATTTGCATTATTTTCTGTAAAATTGTTTTTCATAATAACATAATGAATTAAGGTTTATCATAAGTTTGTTACTTTTAGCGCTTTGGCAATAATTATCCAAAAAGATGCAACAGAATACAGTTTATTTAAATCTATCAACTGCTCAACATGTTTTGGGTGGTATTTCACCTATCATCAGGAGCTCAACACTGTATCTACAGTATCTGGCATTAATGAGACCTGTACTGCTACCTGTTCACGCCAGGTAGCTATACAGGTCTCATTAATGCCAGATACTGTAGATACAGTGTTATGAGCTCCTGATGATGGATGAAATACCACCTGAAACATGTTGAGCAGTTGACAGATTTAAATAAACTGTATCCTGTTGCATATTGTTGGATAATTACTGCCATATTATACGATGCATGGTCCATTGAACATAAAATTTTAGCACTTTATTGTTTTATATTCAATATATTTATGTTGCTTTACACATTATTATTACTGTTGCTACAGAAAGGGAGGTCATAGCTGGGAAGACAAAACATTTATTTCACCCAAACTCATTTCTGTAGATTTTTTTCTTTGCTTTTAGAATAGTGAACATTAAAATAGTTGTGAATGTGATGTGATAGCAGCCCATAACGTTGTACCCTTGTTGTAACAGCGAAAATCTAAGAAAACTGTTGGCCAGCATAGAATGTTACAGTGTTTACTGTGGAACATCTGCAGTGCTGCACAGTAGTACCATTTGCTGAGTTAAAGTTTTCAGCAATGTGTGCTGCTTAATCCACGTCTGTTTCCAAATAAAAATTTAATCAGTTTATTAAACTGTTGTACATTACCTTAAGAAGTTCCTGCCCTGAAGTAGTAATTGACCCCAACCCACCATAATTATTGGTGAAGTTACTCCCAAGTCGCATAGCAGTGTCCAGAATACTACCTTCTGTCAGAAGAACAGAATTGAGTGTGAAAGAACTTGCAGCACATTTTATATTCTGTCGGTATGAGACCCCTATGCTGCAGGGTCTGCAGCCACCTGATCTGTATCATTGCCTACCCGCTGCTGTTTCTGCTGAATTTATCACGTGATATACGTGTATATGATTTGCAAATAAAGATTAACAAATATAGAACTATAGAAGAAGGACAATGTGTGAAGATTTGGATATATTCAGAACGTACAGAGAATCACCATGAATTGTGCATTAACAGTATGTATGGTAGTGTATGTTCCCAGAATATGGAGGAACAGAATCGCAGAGAAATTTTTATAGAATTCAAGGAAAGTGGTTCTTCTGAACTGTACCCTAGTGAACGGAAACTGAAACTTATTTACAACCTGTGTTTTTGTGGTAGCATTCTTCACTGTTCAGACCTGAATTACCCTCTGTTAGGTTACTTAAATATGGCCATACCATAGTTTAAGAATCAGATTAATTAACATTACAGAATTGTTTATTCCTAACCATATGCATTTAAGGATTCTGAAATGTTGATAAATGCATGTCTGTTACTGCATTTAAATTAGAAGCATTACATTGTGTTTTAAAGAATGCTTTTGCTTTGTGTCAGTTTTGAAAAGGAGATGGAAAATGGCCATGCTGGTGTCTGTAATTCAGAAGCAAATTCTGAAGGATTCCAAGAACATTAATCCATTTAGTGAAAGTTTAAAAAAATTATTTATTCAGGGTCACATATTCAAGTCTACTTTCTGGAAGATTCCCCCCCCCCATACAACTAAAAAGACTGTCTATCTTTGCCATGATAGGTATTATGGAGAATTGTAGTTATAATTGTTACTTCTGGCGCACAACCTTGTTGCATCATTACCTTTCTTTGATGTGGTAATTGCAAATTCACTTGTGGTTCAGATTTTGAGTAAGATGACTTCTTGTCATATCTTCTTTTCCACCTTCTAGATTTGGTACTTAAGTGCGTATGTTGCACTATGTGGTCTTGATTTTATATTTGGCAATTTAAACCTTCTGTGTTATCATTGCTGGCTAGACCCATGTTGATATCGTGTTGGTCTGGAGGTGGTGGCTCTTGCTCAACATTAGTCTTTCTTGTTGTAGTTGAAGTTTGATATTGTGCATATGTATTTGCTACTTCATACTGTTGTTCTGTATGTGATAAGTGAGCTGCATGCAGGAGAACTTCACTGTCTTCACATATAAATGGTTTTCGGTGATGACATGCAATGTCATGCCATTTTATCCCGTCATCATACAAGTTCTTGAGTATAGCCATGCATTCTTCCTCAGCACCACCTTGGATGTGCTCACGGTTGTCAGGCTGAGGTCGTCCAATGCTATGGAATAATACTAATAATAATAATAATAATAATAATAATAATAACAATAACAACAACAACAACAACAACAACGATGATGATGATGATGATGACATGTGTAATTTGGAACTGAATCATCTGAACTAACTGCATTCATTATCTTCGATATGTGCATTGTACTGAAATGCCTGGAACACAACAGTAAGTTGCTGCTGGAAATGACTGAGATAGTGAAACTGTGTAAACCTTACCCGCCATAGTTACTCCAGTCTGTGTCTATCCGGTTGGTTGTCGGTGGCATTTTCTGAAGAGTACCAGTCCAAAACCATCCATACACATTTACTGGTTTCAAATCAGGTCGATCACATCCTGCAAAGTTACACTTCCGCCCGCTTGTCCACACATAAGGTACATGACCTGTAGCCCACAACATTACATAATTCATACACAGTGATACAGCTATGAAACAGTTACTGCAGTACAGTACTAATAGAAGTACTGTGGTGACAACAACAACAATAACCATAACAAAATTTCAGAGGACCTGGATGGAAGTGGTATCAGTCTGTTTTTAGAGAGTGCCTGTCACTTGCCTGGAGAGAATGATGAAAACCAACAAAATCTTAGTCATGCCAACTCTTTAAGCATTTGTGTAGAATTTGCAGATTTTGAACACAAGCAGCATCATGGAAGTGGACAGAAAAAAATTTATGGTTGGCAGCAGTGTTTATTTGATTGCATAAGTTATATGTAGTAATAATAAAACAGGTGACTTTGGAGTAATGGTTGCTGTTGAGAGGACATATAACATGTATAAAAATTGGTATTTTAAGTAGCCACTTTTCAATTGGAAAGTCCTTGGAAGGCAGAGACAAAGCTTGGAGGATCTGAATATTGTACATACCGTGCATCCCTGATTATGGTTTCTGTAGACACTGATGTGCATTGGAGCATTAACTAATATGTGATTTAGTATACACAGTGTAGAGCTCAAGTGTTGGTTAAGAAATTGCTATATAGGGCAGAGTGTGAAGGAAAGAATATTAGTAATAAGACTTAGACTGAAGCAACTCAGGCATTTGGGACATTTATAAAAGAAGTGATAATCAACCTTTCAACTTGGGATGGAAGTAAACTTACTAACCTTTATCGATGTGTTGTTTTATAAATTCATTTTCTGCCTTTGTTTCTAAGCTTATAAGCTCCATGCATCTGGTTCGACAAAATTCCCTTGCCTCTTGCCAACTGAGCTCAAGGTGTTCGATATCAGGGTCTTCCCAAGTGAAAAGGTAGCCATGATCATTAAAATGATCATGTATTTTTCCTGAAACACAGTGAAACATAACTGAAAGCTCAGCTTTATAAATGGGTATTAAAAACAAATGCTTTTTAGCATATATTGGTTACAGACAAGGTCCATTCTTGATGAATTTTGCCCCTTAAAAAGGCTATATTTAAATCGAATTGCCTACTTATTATGACAGTCTTATAAATATATATTCCTGTTGCTGAGTGTTCTTTTATTTAATGCTGTGTTGCTACATGGAGATTGCTTAGTATATTAAGTGACATTGATGAAACTAGGTGACAAGAGCAGTAGTGATGAATCATCTCTCTGAACATATTCATCAAATTTGGTTTTTACACATTCTAATTGACAAACATAGTTCATCATTATACCAAATTCAGTGTTTTATATGTGTGCTGTCCTGAACTATAACCTCTCTTAAAGTCTCTAAACAAGAGGTTAACTGTCCCATTCTTTTCCATTGTTACCTTTGGTGTCCACTGACTGTACAGTATCTGATCAATAACTGACATGTACTGGAATCCATACTGATGGTACCCAGTAATTTTGGGTGAATACAGAGTTAGCCTTGAATTTCTGTATGAGTATTGTCATGTATAAGCAAGCTGAGTGAAGTATTAAAAAAATGTGTTTAATATAGCAAGTCCACCCAGAGTGTTCCAATGTGAAATAAAAATACTGCAAATTGATGTACAGTTACAAAAGGAGGTTTCTGAAGCAGGTTAGAGCTATGAAAATATTGTATATGTAAAATACTTACTTGTAACACATGCATAAGGATCTGTTCTTCGGCTTGAACTATTAGTTTCTAGTGTACAAACAGCGGCAGCCAATAGCAGGACATTGCCTACTACTAGCCACATACTGAATCTGTGTCACTGTATCCTGCAAAATATTTTACAGCCAACCACAACAACAATTTATACATTTCCTTATCTTACAAACCACACATCATTAGAAGTTAACAACATGGATTAGTCACTCATCATATCACATTAGTAGAATTCTTCAATCTGTGCATCTTTGAAGACTGTAAGATATGCTATAGAGAAGTGATGTTGCATCATTGTAGTTTAAAAATAACAGAACAAACAAGGTATCCTTGTTTGCTTCAACCCAGTGACTATGTAATTATGTGGATCAGTCTGTTTTGAAGCTAAGAGTTTTTCACCTGATTAAAAAAATTCTTCATGTTTTATGAAACCTGACAGTTCATTAGGAATTCTTGATTCACAGTAGGCCACTACTTGGCCCAGTCCTGAGCCAAATATTTTCCATTCCCCTCTCATCCTATTTAAGATCTATTTTAACATTATCCTCATACCTACCCCTTGGTCTTCCAAGTGGTCTCTTTCCTTCAGGTTTCCCCACCACAAGTCTGTCTGCATTATGTTTCTCCTCTGTATGTGCCACATTGCCTGCTCTTCTCATCCTTCTTGATTTGATCACCCAAGCAATGTCTGGTGAGGAGTACAAATTATGAAGTGCCTCAATATGCAGTTTTCTCCACTTTCCTGTTACTTCCTCCCTTTTAGGCCTAAATGTCTTCCTCAACGTCTTACTGTCAACCACCCTCAGTTATGTTCTTTCCTGAACGTGAGAAACCAAGTTTCACACCCATATAAAACAACATGCAAAATTATACTTTAATTATGTACATCAACATTTTCTCAGATACTGATACTGATTTGAACGCTTACCAGTGAAAGATTGAGTCTGATTTAGTGCAAATTTGTCACTGTTATAAACACATGAATTACAACATAGGTGGCAGCTAGGATTGCATAATTTAGACTAGAATAGAGAGTTATCTCTTCTGTAAAGTGTACTGCCCAGCTGTGGGGTCTACCCAACCTCCTTGTGAATGTTTCTGGGTTCTCTTTCATCATTGGTGAATCATCCAGATCGTGAAGCTAGCCACTCACCCCAATATAGTGCTAATGCTAATAAGGACTGGATCTACCTCCATTTCCCCATATACCTTCATGGTGTCCAAAAAGACAACATTAATTATATTCTACCAACTTCTGTTAAGAAGGAACTTCACATTTTTTTAAGTGTACAGCAGTTTATAATATACTAATTTCTTCTCCTATAAATAAAATTCTGCATGTATAGTACTTGATGATTTGTGTAATATGAAATTCTCTGTGTAAGTACTGTCATACATTTTTGAGACGTTTCTGTTCAGACCATGCCGAGGCTCGGGCAGTCACCAGCCGCTCACTGCAGAGGGCTGGGGTCAGTCCAAGACCATTCCATTTGGCATTTGTGGATAGAATGGCTCTGGGATAGGTTTTTGTCTCATTACTTCAGGTTTTCCCTGCTAGTATCTTTCCACCAATGCTCTGTACTCATTCAGTCATGTCATCACCAGCATTATGTATCTTTCTAAAAGTGTGAATTCATGGAGTATGTTAACCTAATATCGTTACTGATGGGCTGTGATAAAATCTGGTTTTGGGGTCTACTCTGAAAGCTACTGGGTGATTTCATTTTGGTCTGTTAAAAAAAAGCCACTGACATGAAATGTTTAAATAATAAAAATCCGTAATTAGGCATTCTTTTGACACAGTGTCAGTTTAATATAATATAAGGAAAAATAAATATGTATTGTAGTATTTGGACTCTTGATTCACTCTGTGAACAATACATTTATCTTCTTTTAGATTAACCTGGTTTCTTCACTGTATCATCTTTTATTCCTAAAAGATCACAGCACTTTGGGAACTGTATGAATTTCTCTCCTCAGGTGAAAGGATAGAGGGGCCTCTACTTAGTTAGGTCCAATACAAGATGCTGTTCCCACTCTCCAGGCCCAGTGACAGCTCTTCATACCACCTCTTCATTGGCTTTTGTGAATGTGTCATCGCATATGGCTTCTATTCTGTGGACTTTTTTTTAACATGGGACTGAGTACTGCAGAGTGGGTGCTGTCATCGGTTGCCATGCTGCAACTAATGATGTCAACTCTATGGTGTGCGCTGCCATATTAATGAAGGGCTCACAGGACTAATGCACAGCAGGCAGCATCACTGGCCACTATGCAGCAGAGCAGGTGAGTGGGTTTGTAATTGTAATTCATTTTCATATTCTTTCAATCCAAAGATATGGAAATAGCCATACACACACAACATGTATAAATATACATATAAATATATACAGTATGCATATAAAATAGTGCAAAAAGAACATCTGTCATGGTGACACTGAACAATAACTGTACAATATTACCAAAGAGGCTGAATTGACTAAAAATGTAATAACCTAAACAAGTGAATAAAAACAATGGCAATAATAATTCCACTAACTTCATATTCATTACTAAGTAAAAAGAACCAAGATCATGGCAAGTTTTGATTAAAGTATAGCTCCAAGCTATAGAAGAAACTGTCCAAAAGATATCTCTTTAAAATGTTTCCCATCATTTGATAAGTCCTTGATAATTGACAGCAAGTAATTATAAATCCTACTTCCTGCATAGAAAACACCTTTCTGATATAATGTTAACTTTGCTAATGGTAAATGTAAATTAGAATTGTATCTTATACTGATATCTCCAACCTCCAAATTGGATAGAAGTTCCCTGTTCTTAATAATAAAATAAAAGTAAAGAGAATATATATTGAGATTGCAGCAGTAAAATATTTAGCTGTCTAAACAGCTTGTAGCAGATTCCATTAGTTTGTTTTGCTTTAACCTGCTAATGGCTATATTATCTGTTTTGGTCTTATGTTGTTTTCCAGTCATTTTAAACACAGTTTCCAACAGATCTGTATCTTCCATAATTCAACAACACAACAAAGAATAAAAAATTGCAAAGAGTGTACTTTTACAATACATAAACCCAAATTATAACAGACTTCATGTTGGTTTGTGAAAGTAAAAGAATGAGCTTTGAAAGCAGAATTTAAATTGTTAAAAGTTCAAGAGTACAGCTTTCATATATTATACTTATGATTTTTCCTTTTAGAGACAGTTTATATGAATATTTAGTTTACAGGTTAAATTATGACCAGTATTTTGGAGACTCCAGGGTAATTATCCTAATGGCTGAGAATGATATAACAGACAAAAGGTGATTATGTTGTATGCTAATGAGTGTCAGTCAGTGGTTATGAGCTAGTTCATTGACTGCAGGATGTATGAACATTCACAAGAAAAGTTCTTGTGTATGCAGCTAACATAAATTCATTTAAGGGAAGAGCATTCCCAGTTACATTCCACAATCAGGGTCTGTTAATGCACACCAGATACATTAGCATGTCTTGTGTTGTCATTTACACATTGTGTCCCACTGTAAAGGTTGCGTATTTAAATTAAATATGTTCATTATCTGGCATGTCTTCTTGTGATAGTTGTTCTTGAGATACTTTCTCCTCTTTCCCGCATATGTGACGGCCACTCAAACGAGAAACACTGTTTTCCATAATACACTTTCCAGGCCCAAGTTGTTTCTATTCTGTGAACATGTGGTAAAAAGTGGATACATATGATTTCTGAGCCTCAAAATGGCAGTTTGGGGAAACATGTACTAAGCTATAGAGGTACGCATGTGTGGTACTGACTCCTGTTGGCTGAAGGCTATGAACAACTGAATTTTTATTTCAGATGGAGGCCCTGTATGGTGAGGGGCTTATCTGAAATGAAGTGGATGCAGAAGTTGAAAACACACTGTACAGAAGTTGAATGATGCTCTGCAGCCAGGCAAAATACAATGTATTAACATCAGTGACTACCATAGAAGCAGAATGTCCATTTGAGGTAAGATGCTGCATAACTTAGTGTAAGTGGCAGGTCAATGAATGTTGGTTCAGTACATAATATGGTTCATACGAGCTGGGATTCATCATGTGTATGCATTGCGTGCCATATGAGTCAGCATGTGAATTGAAGTACATGCATCTCAGCACATGTGGAAACTTTGAACAGAATAACAGTTTTCTTCAACCAATCTTGATACACAACAAGAGATAGGTGCAAGAAAAAAGTTAGCAGAAAGTGCCATCATCTTTTATTGCCAAACTCCAACAAACTTTCAGCACAGCCAGCTGAACTGGTCATGTTCCTAGTTCTCTGGTACAAGAATAACACATTCATCAATTTCCTGCGAGACGGCCTCCCTCCCTCCCCTCCCAAATTGTCACAGAGAACATAATTTGATACCACCCATTCATTTTCAGTCCCATATTGTATTTTTGGGCTTTCTTAAAAGGATATTCTGATTCAAAGTTGACAGGCTCTGGTGGAACAGCGCCGTGTAAATGTTTGAGTACATAAATGCATTGAAGTTGTTGATACAGTAGCTAAAAGGATTTCCCAGTAAGAATGTAAATAAGTTTTTCATGAAATGTACAACACAGCAGAAGACACCATGGAAAGCTGGACATGACTAGTGAATACAGTTGAAGACTACAAAGCAATACGTCTCCAACAGGTGCATAAAGTGGACAGCACCCACTCTTGTTTTAACACTGTTGACCATACCAGTTACTCAGAAATGAACCTTACAGACATGTGTATCTTCTTTTGAACAGACTGCAAGAAACAGTAGCAACAAGTGTCTCTTCCACTACAAGACCCTGGCTTACCATCAGAACAACACATTAATTCTATTAGCAACAGCAGTTCAATTGGTAATTTAAAGAGACAGAGTAAACTGGTAATATTAGTCAACATCAGTATACTGTAATATCATTGAATAATGGAAGAGTGATGGAACAAGTGGAAGAGGGAAAAATACATTACAGCCATGAACAGTACATTCCATTTGGAGAAAACAGATTATGAACCAAGAAAACCTGCTACACAGTCTCCTGTTGGGATTTGAAGTTGTCACAGCCTTGATTCTGGTCATGTGGGACGTTATGCCATGTAGAACGTTACTGTAATGTATCCTGACAATTTGTAGGAACATAGCACCTTCATCTTACAGGGTTGATGGGTTACAAAAGAATACATTAACCCTTGAATGCTTAACGACCGCTATAGTGGTCGTACCGCACTGCTAACCTCTAAACATTGCATTTTATATATTTATTCAACAAATGCAGGTACTGAACATTTTAAATATGGTATATACTCTCTGTCCCCCCCCCCCTCTCTCTCTCTTCAAAATGCAGTTTGTTTCATAATTCTAACATATTTGGTTCCTGTTTTATTCACAATTTATATACAGTGTGTGCTAAAATTTAAAAAAATAATTCCAGCGCCAAAAGGTTAACCCTTCAAGATGAAGGTTCTATACACACTAGTTCTGTTAACAGCTACTGTGTGTATAACATTACACATTAAATGAAGGCTGAGTATTCCTGTGATATGTCTTGGTATGTCAAATTACCTGCTGCACAGTGTGACATCCCCTTTTTGTTCTGTATAACCACATTCCTTCAGTCTGCTCACAGGCATTATTTTGTGAATGGCTTTGTGATTCAGCAAAGATACAATAATGAGCAAACAGTAAAAAACATTTATTTTTTTCCTTCAACCATTATAATATGATAACCAAATTTTGTTTTGATTGGTGGATCTGTGTAGATAGGACTGTTTACTGTAGAAATGGGAAGGGAAAATGCTGCATCCTGAAATGGTCCAACCATTGACCCTCTTGTCATCCACCCAAGATCACCCTGAAACAAAAAACAGCATCCAGTTGATACTTACTAATAGTAGATTTCTTTGGTAATCATCTTTTATAATAGGTCATACTTTTGATGGGCCCACAGAATCAGCGTATGTGATAACATCAGCATAATTTACATGGGTCCTGTGGGAAGAAACCAAGGTCAAGTTATGCTTCCCCTCTCTTCCATACCAGATTGCCATTTCAAACTCTACACAATATAATTTGAAGTTCAAGTACAGCCAGACATGATGATCAAAAATAATGACAATAAAATGTCAAAATATGTTCAGTAATGACCATCTTGGGTCCTAGTTGCAGCTTGCAATGGGTACATAACTCTGGCTGATGGCACTTTTTCCAAACTTTGAACCCATCTTCTTCTCTTACATTCAGACACACACTGGACACCATAATTTCTACTCTTTGTAACATGCAGGACATCAATAACAGTTCCTGAAAATCCACGGCTTCTGGAAATATTTGTTTAAATACAGAGAGTACTTTTATTATGCACTTTAGCACAGCAACTGTCATGAGAAGCATTAACACACTGGAGGCCTGCACATGCTGGGAACTGGGTCTTCTTCCCCCAGCAGTTTAACATATTTCACAAAAGTCTCAGACAGTCTACCTCCTGCTTCTAAGCAGGTGTTGCATCTTTTGAAAATACTTTACCGTTATATAAAAAAGCTGGTCTTGCAATATCAGCAACTTCTTTTCAAATGTTGACTTCCACTACTTGCAAAAAATGTACTGTCCACATAAAATGTTCAGTTGTCATGCTTCTAACAAATAATGACACTAGTTCAAATGTGGATACATGTAGAAGGCCACAATCCATGAGTTATCACCTATTCACTGAATATCTCTGCTAGTACAGTAAAAATTTGCTGTGTGGTCTCTGCCATTTCCTGCATGAACTAACCATACCTTTTCTCTTCTTCTGTTAATTCCTTCAAGAATGGCATCAGAAATAACTGAACATAATGGGCAAAAATTTTTTCTTAAACAGATACAGGCCTTGGAATTTTGCAAACACTCACTGCCCACTAAATTCCATGCAGAGAAACTGAATGAACTGCATGGGAATTTGCATAATTCTAATGCCTGTTATTTTGGCTGTTGACATTTAACATTCACTCCATGATGTTATTTAAAAGTATTGCAAATAAAAACTTTATTCAACTGAATACACTTCACAAGCAAGCTGAAACCATGAGTAATAAGATGACTATTCACCTTTTCCAGCCATTTCGGTATCAACAGTGACAGCAGCCTAGTAGTGTTGGCTAACTTGGCTATAAGAGCTGAAACCATATTGTCTCACACTTGTTATGGAATAAATCTGTATCTTCATCAGACCTTCACAAAGACCAATTACAACCTGGGACTTTACTTCCTTTCTGTGCAATAATTAATGTTCATACTTACATAGTCATGAGTGCTAGAAAAGTGTGTGGGGGGAGGGGGGTCTCTGACAATGAGCAAATGTATGAAATCCAAACTTTTTTTCAGTTCAGCAGGTTCCTTATTCACAAAAGCCCATTAGTTAATGTTATGAAGTTCACCGATAAATGTCTAACTTTGTAAAGACAGGAAGTTGTGATCACATGAATGGCACACTAGAGTTCTGAGCAGTATCAAGAACAGAATGTGCTTGAATAAAGGGATCCATACCCCTTGCCTTGCTTTGTCTTCACTATACTGAGCAGCTACTTCTGGGAATTTCATTCCTCCTTTCAGCTTTTCCAGTGCCTCGAGCACCTTCGTCTGTTTTTCACACAAAATGTGACGAACCTGAAAGAAAATATACCTTAGGATACTTTCATATAAGTGTATGTAGCCCTTGTTAACGAAAATTAAGTCCTAAGTATTATTAGACATTAGCATTTAAGTTTATAAGTAGGTGACGACAGTAATACGTGCATTACATGAATTGCAATAAACATATACAAACACGAAGTGCGTCGTCATATAATATGTATAATAACCTTGACTGCTGTGCCCCCCTTTTTCTCTTTCGATGCGCCCTTACTTTCATCCTCGCCCTTTCCTTTAGTCGCGCCTTTAGCACCACCACTTTTCTTTGGTGGCATTTCCGAATGCTATTATAACGTTTGGAAAAGAATAAACACGAGTCAATATAGGTTAGGGATGGCAGCAATGCTGCATAAGTTCGAGAGCTCAAGCACCATGACGTCACGAGTAACAATCGATTCTAGTTGTGATGATAGCAGTCACAGATTAAAACCTAACCTGCACTCTGATCCATGCCTGCAGTCGTGTGGGATGTGACGCCATGTAGTGTGGGTATATATGTACATACGATTCGAAAGAAGGCGGTGCGTCCGATGTTAGTTGTATGATGCCAGCGGTTTATCTGAGACGCTGATCTACACCAATGTACACGGCGTCACTTAATGTTCGAAATGAATGTAGACCAGCCATGTGATGAAACGATTAATAAAACAGCAGGAAAGTTACTGCCTTCAGGGATGTGACGACGTGTAGTCTGGTAGAAATTTAAGAACGTTTCGTAGGAACTTGTTACCTCCTTCTACAGGATTCTTTACTACCATGACGATGAGGGTAGCAAATTTTTCCCGCCATGTGATAAGTTGTACCAGACTATGGTGTATCACATCGCAGTATTATTTTGTCTTAACATGCAGTTGAAATAAATAGATGATGCAGCATTATATCAAAATGATTAACATGTGTCACAGTAAATTATGGAAAAGGCATGACTTGTGTCTGTACCTGTTCTGACCCCTATCTCAAAAATGTTAACACTGAATGATATGGTTAGCTGTTACTGTGAAATCTTAAAGTGTGTTCTGTTTTAACCATCTGGAAATTGTATAATTTTGGGCATAGGATTGATCACTGAGACATTTTCATAAACAATTTGAGTTCAATTTTGATTTGGAGCATATCTCTTTTCTGTGCTCTTTTGTATACCTCATTGTTGTAACATTATTTTATTATGGGTACAGAACATATTGAAGATGGAAGATGTAGTCTGATGATATGCATATTGCATATGAATTTCATATGATGAGACATTTAGAAAGAAAGACTGATTTCTGCATCATGTCAAACATGGGCTATATTGACTCGGACAACAGTTAAATTTATTCAACAAATTTTAGGGTAAATATAGCTGACTGCTTAACAAAATACTTCACTGCAATGGTATGTGGCATATCAATCAACCAGCTTTGGAAGCCAAATGACTAGAAATAATGTTAGTACCTTTTTGTGCTAGTAGTTTCTGTTGTTGGGATTGGCTAAATGCATTTTGCTCTGCTTTTTTTTTTTAAAGGCATTGAATCTCTATGGTTGCCTTTAATGACCTTGGCCTTCATTTAATAATAGCCTTGCTTCAGGTTTGCTTGTGAAATGAAGGATGAAGGTCTTGTAAGGTGGGGAGACACTGTGACCTCCAAAACAGGATTTGCCACACAGATGAGGTTAATGTAGCACTTCATATGCTAATGTATTGTTTCTTTCAAGCTCTTAAATTCACTCTTACATCAGCACATTCTGGCTAACATCACAACTCAAAAATTCCCAACCCTGTTTGCGTCAGATAATTGTCATTTCCCTTTTTGTTTGCTGTTTCCCCTCCATCCCCACCATTATGTCTAAGTGTAGGAATATTATGTCATGCCATTCTTACCTGCACTCCTGAATGATATAGTGGGTGGAGAGAGATATAGCGTGTCCCACTTGTTGCATTCATGAGTCATTTCCTCTTCCTCCCAGTTTTTTTTTTTTTTTAACCTTCTGTTGCCTGTACTTGCCAGAAATTAAATGATGATTACTTTTCTTTTTGCCATACCTTCTGCCAGTCTTTGACAAAAGTACATTTAAATGTTAGAGTGGGAAATGGTGTGTCCTGCAAAAACCTTAAAACTGGCCTGAGCCAAACTAGCTTGCTCAGTAAAGTGACTTGTCTAGGGGTAGGATGATTGTCTTTTGTTGTTATACCCCGAATGGCTGTTGGGCCCATCGTGTTGGGTACCAGGGTGTATTTCTTCAGGTATAAGTGGTCAGAGCATGAAGGTGAACACTTGCTTCCTGTTGCTGAAGCATAGAATGGATGGAGCTGCGACATTATATCTCCTATATGCTTTTCAGGCATATCGTTTGGGCACACGAGCAACTTTTATAAGGATTTACAGGTTTGAATGCCTTTAGGTGAATGACCCACACTCTTTTCTGTACTGTGAACACAACAATGGAGTAGGCCTGAATCCTGTGCCTGCTTTCGGAGGCTTGAAGGGCTTTCGGTTTGTCCATGTTTTGTGTACTGAAATCGGAAAGTACTATATAGGCATTAATTCTGTTTTAATGATGTACTGCTGGACATGTTGAAGCAGTCACTTGTTTAACCAGAAAGCATCAAGGTCAGAGACTAGACACTACAAGTAGTGCTTGCTGAATGTTACACTCCCACCCAATCTCCTAGCTTACATGGTGGTTACCTTTGCAAGTATACCAGTAAGTGGGCAGCTTAGGGAAGTGTCAGTTCAGTAAGTGTTCAGGTTCCTTGTTTTGAATTATGGTGTGTGGGTACAGTCAAGATAAAGAGTATGAAGTTAGAACATTTAGAGGTGCACATGGATGTGACATAACATTGAAGGTCCTGCAGTGACTGTTTAACTATGGATTTAGTGCATTGTGACTGTTGTTTTACATACACAGATGTCTAGTGAACAAAAAATATGTGTTGCAAAGAATTACTCAGAATGTAACCTTGCAGTGTGAGAAGGTTTTTTTGCAAAGCCTGCTTACATTTTAAAGAAGCATATGGAGAATTGTTTAGTTATGTGTTTTATGAGCGGTGCTTATATACTAGTATGCAACCAAATGAATGAACTGTGAAGTGTTTTTAATTTTTCTTTGTGATGTGAAAACAGAAAAGTTGTTGGCAGCATTTTTATTAAATGTGTGCATTGTTTTAAAAGGAAAGTTTTGATATGATGGTTATTAGCAGAGAGTCACATTTTTTTGTGATGTTTTAACAGCATAAATTGAATGGTTCTTGTTTGTTTCTAAAATGCAGAAAAAAAGTACTGACATTTATTTTGCCATCACAAACATTCCTGTACATATTCCATGTAGTATATAATAACACATGACAAAAATGGTCATATATGACAAATGTTAGTAGACCAAGTAATACCACCTGTAAGCTTGCAAATGTTTTTTAAAAATGATTTGGAGGTGAGAGCTGTGTAATTTTGTACAGGTCCTTTATGAGTTAATCTTAAAATGTACACAAACTGGCCTTGATTTACAGTATGATGACAGTGGGTACTGACATTGCATTTTTAGAGTATTTTCAAAATGTTGTGTTCAGGCACTGGTATCATGTGTTGTGAAACAGACCAGAGTGACACTGAATTTTAAAGCTTGAGGTCTTAAGCTCAGAGCTTAAAAAGTTATGTGTTCAGTCAGTTCAGAATTCAAGAGAAATAGCAGCAGTATTCTTACAGTGGTTAGGATGTAATCGATAGCGCACACAACCAGGTCGGAATCAGATGGATGTAGTCAAATCTGTGATATGTTAGTGATGACAGGTTCAAAGAATGTAACTGAAAAGGATGAAAGTGCAAGTGAGAGGCAGTTGCTTATTGCTGCTTGTTAGTTCTGATTGGCTGCTACTAAACTGGTGTAAGTGAGGCAGTACATTTGACCTTAACATGCTGACATACTGTTGGGATGTTGTGTGTTGATGAAATATAATGGAACATTTGCACACGTGGCTAACTTGAATGTTCACCGATATAACATTTTATTAGATTCTAGGAATGGGTGACAATGGCAGTGAGCTTGGAAAGCATGTGTGTGAAACAAACATCATATAGTCAGGACATTATGGGAGTTTTACCAGATGGCTGGTGGAAGCTGATTGAGAAATTTGCTGTTCCTGGGGCTTAACGGCTCCTTACAGTTCCACTGGTCCTTGGTTCATGTGGGATGGTGAGTACTAAATTATATATCATACTTATGCAGCTTGTGACCACTCCCATCTCCGCATCTTGGTCAGTGGCAACCAATGTTATGCACTACATATCTAGGTCAGTATTACAAATGGATACGAGACCTTGTATAGTAGCACTGGTTGTTGAAGAGAAGTGATTCACTGTCGGAACAGGTCTCAAATTAGTTACACAGAAGCATGGATGACATTTGTAGTATGAAAAATGTTATGAGTAGGAGTTTAGAACTATGGGTAGGTCAAGGAGCTGCTGCTCCACGTTGTTTTTTCTGTTTATTTATTTATTTTTTCAGGTTATAGGTATTCAACTTATATATACAATTAATAAATGAAGGAAAATAATGCTGGTGTAGGAGAATCTGAAGGTGTGATCTGTGAACCATTCAGTGAGAATTTCTGAAACAAATGCTTTAGTTGGCTTGAAATTCAACTTCACTGCTGACTCGTGTACTGTGGGAATAGAAATATCCATGATTTATAAAGGAAAAACATAAAAACAAAAGAAATTAAGAACAGGGACTACAACTTGAGAAAACAATGTTTAGTAGATTGATAATAGAGGTCACTTAAATTACTATTTCTAAAGCGGCATTTTTTTTGTGTTTTGGTGACTTCCATTGATGATGTGTGGAAGACTTTCATGTAGATCGAGGTAGTAATTCCTGTTTCTTTTTGTGAGGTTCACTAATTAGGAACATGTCCATTTTAAAAATGGGAACAGTTTCCAAGAAATTTCCAGTGTTTATGAATCTTGAATTATTCCTCTTTACTCTGATCAGACTGTGGAAAAACTGTGTCTAAAACTGAGTGCTGTTAGATTTCATGTAGCATTTTTGTGTAACCAGATATACCCACACATATACTTGCTCAGATGAAAGTCATTTGAACAGAAGGATTTTTATACATTTCCACAGGTATATGGTGTTTCAGTATTTTTGAGCTAATATATTCTACTTGTAAATAAAGCCAACTTGGTGCACCATTTATTCTTAGAGTTTTTATCAATCTGTGCATGTTTCGGGCAACTAATGTGCCCATCATCAGGAGAAACAACTGTGTTTATGCAACACTTGGTACTTGTTATTCTGTGTGGATGACTGTCTGGTATGCAGGGTGGAATGAAATTGCAAATCCCAAGTGTCACATAAACTCATTGTTTCTCCTGATGATGTGCACATAGTCGCCTGAAACATGTAGAGATTGATAAATATACTAAGAATAAATTGTGCATCAAGTTGGCTTTATCTACAAGATTATACAGGGCTGCACAGTCAACAAAACATAAAATATTCTACTTATTTTTATATCTTGTATCAAAATTTTCCTTTTACTCACATTATGTAAGGAAAAATGTTTATTTATGCATTATGCATAAAATTTTAAAAATCCAAATTTTACCATCGTTTCTTTTGTGTATGCATTTGATATTCTTTAACAAGTATATGTTTGTTTCATATACATGCATACCATTAAGAAGATAAATTTCTCTTAGGCCATATAATTTAAATACACCATGCTGTTATTTCATTCCAATACTGAATAAATTACCTGTTTTTTCTCTAGTACAGTCTGCCATTAATTTATGCATATTCCTGTTCTGTTTTTCTCCTCGTTGGAAAGAAAAATTCTCACGTTTATTTTTAAACTGCCCAATAGCGGTACTGAAAGTCACGGGAATGATGAAATTCTTAGATCCTTATGAATTAAGTGTAGAAAACAAATGTTTGCTGGCGGTAACCATAATCATCTTCGCGAAACTAACATTCTCCAGACTTGTGGTATTTGTTTGTCGCACAGTGACAAGTTGAATGTGTTCTTGGTCTCCCCTCTAGCTTGTGATTTGTGATTATCGTAATGTCAGCGGTTCTCTTTACAAATTTCATACCCAAGTACGAAAAGCATGAATCAGTACGTAGCCACTTCCTCGTTTGCTATAGCCTACCATTGTCACCTGGTGATGGCTACTTAGCCTATCAAACAGTAAACGTGTTTTCTAAGATTCGGTTGTAATATTATTGAATTATGAGTTACGCAGGCTTTAAATTAGTCAAACCTTCGCGACTGCGGACGTCCTTGTTATTTCCTTTCTCGAGATTGACATTAGTAGAACCTTCTTGGGATACAAGTATACGATCGTTATTTTTATCTCACCCATATTGTTGGTCGTGTCCCGTCGCTATTCCATTGCGCGTTTCGCCGCATACCGAATCGGCTACGGGTTATGCGATAAGCGAGCCAACAGGTAGTAACCAACGCTTTGGATCCGATGGAATTACCATTATCTGTCGCCTGTGCAAATTCTCCACCTTTTCCGATATTTCCGTATTATTGAATCAATGTGAAGTTTGTATTTACTTCCGTAAGCTCTTTATGTATCTATGTTTACAATACGGTGCCGGTATTCGTGCAGTGCTGTCAGGAAGGGCATGTGCATGTGTATTCTGTCCTTATCAGGTACACTGACATCTTTGTCAAGCGTCTACTTACATCCTTTGTCCGTCCGTCTGTTCGTATGAAGCATCTCGAGAACCGCTGTTCAGATTTTCATGAAATTTTGTATTGGGAGGCTTTGCTGCAATTTGATTTGTATCCAAAATTTTGGTGCGTATCGGAAGGCACTGACGGACAATTTTTAGATGAAGACCTTTACTCATTCATCACCTCATCTGTAGCGCACCTACCGAGTAAGTGAAATATTTGTCGTAACGAAACATTTTTGGAAGATATGTTGTACAGAGGAACGGAGCACACATTTTATGTCCGATACACTTCAAGTCGTATGGCTGTCGACAGAATTAAGCCAAGGGAGGGAGGCGCGACGTGATTGTTACACGTGTGTACTTTTCGTAACTTACCGTCTTGCGATAGTTCAGCATTCGGTACTGTATTGCTTAATAGATAATCGACACTAATTGGAAGATAAAGTTTTTCGTTATCTGTCGACATCAAGTTTGCCTGCTTTCGAGGAATTGGCTTATAATCATGTTTACGAAAGCCCACCATCTTGCCTTGTCTTGTTTCACCCAAGTCAAGTTTGTTCTGTGACACGTTTCCTCCAAAATTCAGGTAGATTATATTACCCATCCACCTGTTCCTGGGTGTACTACATGGTCTCTTGCGATCGACATTTCTCATTCCGCACATTTGCTCTATACCCCGCCCATATGATCGTTCTCTGTTATATTTCCGTTGTAGCACAAAATATGAGGCCTCTCATTATACCCGTTGCAGTGTTTGTGTGTTTCTACTGTGTCGCTGGTCTAAATATCTTCCTCAGTATTTTTTCTTCTTTTGGGAGGAACATGGACTGAGGGTTGCCGAAAATAGGGTGTTGAGCAAGATACGTGGACCGAAAGAGGACGAGGTAACAGGGGAGTGGTGAAGACTTCATAACGGTGAGCTTTATGGTCTGTACTCCTCACAGAATATTATTCGGGTCATCAAATCAAGACGAATGGGAGGGGCGGGACATGTGGCACGCATGGGGGACAGGAAAGGTGTATGCAGGGTTTTGGTGGGGAATCCCGAGGGAAAGAGATCACTTGGAAGACGTAGACGCAGTTGGGAGGATAATATTAAGATGGATCTTCAGAAAGTGGGATGGGGACAAGGACTGGATTGATCTGGCTCAGGATAGGGACAGGTGGCTGGCGCCTGTGATTGCGGTAATGAACCTTTTGATACCATAAAGTGCGGAGAACTTCTTAACTAGCTTAGGAAGAACTCTTTTCCATGGACTTAGTTTGTTAGTTAGTATTTTATTTTCCGTGTCCTTAATCTGTGCCTCTGCAGTAATCAAAATTATTTGTATGCTTCTTCAGGCGGTGCTTGTCCTATTGTTCCTCATGTATAATCTGCAATGCTAAAGTCACGTACACACTTCTGTGACTCTTCTTGTCTGGTAACTATTTCGTGATAATTTGTTTCTTGAATTCAGATAGCGTCTGTAAAGTTACTAAGAAATGAAATGACGTCCACTGTCAGTCCGAAGAGCCACGTCCTTTTACTTAGAACCTTGAACACCTAAGGCGACTTCCCCGTAAACACTTTTCAGAATAAATTCGCCTATCTCTAGTTGGTTTTAAAACATTGTCATTGGCAGTGTTGTTAGTACGCGTTATCTTTACCATACGTAAGTAGGCTACCTTTAAATTGCCTTTCAAAAGCGAAATGAAGTCACGTAGGTAGGGTAGCATCTAGAGACTATAGTATGTTTTTCTACGTGGCTGTCATTTTTCAGGCTGTTTGTCATGTCCATTTCTCAAGCACACCTCATATCCACTCGAACTTTTAGTAACTGCTCAAGAGACACAGGTATGAGGAATGACATGGCGGACGAATACGTAGGTTGGGGTGACAGGAATTACTAGACAATTGACACTTGAATTAAGTTTTTAGGCGCGTTCACAAAATTGCGAAAAGCGACTATTAGCTTCGTCATGTCTGTCTGTCTGTCCGCCCGTCCGTCCGCATGGAATAATTCGGCTTACACTGGACGGATTTTCATGAAATTTGATATTACAGTATTTTGCGAAATTCTGTTGAGAAACATCAAGTTTCACTAAAATGGGACAAGAATAATGGCTGCTTCACATGAAGACCATTATACATTTTTTATCATATCTCACTGAATTATTCTTAGAATGAGAAATGTTTCAGGCAAAATCTGCAGATAAAATCAAAACACATTTTATGTCCAGTATCTATATTGCCAAAAATCGTGCCGTTTATGAGATAGTGTGGAAAAATATTGTAAATCCAGACAGGCCGAATCACAATATAATACGGCGCATGCGCTTTGCACGCAGGATAACTAAGGCTACAAATACACTCTCAGAATATGTAACACTTTTAGCTTTTCCATGGTAGCAATGGTCGAACGAACGCCCCTCAGGGTTACGTTACACGCGTATTGCCTATCTTATTTCGGATTTCTTAATGGCCGAAATGGGTTAACGAAGCGGTACCACCTAAATCTCTTTGTATGCTGTAAATCACGTACTATAAAACTGTAAGGGGAAATTACGATGCCCGATGTGTTTTTGTTGTTTGTCATTACAGACGAAAGCTGATAATGCATACCAGTTTTATTTATGCCAATAGAAAGAAAAATAGGGCAACAACGCAGCGAGAGCTCCTATACGAACACTGTATCATCTGATTTTTCTTTATGTATTGAAATCTTCTCAGCTGCTGTGGTTATTCGCAATCGTTCAGACAATTAACAGCCATTCTGGGAAGAACATGTGATGCTAACAGAGCGGGGTGACGTAGCTATAACACTATTTACTTGTATTTTGGAGCTTTCCGATACGAATCTCGTTCAGGTATGTTGACTGAGGGATTTTTTTTTGTGGTTTTCCTGTTTCTTTCCAGGTAAAAGCAGAGACAGTACCTCAGTTACGTAACGATCGCTTTCTTCCATTCCTTTCCAGTTCATTATAATTTACTAATTATCCTGTAATAGACGCTGTGTACTCCAAGATACGTACAACCGTTGTAGAAAAACTGCAAATCACTTTTGTCGCGCGTCTGAAATCCTGTAGGCTGTTTCTGAGGTTAGCAGGAGGTATAAATTCAGTGATCCGTTTAGGCGCATGTTGTCCATCATACAAGCTTTCGTTGATTTAAATTTCTGAGATGTAATGCCAGCTGGGATATGATGTCAGTACTTAACAACACTCATCGACACTAGCTGCCTCCATCTTCTTTATACCCTGCCTGTGTACAGAACTATACGATGTCACATCCCAGTCTTACGGTTCTAATTGTTCCATTATGAACGCTTTATAAAGGTGTATAATTTTAGCTGCTGTTTTGTACCGGTGTGAAACTTGTCTCTCATACTGCGGGAAAAACATAGGCTGATGATGTTGGAGAATAGGGTGCTGGGGAAGATATGTGGGGCTAAAAAGGACGAGGTAGCACAGGAGTGGAGGAACCTACATAACCTATGATCTGTACTCACCAAATATGATTCGGGTGATCGACTCAAGAAGGTGATGGGCTGCGCATGTAGCGCGTATGGGGAAAGAAGAGGTGTAAACAGGTACTAGGTGGGGAGACCTAAGGGAAAGAGATCGGTTGGAAGACCTAGGCGTAGAGAAGAGGATAATATTAAAATGGATTTTCAGGACTTGGAATGGGATGGCGTGGACTATATTGATGTGGATCAGGATATGGGCAGTTGGCGGGCGCTTGTGAATGCGGTAATGAACCATGGGGTTTTATGAAATTCAGAGAATTTCTCGACTAGCTGAGGAACTGCTAGCTTCTCAGGAAGGACTCTGCTAGGTGTAGTCAGCTTTTTACTGGCATTTTATGATGGTATGTGTAAGTGTATGTATGTTGTGCCTTAATACTATACACGTAACGCGTCTCATACCATTTCTCATTAGTTGGCGTCGTCAGACAGAAAGCTACACGTGGATGAAACGTGGCATCCATGATGTTGTGCAGTGTACTACAAAGTTTCAGGATCATACAGTATGTGACGCCAGTGCCACTTCTACTCAAAAGTTCTCACCATTGTAATGGTTTTTGTTGATGTTGGTAGTAAATTTCGACAAAGTCTGTCAATTCGTTAAAAAAAGACGTCATTAGGAACAGACAGACAAATATGGTGATGCCATAACCTTGTATCTCGTAACAAAATTGAGACGTAAAATGAATTAGGTAGTGTTAATTAATAGAGTCGCATAATATAGTCTAACGCAACTTTATTACATGAACATTTAAGAGAACGTAGCTACATGTTTCGGCTTCTAGGAGCCATCCTCAGGCTTTGACTTAAAAGACTGACTATATTAGAATATATATGATTGAATATATAATATACAACAACAACAACAACAATTTACAACTCATAGAAGTCGAAACATGTAGCTATGTTCTCGTAGATATTCGCGTAATAACGTTGTGTTAGACTATATTATACCACTCTGTTAATTATTGGATCAATACACAACGGGGATGTTTCGTATCAAAAGTAGGTAGTGACTGTTGAAGAATAAAAAACCAACTAGATGTCACTTGTTATATTTACTTTACTTCTTAGATACTCAACATGTTTCGGGAATTAATATGTCCATCTTCAAGGAGTTTTCGACTATGTTGTTGAACTACCACATTGGCTGTTTTGTTCTTGGATTGCTGTGTGTTGGAGTTAGGGTGCGGTTTGGCTAGGGTGGTATCCGGGCTGCCGGCAGCCCTGATACCACCCTAGCCAAACCGAACCCTAACTCCAACACACAGCAATCCATGAACAATACAGCCAATGTGGTAGTTCAACAACATAGTCGAAAACTCCTGAAGATGGACATATTAATTCCCGAAACATGTTGAGTGTCTAAGAAGTAAAGTAAATATAACAAGTGACATCTAGTTGGTTTTTTATTCTTCAACTATCACAATGATGCGCGGTCCAATAAACATCAGATGGGTAGTGACTGTTCCTCGACACAAGGCATAGTGGTTATACCGCTATGACTCGGACCCTAAAGTCTCGTTAATGAAAGTATGTGCATCACGTGGAGACTAATATGGCAGTAAAATGGAGAGGCACCCGATACGTTTGATACAAGTATGATAAAAATTAAACACGGTTGTCAAGGTACTGTTTAAGGAATTCCCCAGCGGTGTTTGATTACGATATATTGATAGTAGAACATGACAGTAACAAAACCTGGCATTTTGAGGGCTCTTGACACCCCGTTTATGCATCCGTCCTTCCGTCTGTGTGCATTAAATTGCTCGAGAACGGCTGACGGTTTTTTTTTAAATAAACGTTCGCTTTGGATAGTTTTGCTCAAATTTATCGCAAAATTCCTCTTTCTATGTAGATCGGGTAATTTATTCGTTCACTTTACATGAAGACTGCGCACTTTTATGCGCGCATCTTGACCGAAACTTGCTAATATTTTGCCGGAGAAAAATGTGTTTCGAAAAAAAAAACTGGAGAACAGTTGAACACGCATTCATGTATAATACACATCTTCCGTAAGTCTCACGATCTTCAAGTTAATTAAATAAAGTGGGCACTGTGTGACGACTTCCGAAGTTGTATTTTGAGCGGTTAACACTGACCACACACACCAAGATTATCGAAACTTTGATAGCAGTCACGTCCCACACGACGATCTTCCCACCAGTCTTCATAGGTCTGCGTATGTATAAACATACGTGTAATCTTACGAGTATGTATATTGGACCGTGCATCATTGTGATAGTTGAAGAATAAGAGGCAAACCTGATGTCACAAT
>Ga0123355_10002162_pt1 | contig 27727 bp, 13 predicted proteins | sample TergutEmb28metaG_3_FD_89872 | JGI IMG/M metagenome (GOLD analysis project Ga0123355, IMG submission 89872) | Embiratermes neotenicus P1 segment gut microbial communities from Petit-Saut dam, French Guiana - Emb289 P1 | ecosystem: Host-associated > Arthropoda: Insects > Digestive system > Gut ... | reverse complement strand
TATCAATGTAAGCACATGCCTTTCAGAGCCGGATATACACAGGGACGGAGCTACCGTTTATTGAAAGAGCCGGGTGAGAGCAGTGGTTACAAGAGAGGTGTCTCGCAACTTGTAAGCATTATACATTAAGTTGTCGGACAAAACCATATGACATAGTCCTAGGATTTTGTCAATTTTAACGCAACCCTTTGATTTTTTTCGAGAAAAAGGGTATCATGTAGTAAGCGATTTACATCTGGTTACCGTATATCTATACAGCACAATCAAAACACACAAGGAGGCACACATGGGAACTTTAGGACTAGACACGGAACGCGGGTTATTTCTTGGTATCGACTTTGGCACAACCAACTCTGTGGTAAGCATTTACAATTTTGAAGAAGGGGAGGCGCAAACCATCCCCATAGACGGCTCAAATATTTTCCCCACGGCAATACAGTTCGAGTCTGACCCGGAAGATGGGGATAAGCTGTCCCGCATCTTTGGCGTACAGGCGAGAGAAGCTGCAATTATTTACCCAATGTCCACAATTTTATCAATCAAGCGATACTTGGGCGGCGACCAAAAACTGACCGTATTTGTAGACGATAAGGAATTTGCATTTACCCCTGAGCAGATAGCCGGAGAAATTTTGGGTTACCTAAAGCAAAAAGCCGACGAATACGCTCAAGAGGAGCTGGGCATTACCGGAGAATTCTCCGGCTGTGTAATAACCGTACCCGCCAACTCCACCGACAAACAGAAAAAAATGACCAAGGACGCCGCTATTTTGGCTGGCTTCGACCCGGAAAATGTCTACCTGCGCTTGGAGCCTGCGGCATCCGCAATCTCCTACGCGGTTAACGAGGACGCCAACAAAAAAGTACTGGTATACGACTTTGGCGGCGGTACTTTTGATGCCTGCGTACTGGAAATTAAAACAGAGGACGCGGGCGAGCCTGTTATTTCCATAGTAAGCACCTATGGCGACAACAACTTGGGCGGCAACGACATCGATAAAATTATAATGGACATCGTATACGAAGAGTTTAAAAAACTCACCAACGAAGAAATAGACCTGTTTGACGAAAACGCCGACGACGGCGTATCCAAACGCCAAAAGAAAGTAGCACTTGTGCGTCTGCAACAAGCAGCCACTCAAGCTAAAGAGCGTCTTTCTCAAACAAAGTCCACAAAAATCACCCTTGCGCCGCTAATTCAAGAGCCGCGCATTGTTAACATTAACATGGAAATAACCCGCGAGCAGTTCCTAACCCACGCACGGCAAAATGCACTTGGCGACAGCGAAGATGCTTTTGAAAAGTTCAAAGGCAAGACTGTCTGCGACCTTATTGGCGAAACGCTAACGTGCGTCAACCACTGCCTGGAGGCAGGTAGCTTAACCGAGGCGGACATCGACGAAATTTTCTTGGTAGGCGGAAGTTCTTCCATTTTATATGTAGGCGAAAAAATTACCGAGAAATTTAATAAAGAACCGTTCAAGTCAAAAATCAGCCCGGCACTAAGCATTTCCCAGGGTGCGGCGCATTACTGTAATATGATAATGATGCCAACCGTCCGTGGGCCTGTTATGCAGGAGCGTACCATTCATCCACTGGGGCTGGAGATTGCGGGCCGCCGTTTTATGGAAATTGTTCCATCCGGCCTGGACATCCCGGCAGACGGCCTTACCATAGATGCCGCCGAGCCGCTAATGACCAACTTCGACAACGTAACCAGCATGGCAATAGTAGTATACGAAAACACTATGCCAAAAAAAGAACAAACCCAGCAAGTTAACCAAGAGGGTATGAAACGTCTGGCGGGTACGTCGCTGCGCGGCATACCTCAAGGGCCGCGCGGGCAGGAAAAAGTCAAAGTTCTATTCCATGTAGGGCAAGACAACATGCTGCGCGTTACCGCCCGTAGCTTATCTACCGACGGCGTAGTAACGGAACTTGCGGTAGACGAGCTGTATAGTAGTTAACCAATACCTCACCTAACCCGGAGGCATTTACATGTCTGCAAAGCGAACTTACCAGCGTCAAGCCCTGTGGGATTTATGGGTAGCACTTGACGCGTCTATCAAGGAGAGCATCGAGTTTCGCAACAACGAAATATTTGCAAATATAGAGCGAGCTGCCGGCGTTTTGTTTGAACGCGATGCGGCTCGCTTTTCGCGTCTTGGCGTAAGCGACGAGGATATTTACACTCGCCTTGAAGAATTAATGAACGTATACTTGCGCGTGATAGAGCTTGCGGGGAGCATACGCGGGGGCGGAGACAGATTGCATGTGCTGATTGGCGGCATTTGCGAAGTTTTAAACTCGCGGCTTACCGAGTTTGCGGCGGTTAAGCAGGGGATTGAGGCCGAAAATCCGGTATTGCAGGAAAAGTGCCTTATCGTAGCTCGTTCCTTCTCGTATGTAAATGATTATATCGAAAATATAGGCTGGAACTTTATCCCGTGGATGCAGGATGAGTTGCCGGAGCAGTGGGCGCAGTTATGCTCACCCGATACTGCGGATATTACCCTGGAAGAAGTTATCGCCAAGGAATGCCTGCCCGAGATATACATTCATTTTCAAAAATGGCTGCGCATTTGCCTGTTGGAACTTGACGACCTGCATTCGCGCAAGACGGCAGGGGTTTACACAGAGCTTATTGCGAGGGAATGGGAAGAGCTTGCTAACATAATAAAAGTACAGGTGCATGCCCTTGAAGCGGCGACAACGGAAGATATCGACCCTTCGGACGAAAGCAACCTACCGACAGTGCATACCATTTTGGATATGCTGCGGATGGAGTACCAGCAGACAGGGCCTATTATTGAAAGATTTCAAAAAATGCTTAACTCTCCGCCCGCACACGTGACGGCACCTACTTACGAAGAGTTTGAAGCGGCAATGGTGGCGGCAATAAATGTAAGCGAGGCGCAGAAACCGTCTGCGGATGAATTTTTCGCGCTGCTTGACGACGAGGCTGTTGCTCTCTTTGGAAAATTGCAGGGGGAATTGCCCAAGACAGCGCATATGGTTAAACGAGCCGTAAACGAAGACAGACTTCTTGCGGAAGCCGTCGTACAGGAATTTGTAAAGCTATACAGGGCGTTGGCTGCCCAAGAGACACCAGATATATCGGAGGAAAACCGGCTACACCATGATATTTTGGCAGGTGTAACCGAAACAATTGAAATAAAAATAGAAAGCCTGCAAGAGAGCATAGAGACATTCGATGCCGAAGGACAGAAGCTGTTGCATGTTTTTACACAGGAAAAAATTACACCGTCGGAAGACGACCTGCGTCTTGTGCAGGATGCCGTAAAGAAGGCATGGTTCGACTTCCCTCATGACGGCGAGAGTTTGGCGGTGTTCTTCACCACATTTTTGCAGAGCGAAGTTTTTGACGGCTTTAGGGCGCGGGTGCAAAAGCATACTACCAATTATCGAGACAAAACAGACAAATTTACGTTCCGTTTCAAAAAGGAAATTTTGCTTTACGAGATATGTACTTTCGAAGAAATTTTTACGCACAGTGTGTCGCGGCTGCGGGAATGCGAAGACATGACAGATGTAGTCGCATTGCTGGACGCGGCCTTTGCCAGGCTTACGACGCTGCTTGAAAAGAACAGCATCACGGCCATAAGCCCGGCGGCGCATGAGCTGTTTAATGCCTTCGAGCATGAAGTAATTATTGCGGAAAGCCAAGAAGGCTTTGCCAAAGGCGAAATTATAAAAGTTGTAAACGCGGGATATAAGCAGAATGATAAGGTTATATTGCGGGCGAATGTTATTGCGGCCAGGTAGGAGGAGGATTTCACATGAATTGGAAAAAATACAAATCCCTACCTATGGCCGAAAAGCAGAATGAAAGCTATTACATCATAGGGCTTGACTTGGGTAACGACTCTTCGGGGATGGCTTTTTATAACGTGGCGCAAGGTACGGCCGAAACAATAGATTTGTCCGGCGGATACGGTAAACCGTCTGTCCCCACAGTGATGCAGTATATCGCGGACTCTAAAGAATGGGTGTTTGGCGAATATGCAATGCTTAACCGGGGCGCGGGTACAGAGCTTACCATAAGCTCGCTAATGGAGCGGCTGGGGCAGTTCGACTATATAGATGTAGACCGCCGCTCTGTAAGTGTGGCGGGGATTCTTGGGTTGTTTATCAAGGAAATTTTGTCAAATGTAAGAAGCATCAACCCAAAGGCGGAAATAGTTGGCATTGTGGCAACCGTTCCCGCCTATTTTAGCGAGCAGGCGTATGAAGAGCTTCTGCGCGCGTTCAAAATTGCGGGGTATGACAAGGAACTTATTGGCTTTGTATCTGATAGAGAATGTGTGCTTACGCACTTTTACAAAGACCAAAAACCGGAAGATGGATACACTCTTCTGCTTGACTTTGGAGCCAGAGAACTGCGAGGCGGGCTTTACCAAGTGGCGCAGGAGGACGACAAAATTGTTATAGCCAGTATGTCATCTCTTTTTAGCGACGAAATTGGTATGAGTAAAATAAACCGCGATGTAGCGGCGTTCTTCGAAAATTTTGTGATTAGCGAAATAGGCAAAGAAAAGCCGCTGTCCGCAATCCGGATGCGGCAAATAAAGGAGAATGTATTGGCATTCACCCATCAGCATAAGGACATGCTGTTTCGAAAGAACATTCGTCAAAAGCCTGTTAAGGCATATTTCAATTTTTGTTACCCGCCGTTCCAGCAAACCATAACTGCCGAGCAGGTGCAAAATCTTATAAAGCCGTATACGCGCCGTTTCGAAGCGTTTGTAAAAGACGTGCTGGAAAAAAGCATCTGCGACAAGGCTGTTTCTTGTAGCGATGTAAGCACGGTGCTGTGCGTCGGTGGTGGTTTTGAAATGCTGTGGGCAAAAGATGCTGTAACAACGCTTTTCCCAAATGCGCATGTGCAGTTTTACAAAAACCCAAAGATGGTCACAAGCGAAGGTGCGGCAATTGTAGCCGCCCGTGCTTTGGGGGTTGCGGGCACGGGCCAGCTTGTGCTGGAAGATAAGCATCAACTGACTTGCGATATCGGCCTTACAGACGGCGAAAACTTCCTGCCTCTTGTAGAGCGCAATGCGTTTTGGTGGCAGCCGCATCCGTCCAAGCTGGTGATTGTAAACCGGGAAATTGACGGCGAGCTTGGGCTATCGCTATGTATGCGCGAAATGGGTGGGGACTTGCACAGTATCGGAAAACTATTGCTAAGCGGACTGCCCGCCCGTCCAAAGGGGACTACACGGCTGGAGGTTGGGCTTAGCTTTGTATCCAATGCGGAGGCAGTTGTTACCGTGCGGGATAAGGGCTTTGGGGAGTTGTTTCCCAAGGTGGAGTATGAGCGGGTGGCGCAAGTTAAATTGGAATTGGGAAAATAGTCTAAACCTTGACATCTCTGTCGGAATAATATAAATTTATGTTGGAAATACCCGAGACATATATTACAAAAATAAATTCAGTTGGTTACTGTGGGTAACCAACTGAATTGGTAATACCATAATAGGATGACAGGAGGAATTTTATGTTCGCTTTCAAAGCAATTAAGCACCCTCTAAAAAGCATCCTATTTTTTTTAGCTGTAATTTTCTTAGCCATTTGCTATTATCCAAATGTAGAGGCGGCCTCCCGCAGCCGCGCAATTCACGTAGTATATGACGACTCGGGTACAATGTTCAGAACCCGTGACGAGCGGGGCAATCTTGTATACAACGACCGCTGGGGGCAGCAAAGATATGCCCTTGAAGTTTTGATAGCCAAGCTCGAGGAGTCGGACGTAATGCGGTTATATTATCTTAGCCACTTCGACTTAAGCGTAGCGGGAGGCAATTTAAACGCTCCCCATGGTGTAGAAATACATGGCAGAGACCCCGCCGCTGTTAGGCTCGCGCAAAAACGAGAAGTAGTAACCTTTTCCGCAAACACTCCTTTCGAACCGGTAATAAGAGCTTATAACGACTTGCTGGTGTCAGGGGCGGACGATAAATGGCTAATTATCATTTCGGACGGCTTGTATAACCGCCTTGACGGAGTGCGCAACAATAACATAGATGTAAACGGTATGCTTGCGCAGTTCGCAGGAGAAAGCGATGTAAGTATATTCTTTTTGGCAGTAGGGGAAGACGACGAAATAGACGAAATGATAGCATCTCTTAATCCAAACCCGGACATTGGGTATTTTTTTTACCATGCAAGAAGCAGCCACGAGATTTTGAGCAAAATCACACATATGGGCAACATAATATTTAACAGGAATGTGTTGCCGTTTACCAATGACGCAAGGCACGAGTTTACTTTTGACGTTCCCGTGTCCGAATTGATAGTTTTTGCCCAGGGTGCAAATGTCAGCATAAACGGTATAAGGGGAGATGCTTCCATTAGCCCATGCGAAGCAGTAAGCGTCCGCTACAGCGATGTTCCTGCATCCAATGCGCATCTTAGGAACAACCCTAATGTAATTATCTCAAGGGAACTGTCAGGCGTGGTAGCTACATTCAGCAATGTCCCCATGGGCAGCTACTATTTAGATATCACAGGGGCGCAAACGGTAGAAATATATTTCCAACCCCTGGTGGGTGTTGATATAAGATTATTCCAAGACGGCGAGCAAATCCCCCTGGGCAGTATAATGGAAGGCGAATACCAAGTACGCTTTGGCATTATAAACGAAGACGGAGATTTTTTTGAATCCGCGCTATTGGGTACTATCGTCTACAATGCGACTTTAGAAAACAACGGCAGAGTAATTCCAATAAATTCGGGCGACTTTATAACTCTGGAGCAAGGCAGCTTTGAAATAAGCGTGCAGGCGCATTTTTTGGAAATAAACACAGCCTCCAACGCAATAAGAGGGCCGGTAATGGCTGCGGTAGACCCATATGACGCCGGAATGGCATCCGTAGTACGTCACCTGGCCGAACTTAGGACAGACGGTCCGCTAATATTAACAGTAACATCCAACGACCAACCGCTGGAGCAGCATGTGTGGGCAAACATGCCGATACCAATTGTAACCACAGACGATAATGTAATAATAACGGAAGGGCGGCGCGGTCGGGAGGTTTCCACATTCGAGTTTTATCTCAGGCCTGCCGCTGTTGGCGATACTGCCACAGGTTACATTACGCTAACCGTTAACTCAGTGTACTACGACGGACACTTGTGGGTAAGAACATCCAACCATCTTGTGTATATCTCAACCCCGGACATTACAGTAACGATAACAAACCCAAACCAAAACATGATTGTATCCAACTTAAATGATACAGAAGCCCTAACAGTTACCGTTTTGCAAGACGGACGCCCGCTGACCGAAGCAGAGTGGCAGAATATGTCCTTGCCAGAAGTAACGTCCCGCGACAATATAGAAATAACAGACATACGCCGTGGCCAGGAAGTTTCGACTTTCCAGTTTTACATAACCCACCGGAACAACGACAGATTTGCAACAGCGAGAGGCAATGTAACAATTAATGTCCAAGCCGAAATAATAGTGGAAGGGCTTTCGTTTACAGGCGAAGCAAGCGAAATGGTGTACATATACGACGACATAAGCCGGTTAGACCGTATAATAAATTTTCTGTATAATAATTGGCGGTTGCTGCTGGGATTATTGCTTCTTTTCCTCATATTGCTAGGGTATGTTCCGCCGTTTAAGAAATATCTGCCAAAGAGGCTGGTGCGCAGGCCAGAGGTTACCAGGCGCGAAGGCCGAAAAATGCGTCCATCCACCACAGGTAGGTATAACAAAAAACTGTGGAGTACGCTTCTTCCATGGGTGAATGAGCGGGGTACAATACAGTTTACACCAAAAGGTGTGATGTCACCTTTGGAAGTATGTGGTGCAGGCAAAAAGAGAATGGAAATAACAAATTTGAGACGGTTTGCAGGCAACAAAAACTTTATGTTTAAAGGCGACCCAATAGAAAAAGATGTTACAAAGCAAAGCCTCAAGAGAATGTCTGTAACGCAGCCAAGCATTAGCTTGACAGCAATAAAAAACGGCATCACCTACGAATGTAATCCAACAATAAAATAGGTAGTGTAAACTCACGTAGAAAAAGTTTGCAACGCCAAAAAAAAGAGCAAATAGGAGGAATAAAAATGTTAGCTCCAACATTATTGGTAGGTTTGGGTGGAATAGGCTCGAAAATAATATGCAATGTTGCCGAACTGGCCAACGACAAGCAGCGTGAAAAGTTAGGGTTTGTGGTGTTCGACACAGATGTAAACGAACTGCGTGCGATAAAGGAGCAAAACCCCTTTGTCAAAACAGTTCAAACATCTACTAGGCTTACGGTGGGCGAGTATCTTCAAATGGACAATAACGCGCGCGACACTTGGTTTCCTACACACACAATACTAAACAGCAAAACGCTAACCGAGGGCGCGGGTCAGGTACGTGCCGTCTCAAGACTGGCTTTGGAAACAGCCATTCGCGCAGGCAAAATGGAGCCGTTACACGAGGCCATACAAGAGCTGTACGAGCTTGAAGAAGGCAAGGAAGAACAATCCCTCCGTGTAATTATTGTTAGCTCTCTTGCAGGCGGGACAGGCAGCGGGCTTCTTCTTCCTGTTGCGTTGTACATAAAAAATTACTTAACTACGCGTTTTCGTCAAAGCTCAAATATAACAAGGGGCTTTTTCATTTTGCCCGAGGTGTTTTACAAAGTTATTCCCGGTGCTATTGAGCAAAACAACCTAAAGAGTAACGCCTACGCCGCATTACGCGAACTGGATGCGTTTCTTATGAAGGGCGACGAAACCCTGCACGAGAAATATAAAAATACCGTCCGCCTACAATTCCCCCGCATAGGTTCGGACGAATACGACGAATTTAATGTAAGACCATTCGATTTCTGCTTCCTGTTTGACGCACAAAATTCTAAGGGTGAGAGCTTAAACTCATTTAAGCAGTATCTGCAACATGCGGCAGACTGTGTTTTTGCGCAGTCCATAGGCCCCATGAACAAGAGAAGCAACTCCTCGGAGGACAACACTATCCGCAAGCTGGTAGCGGAACGCGGCAGAAACCGCTATGCGGGTGCCGGTGCATCCATTTTAAGATATCCGTTTGAAGATGTACGCGATTATATTTTGCTTAACTGGGCAAACCAATGTATTTCGCAAGAATGGCTGACATACGACAAACTGTATAAGGAACTGCTAAAGGTGAACGAAGACAAGCGGCGGGCAGGCGTTGCGGTGGGCGATATTAACCGGGGCTACAACTACAGAACCACAGTAGAAACAGATGAAAAAGAAAATAACCCATTTGCCCGTAACATAGTCCGCTCCTGTGTAACCTACGACGATATCGGGCGTAACATGAAGGCAAAGAAATGGGAAGACTATGTCGAGGCTCTTATAGAAAAAGTAAAAGGAGACGAAGGCTCCGGCCAAGACGATATAGACAGCCAAAAAACCGAAGCCCGGGAAAAAGTAGCCGCGCTAACAGGCGGCAGGGAGTCTTGGGACGAATTCGAGCTGGCCTATGACGAAATATTAAAATACGAAGCAAAAGTAAAGCAGCGCATCGAAGAAACCGCTCATACGATTGCCTATACAATGTTCAAATCCCAAAGCAGCGGGCTATTGTCCAAGGGGAACCTAAACCATCGTTTGGAAACGCATATGGTAGACAAAGAAGGCAGCTACATCCATCCAAATGCAATCCGCTACTTGCTCTACAAAATCCTCGAAACTCTGGAAGAGTACAACGGCGACATAATCGACCAAAACAGACGGGACGAAGATTTCTTCAACACCTTTGAAAAGAAGAACCGCGCCAACCCCGACACAGAAGAAATCGAAAGCTTTGGCGCGGGTAAAAAACTATCCTTTTTCGACAAGCTGGGCAGCAGCCTAAACGCCGACCAAGAGGGGCTAAAGGAAGAGTTCCTCAAATATATAAGCACAATAGACAGGTATCGTGTCAATTCCGTGCTTGCAAAAGTTCTTCAAAACGCCATTAAATACGTCAACAGCCTAAGCGATTCTTTCGAAAAGTTCTACGACTCCTTCGAAAGCAAAATAGCCCTGATAGAAAAGCGGCTGGCAGTCATAAGCAAAAAATTCAGCAGCGCAAAGGGTACTGCGGTACGGTATGTTTGCGCATCGGACAAATGCCTGAAAAAGATGAACGAAAAAATGATTTACACCGGCGGTACTGTTTCAATAAAGGGCGAACTTTCTCAAGAAATATACAATCGCATCAAGCAATACGCCGCCTTGGAAACAAAACCCAGCAACAACAGCTACTTCAGCGAAATTTTTGAAGAGGGCATACTTGGCTTTTTCAGAAATGAGCTAATGCAAACATATGGCGGAGAAGTGGACATCGATGTAATAGACGCCCTTGAATTCGAGGCAAAGTACGATGCCGGGCTTATCGAAGACAGGGATATACAAAAGTATGTAGAGGACGCAATAAAAGACACCCGTGAGCTTTCGAACCCCTTTATCGAAAAACCCTTGGGAGAGGAAACGCAGCCCATATACGCCTGTGCCTACAGCAAGGACATCCACCCGGACGACGAGTCTCCACGTTCGAAAATGCTAGAGAAGGAGCTAATCAACGGCGTAAAAGATGAGGATATGTCCAAGCATATGATACTGTTCTACCAGGCATTCTATGGACTGCGGGCGACAGATTTAAGCAAATTTGCCCCACCGGAAAAATCGCCTACATCAAGCGGCGGCGTGTACTACAAGGCGTACTTCGACTTGATAAAGCAGATTCATCCAGTACCCCAGCAAAGCCGCGCGCTGTCGCCGCATATAGACCGCTGGTGGCATATTCCAAGCAAAATGACAGACCTTGACGAAGGCAACCAAATCCTGCAAGAGCAGCGTATAGACGCGGCATTTTTCTGGAGTTTGGTAATGGGGCTCCTCGAATACGAGTATAACGCGACGGAACGCAAAGTATATCGCCTAAGAGCCGAAAAACTCGGCATGGATGAGGCCGACAAGAAACTTGTTGTCTCAAGCGGCGCAGATTGCGCGCATTTGTACGAGGTGCAAGACGCGTTGGCAATTTATCCAAAGCTGGTTGATAAAATTTTGGAAAGAGTAGAACGGCTAACAGCCAGAGATGTTTCGGACTTTAGTACCAAAAACATATTGGAAAACGGCGAGTTGTACAAATCCATAAAAGAGCTGAAAATAAACCAATTCCCATTAGGCGAGGACAACGCGGTGCGAAGCATTTTCGAAATGCCAATACTAATGAAAAAATCTGTCGCGCCGGACTTGTACTACGAAGAAAATGTTCTTGCTATCCTAAGGACAGTAATAGCCGAAGTAAAAAAATATCTTGCGCGCTTCTGTACAGAGGCAGACTTCCCAGCTGTGTTTGGCGGCTTCTTGCGGGAAGAGCTTAAAATTTTTATAGAAAACCTTAAAATAGAAAGCAAGGAATCCAAATTCGACTACTATGGCAGCGTTTTCCGTGGAATATGCGATATCATCGGTAAAGCATTTGATGATATGGACTTGACGAAAGACGCGAAACGGGTAGACGAGCTAAAGCAAAAATATAGCAAATAAAAATCCGCGAATCATCTCAAGGGTGGTGACAGCATTGTTTTCCGTAATAATACAAAATCAAAAAACCATGGATTCGTTCAACAAATGCTACCCACTATTCTTGGAATCGGTTAACAAAAACAAAGTAGGGGTTTGCAGGTGGGTAGAAGCGGGAACAACAGTGGATACTGCTGTTCCCGAGCTGTCCGCTATGACCAACGATAAACCGGAATGGCGCGCGATAATAGTTCACATGTATGACGAAGCGTCGATGCTTTCGTATCCGTCAAACCCACAGAATCCATTCGACTTCGAGGTTAACAGCCAAAACGGCAGTTGGGAAGAAACCAAAGTTCCCCTTGTGCGCCTAACCCAACTAATAGGAGGCGTACCGGCACCGCAGCAAAACTTTACAGAAAAGCTGATAACCGAAAACGGAAAAGCACCGCGCATAGTATACGAACCCCAAAAGGACGAGCAGCAAGACGCGCTTTATAAAAAAATCGCCGAGAAATATCACTATCACGGAAAGCACCCGTCCGAAATAATCCTAATCTCGATCCGGACAAAAAATTATGAGATAAAGGATGAAATCGAAAGCATTTGGAAGTCTCGAACCGAGATAGAAAGCTCCGAATTTTGGAAATCGAATAAATATCCAAGCTCCTGCCGTTTTTTGTTTTACGAAATGGACCAACAAGGGCCTGTAGTAGCTGCCGCCGATGTTTTTAAATTTTGGGCGGCGGTAATGCTGCTTTCCACAAACAAGCTAGACCCAAGTTCGCTACAGGCATATAGGTTGTACAAGCTTGATATACAAGTTAAGCCCGCGGAAATAGGCTCGTCATTTCAAGAGACGCTGCAACGTCTTGCATATGCGCGAGAACACCTTGAAGAACGCATTGACGAAGACGATATAAAACTGCTGCCGCGCTATAGTATAGACGTTCCAGTTCACATAGAAACATCCCACCGAGTCAAAAATGAGATAGAGCAAAAATCTTTTGGCCTCGTAAACAAGGGAAGCGACATGGGAAAATGGAACGCAACGAAGAGCCATGTAGACGAAAGAACAAAAAAGGAAATAAAGCAAGCCGAAATAGGCTTGGACAAAACTGCCGACAGAGTTAGGGATTTTTTAGTTTTTGCCGAAAGCGGCTCGTTTAAGGTAGACAAATTTCAAACGAAGGATATTGAAGAAGATCTTGAAAGCGCGTACAACGATGTTATCCGCATACAAAGCGAACTGCCCAAAGAATCCCTTTCGCACGAAGAGGAGCTAAAAAAACTCGATAAAACCGTGCGGGCAAGAATATGCGAAAGAGTCAGCAAATTCCAAGCACTGGGCGGATACGTGATTATCACAGGTATCGCGTTGATAATGGCTGCCCCGTCTGTTTACTTCTACAGTCGGCACGACCTTGGGACTTTTTTTGGCATAGTAATTTTAGCGATTGCTTGTCTTGCTCTGCCCGCAATTATTAAACTGGCGGTTTTGCTGTATCACAAAATTAGACTTCGCAACTCAATTCAGGCATATAAAAATAAGCATAAATCTCTAATAATCAAGCTGCACGAAAATATTTCATTGTATTCGGACTACATGAGCAACATTGCGACACATGCACGGGGCAGTTCATTTCTTCGAACAGTGCGCAAGCAAAAAACGCTGCAAGAAAGCTCGTACACCGTCAAACAAAAACACATCAGGGACATAAATATTTTTATCGCAAATATCCAGGCTTGGCAAACCGCGTTTTACTGCCGGGCAGACGCAACCTTTGAAATGGAATCATCCATTCATATCGATACAGAAATTCCGTCGAAAAGGAACCATTTTTACACATTTGACTATGACAAAATTTATCCTGTGGAATTTAACAACTCGGGCAATATGCTGGTTTCGCCCGTTAGTTTTTTGGACAGGCTAATCATAGTGCGGGAGGAGATATACGATGACAGTAGCAGTTTTAATTAGGATTCTTATTATAAGCGTTGTTATCGGATTTTTTCTGCTTCTGCAAACTAAAATCAATTTTAAGCGTCAGTACAGAGGGCGTCAGGCAATTTTCCCTTTGCTTGCTGCTATTATTGCCGTTGGAGTAATAGTTGTTTTGATGCGCAATTTTGACAGAATTTCTTTTATTGTAAACCAGTTTACCGTGCCGTATATTAGCATAACTTTGATATTCGCAATTAACCTACTCATAATGGTAGGTTTTTTACTTGTTAAAATTATCCTGTACCCTATTGTAAATGCACTGTGGGAAAAAAACTGGCTGATGGGGATAACATCATCTGCGTTTTACGAATTTGACGAAGACTATAGCAGCTGGTTTTTGAAAAGTAAGTGGGTTAACTTCCGGACTGTTTTTAAGGTATTGGTTATATGTCTCGCGCTAATTTGTATTGCGTACATCTTTGCAACCATTGAAAATTTCGGGGATATTAATTGGGTTATGTACTTCCCATGCGCTGTGTTGGTTGTATGCACAGAAATTTGGAATTTCATTAATGGTGTCACGAAAGAAGAATTTAAGCACAGTTTTATTGGAGACGAGGCAGACTTTCGCAGAATTAGCCAGTATTATCGTATTAGAGAAATTTATGAAAAAATGTTTGCGCCGCAAATATTAATGGCGCATACCGGAAGCGAGTTTACACGGCGGCCGGGAACTTCCGAGATAATCAAAGAGTTGACAGAGTCTAAAAGCCCGATTGACAAAATAGTCGCTAATTATTTTAGTCTAAGCGATACAGAAATTTTTCCCGATTCGGATTATGTACATGCAACTACCCGGCTTATGCATAGGAAGAGTGTGTTGTTTTTTAACCCATTTTATAAAGATTTTGGCTTGTATATTACGCTGCCTATAATAAACGCGCTGCTTTGCGGAAAACGTTGCTTGGTAGTTGTGGGGCGCAGCTCGTCATGTGACGATATCAAACATTGGCTAACCGACATGATAAAAGACTACAGCCGTATGGAATCCTTGTGGAGAGTTTCCGAACTGTCCACAGCCGAGGCTAAGTGCGAAATTGGTATTTTGAGCCTTATGCAGCTATACGACCTTGATGTTTTAAAAGCAAACCGTAATTTTTTCGCCGAAACAGATTTTGTTTTGCTAATTGAACCTTCGATAATTATCAACACAGGGCAGGTTGGGCTTGGCATGATTACAGACGAAATGCGTAAGCGTGAAGATGCCGAAAAACCTGTCTTTTGCATATGTGACAGGAAAACGGAGGGTTTGGTCGATACTCTTTCCCACTTGCTGTACACAGAAATTGCAGATGTAATGGCAATGCCGGTCCCAAGGTGTATGTATGCCGGAATGACATGGAATGCAGACGGCGATTATATAAGGCAGCAACTATTCGACAAGCAAACAAGGTATTTGGGAAATGGCATAGAACTTTCGGCAGTGGCAATAAAAAATCAAATTCCCAAAATCACATGGTACAGCGAAACCAAAAGCCCTGTCCGCGATATAAGAAATATCACCGGACAGTATTATCCTACAATATGCCGCTATATGAACATACCAAGCCAGCAAAACAGCATTAACGAGAGAATCGATTTTGTTTCAAATATATGGAGCGCGCCCAAAAGCGTGGAAAGTTTTGTTATTGCGGAAGACGAGTTTTGCAATATGTTTAGCATGTTGCGGGCGTATTTGTCACGGGGGCGTGACCAGATTTTTATTAATATTTTATCGGAGAATTATCTTCTGAGAGACTATATGCGGTATAACAAGGAGATGTTTACATCAGACCCCCACGCGATACCGTCAATTGTTCCGGATTACGCAAAAACAGAACGCAACGCAACAATAAAGCTCCTATTGTATATGGCGTTTAGACCCGTTACCGAAACGGAAATAATTGATGAGCTAAGCTATGCGGGTATTTCTACTACCGATGCCATTGGTACGCTAACTTTGCTGTTGCAAAAGCATACATTTGTTGACGAGGCTATTTTCTCCATGCATAGGGCAGGCAGTGGCGATGGCTTTACGGTTTCTGATGTTAACAGCTTTAGTGTAGCCGCGGATGCGTTTGATAAGCATTTCGCGGATTCGCTCAAAAATGCCTACTATGTAGTGGAAGAGGAAGAGCGGGACGCGGAGTATATCGATGGCAAACTCTTTGGGCATGTAACTCAAAAGCTGCTTCCCGGGCAGTTTATAACCTATGATGGCAAGTATTATATTGCAAAAATGGTTTCGCCTACAAATGGCGTAATTCTTAGAAGAGCGTATGACTTGTACGATGGACGCAAGTATTATAGGCAAGTGCGCACATATGAGCTACATGCGACAGAGGAAATTATACGCGTCCGCAAAGTAATAGATGTGGAAACTGCCTTTATAAGATGCAACTTTAGCGTAACCACTACGGGATACTTGGAAATGCAGGACAACGGCGACCTTCGTACAGCAAGGCTTATTGACTTTGCAAACGACCCAGCCACAGAAAAATACCGACGCAACTACAAAAACAAATCCGTGATGCGGCTCTTGTTACCCGACACGGACGATAACATCAGGTTTACCATATGTATGCTGCTGTCCGAAGCGTTCAGGTCAATTTTCCCAAATGCGTGGCATTATATTGCGGTAGTGTCAAAACGCCCGGATGATATTGAAGGTATGACAAATTACTTGGTTTATGAGTTTGATACGGCATCTGACGATGAATATATTTATATTATCGAAGACAGCGACATGGACTTGGGGTTGCTTGAAGCGATAGACCGCAATTTGGACAAGTTAATGGAGATACTAACCGATTATATCGATTGGCATTTTGAAAAAATGCGTGAGCCGGAGCATGAAGACCCCATACTTGGTAAAAAACGTGAGATAATGACCGAAGAAGAAAAGCGGCTGTCGCTATTTGCCAGAATGGCAGACCGTATACGAAAATTATTTGGTATGCAAAAAGAGGACCCTGCGCCGGTCGTAGAAAAACCCCCTGAGGTAGAAGAAAAAACAGAAGAAGCAGAAGAACCGCCATCTCCTCTATCTACGGGAGAGAGCGAGAACGCATCCTACTCCTTGGGCGATAACCCGGAAGACAAAAAAACAGATTCCAATAGCGAGATAACTGAACCATACTTCACAGATGAAATAACTGCCGACGATAACGAGTGGCCGGAAGCAAGCTTTAAGGAGGCAGGGATAGTACCCATTGGTAAAACCCGCTATCAGCAGGAGTGTTATTTAAAATTTGGATTCGAGAAAATAGATAGGCGCATACGGCTGGTAGATGTAAGAAACTACTTGCAAACAAGGGGCTGTGGCAACAGTTCGCTAACCTTGGCAAGAAAGCGTGATATCCTTGCCAAAAAACCGTTGGATGTGGAGTCGTCTATTTCCTGCGATTTTTGTGGGCAGCCGCTAACCGGAGTCAGCTATGAAAAAATTACAGACGGACGACTGCGGTGCAACAGCTGCTCGTTAAACGCGATAACATCCGTAGAGGAATTCCGCGAACTGTTTTACAAAGTTATGGGCATGATGGAGGGGCAGTTTAATATCAGCTTCAAAGTGCCTATAAACATTAAAATGACAGATGCCCGAACCATTGCAAAGGGCGCAGGCAGCGTTTACAAACCGACGCAAGCGTCTATTCGGGTGCTTGGATACGCGCAAAAGAAGGGCGGCAACTATAGCCTATTCTTCGAAAACGGCAGCCCGTATCTTGCGGCCATTGACCTGATAGTTCACGAAATGACCCATATATGGCAGTTTGTAAACTGGGATTCTGCCCAAATAAAAGAGATGTACAAGGCAGATACCGAGGCAGTGTACGAGGGAATGGCAATGTGGGCTGCCATCCAGCATTTGTACCAGATTGGCGAAACATATTATGCCGAATTGCAAGAATCCATTGCGGAAAAGCGTGACGACGCGTACGGAAAAGGTCTTAGAGCATTCCGCGAGAGATACCCGTTTGTCAAGGATTCGTCCATGTTAAAGTTTTCACCATTTTCTACTTTCCCACCGCTGTAACAAAGCCGCCAAGGCAGCAGATTAATATCCGTTGACATACCAAAGAACCTATGTTAGCATGAATTTACATTGAGGTAATTTTGACTGCATGTCCAAAATTGTCGTAAATCTCTGAGGTGGGAAAATTTGATATTTGATATTAATTTGTATAACATTCTTTCAGCAACGGCATTGATGCTATCAATAGTTGGGAATTTACTTATAAACAATAAGATAAGATTTGGATACGTTATATGGATTACATCTAACACAAGTTGGATTATCGTAAATCTGCTTTCACCAGAGACAAATTGGTTTCAAACAGCAATGTTTGCTATTTTTATCGCTTTGAATGTGCATGGGCTTTTTAAGTGGAGACTACTTTCAAAGAATAAAAACGATAGCGAAGATAATTAGCAACTTTATCTTTTTCGCCACAGCATGTCGTAAACGTCTTGAGTATCGCTAAATTGCGATATTTTTCGTTGCTTATGAGGAGGATTTTAATGTCAAATATTGTAATTGGAATTGCAGGCGGCACCGGCTCAGGGAAAACAACGGTAACAGAAAGGATAAAAAAGGAATTCGGCAATGATGTAACTGTTATTTGTCATGATTTTTACTATAAAAAAACGGAACATCTTACAGATATGGAAAGAACGAGATTGAATTACGACCATCCAAATTCACTGGATACCGAAATGTTTATCGCTGATATTAAGTCGCTGAAGGAGGGGATTGTCGTTGATGCCCCTGTTTACTCGTTTGTGAAGCATAATCGCGAAAAGCACACATTACGCATAACCCCTTCGTCCGTGATTATTGTTGAGGGAATACTGATTTTTGAAAACAAAGAACTTCGGGATTTGATGGATATTAGGATATTTGTAGATACCGATGCTGATATAAGAGTGATAAGAAGAATAGTCCGGGATGTCAAAGAAAGAAATAGAGATTTGGATTCGGTAATTGCCCAATACTGCGGAACAGTTAAGCCCATGCATGAGCAGTTTATTGAGCCTAGCAAGAAGAACGCGGATATCATTATGCCTGAGGGCGGATATAATGAAGTAGCATTGAATATGATAATCGAAAAAATTAGAAGTATATTGCAGAAATAAACGAGAAACTGTGTTTATAGCGTTGCAGCACCGCTTTGTCGGTCGTTTTGCCGCTATTTTCCGCTATTTATTCGTTAGGATGGTAAAGGCCAATGGAACAAGATAAAAGAGTGGAGATAGAATGGGGAAGAAGATTTTGGCTTACCCTAAAAAGGATTCCGTTGGGGCTGGAGCATTTTTTGGCTATGTTTCCGGCTACTATTCTTGTTCCTATTACAATACATGAGCATTTTGGAATAGGAGCATACGACGCTCCCATTATAGATACATCCTTGGTGCTTTTTACAAGCGGTGTGGGAACGCTGATTTTTTTGCTTATCGTGCCTCATGTGCTACATTATTTTGCTAATATGCACAAAAAGGGAGATGGACAAAAGTCTACCATTCCTCCTATCCCTCCTATTCCCACATATATGGGTTCTAGTTTTGCCTATATAGCACTCACACAATATCTGATATATGAATTAGCCAAGTCAGGCATGACTTACTACGAAGCGTATAGTTATGTAGTATGGTCTTATTTGTTTGGCGGCCTGATTCTCATTGGCATGTCGTTTATATTCGCGCTTAGACGTGCGAAAAGTATATTTGAATTTATAATGCCGACAGCCATCATAGGCCCCGCTATTTCTTTGATAGGATTGGATTTGGCCACCTCTGCTATGCGAAATGCGGGCTTTATTAGTAATGGCGCAGAACCCACAAATGTCGTAGAATCAGAAGCTTTAATTTATAATGGTGTAGAATCCACAACAAATGTTTTAATTTATTTTGAAGGCGCGCGCGGAGTGTTTGTTGCGGCAATAACTCTGGCCGCAATAATATTGGCTACATTAGTTCGCAGAAGATTGCTTAAAAATTTAGCTATTATTTGCGGCGTTATTGTTGGACTTGTATTTGCGTTATTTTTAGGAACAACTACTTCGGGAGATACGGTACTAAATGCAATGTGGCAAAGCTTGGGGGGGGCGGAAGTGGCGATTATGCCTAATTTCTATTTTCCGCTTCGGAATTTTCCTTCACCCTCTAATATAGGGGTATTGTTTGTAGCCGTAATTCCAGCAACTCTTGTTGTGTTTGCCGAAAATATTGGACGCGTTACTGTAATTACCAAATTTGTCGACCAAAATAAAAAATCTGACGTTCAAGATAGAAAACTTACTGACCAGCACAGAGACGAAACAATTTTTTCGAAAAATAAGATACCTAAATTTCGAGCATCTGCGTTGCTTCATGGGGTTTCTATTTCTGCTTCCGCGCTTATGGGTTCTATTCCAAATACGTTATATGCAGAGAATATTGCGGTTATGAGTACACAGACTTCTGACAAATCTTTGGAAAATCAATACAAAAAAAAGGAGCTTGACTCATATAAAGGGGAGCTTGACACATATGTAGAAAATATACACTCTTCTTATTCAAGAACTCCGTTTTTTATAGCTGCCTCTATAGCTATAATTGCATCTTTCAGCGGTCACTTGCAGCAATTGCTGTTACTAATCCCATCGCCTGTTATTGGGGGAGTTAAGCTGTTTTTGTTTGGTATTATTTCTGCTCCTGGTATACAGTTGCTGGTTGACCAGCGTGTTAACTACAAAAAAGTATCTAACCAGTTGCTAACAGCATCAGTACTAATTTCCGGGGTAAGCGGACTTCAAGTGCCGCTGTTTGGCATAGTTACGCTTAGGGGCATGAGTTTAGGGTTTTTTGTAGGCATAACTATGAATTTTGTTATAAAAGCGATTGATTATTGGGGTAAGCTTAACGATATTGTTGAATTGGACGAACTGTTCCATATGTGCGTAAAGGAGATAACCAGACAAGATAGAAAACGTGCAAATGATCCTCTTTGGAGAAAAGCTCTACGTCCTTTGCATTCTTGGTTGTTACGCAAACTGGGCGTGGAACATCAAAGCGAAGCCAATGATGATGTAAAACTGAAACTAGCATTTTCCACAGAAGAGGGAGAGTTGCGCGAATACAGCGACCCCCATGTCACAACTTTGAGAGAATTAGAAAAATTGGCTTATGGCAAGATAAACTCGATTGGTGAAGAAGGAAATGAACTCCAAGTGAGCATGCTTAACCAAAAGCTTTCTAATTCAAAGGCGGTTAAAATTTCAAACGAAGACGATAAAATTTTACTTAATATCGTAACGAAGGAAAATCAGCTTTTTATTTATCTTGCTCAAAAAATTATCAGCGAAGAAAATATCTTTGCATACAACATGTATATTGACAACCAAATTAATCTTGACCATCCTATCGAAAAATTTGACGATGAGAGATTCCCTGATGGAAAAGCTTTCCGAGTGCTTTTTGGTGGGAGCATACCTTGGAGAAAGATAAAGAAACTTTTAAGATGTCTGGTTCAAACCCATGAAGTAAAAGAGGATGGCGACCTCACAGGACAACAGTCCTAATCCTAACCGTCGATATGGTGTTCTAAGACACATTTATCAATAACGAAAAAATAATCCCTCTTGTGGATGTGCAATAGGGATTATTTTTGTGCTATTTATTCTTCTTCTGCGTCCGTTTTAGCTTCATGGATACGCTTTTGCCATTCACCACATAGCCTTTCATTTTCTTTAAGGCAGCATCGGCGTAGCTGCCGACAATCTCTATAATTGCGTGCGTATTGTGGATTATGATTTTGCCAATTGCTTTAGCGGGTATACCTTTATCGCCGGTTAGGGCGTACATGATATTCTTGGCGGTTACTTTGTCGTCTTTGCCCGCGTTTAGTACAAAGCTTGTTATGCCGGGCATGGCTAAGGTCGTGCTTTTTTGCAGCTTAGCTTTGGGCGATTTTTTTGTTTTGTCGATTTGTTGTTGCTTAATTAAATCGTCAAGCTGGGTGTCTTCGCTTGTATGCTCGGATAATAGTGACAATGCAGCGCAAGCCACTTGCACGGATGTAAAATCCATTTCCAGCATTTTGTCGATAAGCGGTTCGTATTTGCGGGTGTTACCGTTTTCCAATGCGGTTACGAGATTTTTCAACAGCTTGTGGCTGCGAACCTCGTTAACCTCACTGCCGGTTGGGATTGTGCGCGGTTCAATTTTCGTTTTGATATGTTTTTCTATATCTTTGAGAGCGTATATTTGCCTGCGGCCGCTTACAAAGGTGTAGGATGTACCCGACTTGCCGGCACGGCCTGTTCTGCCGATTCTGTGAATATAGTATTCCGAATCCTGCGGCAGGTCGTAATTGAATACCGCGTCGATATCGTCTACGTCTATGCCCCGTGCGGCTACGTCCGTTGCAATTAGGATATCTACTTTACCCTTTTTGAATGAACCCATTACTGTGTCACGGGCTATTTGCTTCATATCGCCGTGCAACCCGTCGGGGGAATATCCGCGGAATTGCAACTCGTCTACAAGCTCATCCACCATGCGCTTTGTATTGCAGAATACCAATGACCGTTTAGGATTGTAATAATCCAGTAAGCGGGCAAGGGCTTCTGTTTTTTTGTTGGCGGGTACTTCGTAGTAATATTGGCGGATGCTTGGCACGGTCAGTTCTCGTGCGGCTATTTTTACGATTTTGGGGTCTTTTTGATACTCATGGGTGATTTGCATGATTTCCGGAGGCATGGTTGCGGAGAACAGGATAGTCTGGCGTACTTCCGGGACATCTTGTAAAATCGTTTCGATATCTTCGCGAAAACCCATGTTTAGCATTTCGTCGGCTTCGTCTAGGATTATCATTTTTAGGTTTTGCAATTTTAGCGTTTTGCGGCGCAGGTGATCCATTATGCGGCCGGGAGTGCCTATTACTATTGTCGCACCTTTTTTGAGGGAATTGATTTGCCTGTCTATGTGCTGGCCGCCGTATATTGGTACAACGGAAATGCCGTGTTTGTACTTGGCAAATTTGCGCAGTTCTTCACAAGCTTGGATTGCAAGCTCACGGGTGGGGCATAGTACTAATGCCCGTGTTGCACCGGCGGAGCCTGACATGTTGGCGGCTATTTTTTCGATAGCGGGTATGCCGAAAGCGGCTGTCTTGCCCGTGCCTGTTTGGGAATGCCCGATTATGTCGTGGCCTTCCAGTATCAGCGGGATGCTTTCGGATTGGATGTAGGTGGCTTCTTCGAATCCCATTTCGGCCACGGCGCGTTTTATCTCGTTTGAGATGGGGAGGTTCTGAAATTTTGTTCTTTCTGTCATTGAGTTCTCTTTTCTTTTTATGATGTAGTTTTTTGTTAAAGTTTGTAGTATAATCTCGAATGCAAGCCGTGGGCAGCGTGTGGTCGGACTTCCGAGAGGAGGGGAGGCCTTATGACTTTGTTTGAAGTGCTATTTTTGCTTCTTACTTGTTTACAGCTATTTTTAGCGTATAAGTCATACAAAAGCACGAAAAAATAAGCCCTTGGGTTAACGAGTGGCTTATTTCTTCAATAATTGCAATTTGATTATTGTCGGGCCACAACTGCCCAGCTTGCAAGAGGTTAGGTGTTCACGCATCTAGCCTCTTTTCTACTATATCCGAATTATAACACATTTATCCTTGACGTGCAATGCCTCTTTCCTTATAGTAGACATGATACTCAGAAGATGTCTAAATTTGAAAAGGTAGTGATAACATGACTGACAAAACCCTCCCCAAAACCTACAGCAAATCCCGCGAGAAAGAAATTTACGCCCGCTGGATGGAAAAAGGCTACTTCAAGGCCGCTCCCAACCCTGACAAAACCCCCTACACAATCATGATGCCTCCGCCCAACATAACAAGCCATCTGCATATGGGACACGCGCTTAACAACAGCATTCAAGATATGCTAATTCGCTTCAAGCGGATGCAAGGATACGAAGCACTGTGGCTGCCCGGGACAGACCACGCCGCAATTGCAACCGAAGTAGTAGTTGTAAACGCCTTGGCAAAAGAGGGCATTACTAAAGAATCCCTCGGGCGCGAAGCGTTTCTGGAAAAAATGTGGGAATGGTACGCCCAATATGGCGGTACGATTGTGCGTCAGTTAAAAGTGCTGGGCTGTTCTGCCGACTGGGATAAACTGCGTTTTACAATGGATGAGACATTGTCCAAAGCGGTGCTTGAGACATTCGTGCGCCTGTACGATAGCGGAAAAATATACAAAGGGGAACGCTTGATAAACTGGTGCGTGAAATGCCAAACCAGTATTTCCGACGCGGAAGTGGAACATGAGGAAAAGGAAGGCCGTCTTTGCTATTTCAAATACCCAATTGAAGGCACGGACGAATTCATTTCATTCGCCAGCACCCGCCCGGAGACGCTCTTGGGTGACACCGCCGTTGCCGTAAACCCGGAAGACCCACGTTATGCGCACGTAGTAGGAAAGTTTGCGGTAGTACCGTTTGACGGACGCAGAATTCCCATTATCGCGGATTCATATGTAGATAAAGACTTTGGTACGGGAGCACTTAAAATAACTCCGGCCTGTGATATAAACGACTTTGAGGTTGCCGAGCGTCATAAATTGCCACGTATTAACGTGGTAAACGACGACGGCACTATGAACGAAAACGCCCTGCAATTTGCGGGACTAACCCGTGAAGTCGCGCGTGAGAAAGCAATCGAGTTCATGCAGGAGAAAGGCTTGTTTGTTAAATTTGAAAAAATCACTCACTCGCTGGGCGGGCATGACCGTTGTAAAACAGTCATCGAACCATTGCTGAAACTCCAGTGGTTTGTGAAAATGGACGAGCTGGCAAAACCTGCGCTTGATGCATATTTAAACGGAGACCTGAAATTCAACCGCGAACGTTTTGGCAAAATATACAAGCACTGGTTGGACAATATCCGCGATTGGTGTATTTCGCGGCAGTTGTGGTGGGGGTATCGCGTGCCTGCGTATTATTGTGAGCATGGGCATGTGACCGTCAGCGCGAAAACACCTGACAAATGCTCTACCTGTGGCGATATCAACTTGCACCAAGACGAAGATGTTCTCGACACTTGGTTCTCTTCCGCGCTGTGGCCATTTGCGACTCTTGGCTGGCCGGATAAAAACGATGAGCTGGATTATTTCTATCCAGGCAATGTGCTGGTTACCGCGCGGGAGATTATTTTCTTCTGGGTTGTGCGCATGGTGTTTATGGGTTGCGAATTCATGGGTAAGATTCCGTTTACCAATGTGTTTATCAACGGCATTATGCTTGACGGCGAAGGAAAGAAAATGTCCAAATCGCTGGGCAATGGCATAGACCCGCTAGAGGTAATAGAAGACTACGGCGCGGACGCGCTACGCTTGATGATGGTAAGCGGAAATGCCGTGGACAACGATACACGCTTTTTCTACGAGCGTCTTGACCCTGCGCGCAATTTCTTGAACAAATTGTGGAACGCGACGCGTTTTGTATTAATGAACCTCGACGATGATATGAAAAATCCAACTGGTGATTCTCACTCACCAGTTGAAAAATTCACTCACGGTTTGCAAACCGAGGACAAATGGATTTTATCCCGCATGAACGCACTGGTAAAAGAAGTAACAGAGAAAATGGACGAGTACGAAATCGGCCTTTCTACGCAAAAAATAGTGGATTTTGCATGGGACGAATTATGCGACTGGTATGTGGAAATAGTAAAACCGCGCTTGTACGGCGGCAAAGATGGCTGTCCGGACGCATTGGCAAGCCGTGCGGCGGCGCAAGCTACCCTGCGTCAAGTTCTTATCGCCACCGTAAAGCTCCTGCATCCGATTACGCCGTTTGTAACGGAAGACTTATTTCTGGCATTACAAGAGGGCGAAGAAACAATCATGCTCTCCAAGTGGCCCGAATACGACCCAAATTTGGATAATCCTTCTGCCGAAAAGGATATAGACCGTATAAAAGAAGCTGTGCGCGGCATACGCGCTGTGCGCGCAGACAAGCAAGTGCCGCCTTCGCAAAAAATCGCTATCATCGTACAGCCTGTAGATGCAGGCGCGAAAACGTTGTTCGAAAGCAGCCGCACGTTTTTTGGCGCGTTGTCTGGTGCAGCTACAGTGGAAGTTATAACAACAGATGCGTCGGCTCCATCCAATGCAGTATCGGTGGTGGTGTCAGGCGCGACGGTTTATCTCCCAATGGATTCGCTGGTAGATGCCGAAAAAGAAAAAGCCCGCCTTTCCAAAGAGAAGAAGCGGCTGGAGCAGGAAATCTCCCGCATAGATGGCAAGCTGTCAAACGAAGGATTCTTGGCAAAAGCCCCCGAAAACCTGGTTGCCATAGAACGCGAAAAACGCGAAAATTTCGCAGTTATGCTGGCAAAAGTTGATGCGGAACTTGCGGGACTGTAGGAGTTGTTATATTTCAAGTGGCTAGTGACACTAGCCACTTGATTTTTTTTATCTCCTTTCGACCAAGGTAAAAGCAAAAAAGCGACTTGCTTTCATACTAGTTTTTACATGCAGTTTTTTGTATGCTATAGTCATATTAGTTGAAATCAGTCCGAAAGCGAGACCGAAACACGCGGCATTAGGCGCAGTGAGCGTAGCGAACGGTTCCCGCGCCGCAGTAGGCGTGTTTTGGGCGAGGTCTTGAGGCGATTTTCAACTAATATGACTATATTTGGAGGATGATAAAATGAACACAGAATTTATTGTCAGGCATACTCCACGCAATCGGCTATCTATAATAGCGGCGGCCGGCGTTTGTATTGGTCTTGGCAGTGCTGTAATGATTGTAGAAAACGGTTTTTACTTTGTACTCGGGGCTTTTCTCCTTTTAGTTGGGGTGCTATGTGGCTTTCTTATACTTTGGCAAGCGGGATTTAAACTTGAGGTAAAAGGGCAACATATATCATATAAAAAGAACGTGTTTAAATCGCCAAAAAATTTTACACTTGACGAAATAACCAACATCCGTAGCGAAACAGCATTCCAACAAGGCGGCAAAAACACGCAAAATACCCATATAGCCGTAAGCGATTATAACTTTCACATTTCTTCCGACATGAAGAATTATGAAAAATTTGTAGAACTTATCACCAATAATACAGAAGTAGAAACTATCCATGGTAGCGGTAGGGACGAAACAACAGATGGGCAAATTATTTTAAAACCACATAAAGCCTTAATCATTACTTACTGTGTTATCGCCGGAGTAGTTGTATTTTTTAGCCTACCACTAGTAATTATAACTATTTTGGATTTTCAAACTGTTGGTGTGGTTGACAATATTTTTAATATGCTAAGATGCGTGCCTTTTGCTATTGCGATGTGCGCACTGTTTTATAATATTCGGCAAGCAGGTTACAGAGTAGAAGTTACAGACCACGAACTTATTTTTAAGGCTGCAACATTTTCCGCAATTCAGCATACAGCACTTTGCGATATCGAATCAATAGTTATAGATGAGCCTGCAAAAGAAAATAAGTTTACACGCTCTGCTTCAATTTTGGTTGCCGACAGATATTTGGTTTTGGCTGCGAATTTACGTGGATTTGAAAATTTTGTAGAGCATATGCAGAAAATCATGCCGGAGCGATTTAGAAGTTATGATAATATCAATCCGGAATAGGCATAAGCATAAAAATTCCCCTGCTACAAAAAAACAAAAACTCTTCGGGCAAAAGATGAAGAAAACCGTCGGCGCAGCATAGTGGTTAATGCTGGGAATCTTACGGACAGCTCCATGTTGCGAGGAGACGTATCGCCCAGAGGTTTTGATGTAAACGAGCCGGAAGAATTACGTTAAGATATTAAAAATCCATTCGAAAGCCAGTGCTTTTCAGTTTCCATAATAAACCAGCAATTCCCTCAAAAAAAGTTCTTGACAGAAGAGTCGAAAGTGACTATAATAGCCTTTGTCTCTACCGAACGGGAAGAGGCGAAACCGGCAAAAAGCCCAGGAATAATCAGTGCTAACAAGCTGTTTTGCGTTTTGCAAAAGTGAATTATGTTTTGCGAAATAGGGATGCATTTTACAAAAGGTAATCTACAACTCCAAAAGCAAGTTGCCTCAAGCAAGATTGGCAACAGTTAACCAGCTGAATTACAACTGGAGCAAAAGCCAACTGCCCCTTGAAAACAGAATACCATGAAAAGAAATTTAGGGACCCTAGTTGGAATTAATCATTTCAACTAAAAGTCGGGTTTCATGCGCCAGCGTG